>Ga0307377_10009025_pt1 | contig 10037 bp, 17 predicted proteins | sample TR3MG_FD_202535 | JGI IMG/M metagenome (GOLD analysis project Ga0307377, IMG submission 202535) | Soil microbial communities from Risofladan, Vaasa, Finland - TR-3 | ecosystem: Environmental > Terrestrial > Soil > Coastal area > Acid sulfate soil | place: Finland: Risofladan, Vaasa | collected... | reverse complement strand
ATAGGGCCGAGGGATAAGCCCACACCGAACATATTATTGCTGACCTGGAGAGCTTCTATAACCTCTCCATAACCTATCCCGTGTTTGCTCATTCTATGCTTAACGCGTGCCCGGATCTTCCGGGAAGGTGGGTTGCCATGGAGCCCACCATGAACGACGTGTTGAATCCTTTTCGCCTTAATGGGATTCCTGGCAAGGGCCATCATAATTGACGTTAGTTCCGCCGCGGTAAATGCCATACCTCCGACGGTCCCTAAAAGACATTTAAGAAATGTCGGATTCATTAGATGGTGTGCTGTCCTGGCTACAACGCCGATTGTTCCCATGGTGTCATTGATATCATCAATGAAGGTGAGAACGGCCGCGGCGTTCCTTCCAAGTCGCGGAGTTGGTGAGCTGAGCATGGTCCGGTATTTTTCTTTACGTTCTGCATATAGCTCTTTTATTTCTTCGTAGCGCGCCTCCCCTAGCTGTCTTATGAGCCGGTCCTTATCTTCTTGCGCCTCAAGGGCGTGATTGTAGTCATAGGATTCAAGGTATGTGTACCAGTTAGGATCCCCAGGGGAAAGGGTCAATAATTCATCCCATCGAGCCTGACCTAATTTCTCAATGTAATATTTTGACCGGGCGGCGGAGGTGTCCGCGCCTTTCTTGATCTCAAGCTCTTCCCTGGTGGGCTCGGCGTGCCTTCTCCATTTAACTATCTCGGTAAACCCAGGGATATGAATTTCATATCCATGTTTCGCCGTGTAATCCGCTCGAGCGGCTTCGAATTTATCGGTCGTTAACTGAGGTAAACTGACCGGGGAACTGTATTTAAACATGATTATCCAGGGTACAAAAAAGTTACTGTGGATCCAGAGCAAAAAAAATGGCCTATATGGCCCTACAATCAACGATCTAACAACGGCCCTGGTGATAGCCTTCACTATACAATGAAGATTGACACACCATAGGAGCTTACAACGTCCGCTAGATCTTCCTCGATTGTCCCGGATACCAAAACAAGCCTAACGGGTTTATCACTTTTCGGATCTCGTTTCCATAAATGGCCATAACTGAGTAATTGGCCAATTGCGCGGAGTCCGGGATCAGCGCTCACTTCAATAATCCAAATTTCATTTTCTAGCTCTACGATAGCGTCCGCGCGCTTGACTAGTAAGCCTCTCCACATTGTTTGAAAATGGTCCCTTTCCTGGTCTGCTGATAATGAAGGCCCGCCCAGGGCGCAATCGTAATAAAGTTTTAAAAAGGGCATACCGTAGATTGCCAGAAACCTATACCAAATAGGAATATCAGGTTTTAACATATGGGGCGGATCTCCGCGCCACATCATTGAGTAGTTTTTTCCAAGCTCGGTTGGCATGGGTTTTGCGCTCCCTTTATCCATGAGATATCCGTTTCGATTCTCGTTAACCTAGACTCAATCCGGAAAAAGAAAATAGTAAAAGCAATAATAAAAGGCGTTATGATGCCGATCGTTTTAATTAGGCCGTTGTTCATCAAAAAAACCTGATCTCTGTTATCGAAAAAGGAGTGTTGTCATTTTGAACGAACTGGAGATAGCCAAGATCAACGTCGTTGCTCCAGTCCCACCAATAATAAATATAACCGATAGGGTTCGCCTGGTTCCAAATAGTGTTTCCATCGCCGTCTTTACACGTTCCCGAGGTCAAAGTGTCTATTGTAACTTTAATTACAATCCCGTTCGGTCTAAAACCGGCCTCCCATCCTCCTATTGGTAAAAGCTTAATCCATTGCTGAGCAAAGAAAAGAGTTGAGTTCCATCTTTTATTGACAGCATCCCATTCCCCAAGCTCAGGCGGTGCGTCGTCTGGCTCCCACCATGAATCGTCGAAATATGGAAATTCCGGGTTGGGTTGCGGGGGCGACGTCCCGAATCCTGGTCCTGGAACATAAGGGTCGCTAGGATTAGAAGGGCCGTCCGGGAAGTCTGGAAAAGTCTCCGGATCTGGCGGGTTGTAAGGATCAGGCCAAGGAAACCCAGGGACACCCGGCGGATAATACCAACCGGGCGGCGGTTCACCGCCGGGCCCGAAATAATAAATCCGTAAGGATCGAGGCAAAGCCTTTGATATAGGCCAGGGCAAAAGCCAAAAAAGGAGCTTCGTCGCAAATTCTCGCTTTGTTATTGCCATATGATTGTCATGTCATTTCAGGCTCTTAATAAAAATGAGCTCTAGATTTAACACACCACAAGAGCATTTTAAAACCATACAAGATGTAGTTTCCTGGAAGCTGCATTTTGTATCTTGCGCGCTGAGCTCACGCGGATCTGCGTACCCGGGTTCAAAAATCAATCTATATCTTGTGGTTATTCCCCGGCCGGCTCTTCCATGCCAAGCGCGGCCGCTAAAAGCTCCTTGAAACTAAAGGGCTGTAAAATTCTCCGGGGCAAAACACCGACATTAACACTGATCATAAAATCATCAGTCGCGTGAACATTCCAGGTTTTAACAGTCAAGATAGTGCCTCCCACTGGTATATCAAAAAATTCACGTGTTGAAATAACGGTATTGCTTGCTCGGATCGCTCCTTCTGGATTCGAGGGCATCAACTGAAAGCCGGCGTCAAGGATCTTGACAAAAACTTCTCTATTCGCGTTCACCGGGAATAGTATGTCAATCTGATGGATAACACCGGCTGACAAGTAAAGAGTTGTAAACTCCGCCGTTGCCTCGGCCGTGGCCGCGCTAACTGTAATATTGTATGAATAAAACATACTGTGGATCCTTAGTTAATTTATTCGATATGTACGTTTATGAGAACACCCGGCAACACTTTTGTAAAAACAAAAGGGACGCTAACACTCTCACCCCATTCATTTTTTGATCTGATAAGACATTCGTTTTTACCGTCCGGGACACCGGCAAGATCATATCTTAAAATGACTTTACCGTCCCCGAGGTCAAAAGCTTTAACGGTGTCCGTCGTGTCATTGATAATCACAACGTAATGCGTGACGTCTGTTTGCGGATCACAAACAAGAAACGGTGCTGCCCTGGCAATGTTATTTGTAATCATAGCCAAAGCACAAAAGAGAAATAAAACAAAGAATAGAAAGACTGTGATATGTAAAAAAATCCTTCTCATAACTCCTCTCCTAGTCGTTAAAGTTAAATAGTTTATCCAGGATAGAGAGAGCTATGTCGTCAATCTCGCTATCCGGGTCGTCAATAGCCGTCTTTACTAGGCCGCGCAAAAACTGAGCATAGGCCATGCAAAGCATTTTATATAATGCGGCATAAAACATAATATCACCTCCTTTCTGTAGAAATAAACTATAAAAGCCTTACTATCATACCTCTTGTGTAATTTGTATCAAGCAACCTATTTTCAGAATGAACTATTTTAACTCTAAATATGGCGGTTTCGTCAACGGCGCAAGTCCAAATTAATGAGGTGCCAATTCCACCAATAACAGCTCCGCCATAAACAGCCCTTGCCGCTGATCTATAGTTGGAACTAATCATTATATAGGCAACAATTTCATCGCCGTCGATTAATCCTTCTGACTCACCGACATTATTAACAAAAAGATAAGTGCCAGCCTGATCACACTTCCAAGTATAAGTATCTGTGTCAAATTCATTCCGGGCATCTATGAACTCAGTGTCATATTCAATGGTTGTGGGTGCTCCGCTTGGAATATCTTGTGCCGCTGATAAATAAACACTGACATTCGTCCAAGAGACATGATGCAAGAGTGCGTTCGACGCGTGTGTAGCAATCAACGCCGGCGCGTCCTGGTGGACGGTAGGCAAGGCCGCGTGTGTAGCAATCAACGCCGGCGCGTCCTGGTGGGCGGTTGCTATAGCCGCGTGTGTAGCAATCAAAGCGGCTGAGACAATTGCCGCCTCTGCATCCGTATATTTAAGATGGTGAATGGATGGTAAGATCTTATGTGCCCCGAGTGCTGCTGTTTCACCGGCAAGCCCGGCAACACTGATCTCGTCGTCACCGTCTTTTTCATGTGTTGGGCCGTGTAAAGCCGGGGCTTCACCGGGTTGATAATCTTCGTGATCCATAATAATTTAAACCTTCCGGTCGCCTCCCTTTAAATACCCGGATATTGAATTGACCGCTGAATTAAGAAAGTTCTTTGATTTTCGCGGGCTTGCGTAAGAGTCCAGGAAGATTCCAACACTCATAGAGTGATCATAGGTAACTGAATTATTCCAGGTGATAAAGTCGATTAAAAAAGGCGGCTCAAAAAAATCGATATTGAGATATAAGGGAGCGACGCAACCATTAAGCCGGTAAGAGTGCTCTTTGTTAAAGGGTAGGATCTGCCATGTTCCTATAAATGCTTGAAAGTGGAGATAGCCGGACGGCCCGCGTGGAAAATATAAAAATCCGCCGGTAAGCCGTCCCCTGCTAAGTTTTAGCGTGGTCTTAACAGGGGAGCTTTCCTCTGTATTCGCGGGGGTGTTGATATAGCAAACATAGTCCACTTTCAAACACCCCTCTCAATCTTTTAATGGCAGATATTGAACACTCGCCGCGGCCGCGTTTGTGGTTAGATCAATATACAATCCTCGCCTAAAATAAGCGGGTTGCGGTAAGTGAACAGGGCAATGACTATAAAGATCACTTATGCTCAGTTTATGGTTGCCCTGGTCGTTTTGGCCGTCAAAAACCTTTACCAGTATATCACTCTGAGTAGAAGTAGGCTCAACGTTCAAAAACTGGAATAGACACGGCCCAACACACAAACAGCGGTTAGCGGTAATCCTTTCGAGAAACCACTGTTTAGGATCTTGAACAATAACACTTAAATCCTGCATGGTGAAATCCCTCCTGTGTTAAAATGTGGAAGGATTAAGCATATGTCCTAAATTGTTGCAAAAGTAGCTCATAGAGCGCGCTTGTATCCCCGGCTCCTGTAACCAGTTTAATGCGTGCGTTGCCTAATGCCGGCGTGTCCCACCAGTCGGCAATGACGTTTTTCCTACCCATAGGCAAGGGAATAATCCCAAAGGCGGATCGCCCGGTAACGTTCATCGTAAACGTGCCTCCTACTGAGCCGTCCAGTAACCTATCATAACCGCCGCTCCAGGGAGCGTGAATTATGCCGTCTGAGTCCGCGCTCATTAGGGGGTGTAGTTGGATATCCTTACAGGGTGATACAAAGGCGTGTTTGTCCGTGTTGGCAACAAGGACACCTTCGCTTTGTTCGTTCCAAATAGGATACTCCGCCTCAAACAGTTTGAGGGCTTGTTTAGAGCTACATTCGATCAAGACTCTTTTGTCTTGTTCCTCTGACAGCTTAAAGCTGTCGATATTCACGTCCGGCTCTTCGGTCTTTGATGCGGCGGCGGGCATGACAAGCCGGATAGGATGATCTGTGGGAAGATCAATATAATCGGTAGTTGATGCAACCAGGGTCTTTGTCCAGTGACTTTTGGACATAAGAAAACCCTTTAATCCCTCTGGCATATCGTCAAAAACATCTGCCCATACTTCGATTGTGCAAGCGCTTAATGTGCAACCGCCAAGGGCGTAGTTATGCTCAATTTTGAGTTGCAAGTTATTGAAGGCTTGAGGGTTAAGGGCAAGCTCTTGATCCCATAATTCCCGCCCGAAATATATTGGGATCATAGACTTGGGCTTTGCCCCGGTGTAATAATTGAGGAATTGGTGTGGCTGTATCCCGGTTCCGTAAAAGGCAACGCCGGCGGTGTAGCATCCTCTCATTGAATGAAGGACGTTTGAGCCGTCAACCAGGTCAACCTGCTTTACGATCTGGGTAGGATGCCCGACGGGGGTTGAATTGCTGTTGGTGCCTATGACGATGATAGTTAATCTTGATATTGCGTCCTTGATGTTAATATCAATTACCTTTGTGCCGGCGGTCATAATTGAGGTTGCCGCAAGCAGTTGAACTTGTCTGAATTTCATGGCTTAAAACCTCCTAATTAATAAAAGTTAATAAGGGAAAGAATGTGAGTGAATAATAAAATCTTACTCGCCCAATTTCTTGGCAACCAAAGCGTTAACAACCTTCTTAACGCGGTCAAGGTTTCGAGGATCTCTCTTAGGATACCTCGGCCCCAGGTCAACGGCTGCAATCGCCTCACGATATGGAGCGAATCCTTTTTCATAGTCCGGCTGTGCAATATAGACCCCCTCGGCGAATCTACCCGGCCCCTTCCTCAATGTCTTATCCTTCCACTTCCCGGTCCCTGCCTTTTCAACACCTTTGGTAAAAAGATCTTTCGCGGCCGCGGCGTCGATCCCTGCTTTCCAGTTGTCTTTAGCGGCCTTTGTTTCCTCGGCCCAGTCCCTTTTTGGAGACTGCACTCCCAGTTTATAATCCTCGGCCCTTTGGGGTGTTACACGTCCCCATTTTTCACCTATGGCACTTAAACTTTTAATCTCCGCCATTGCCTTTTCCTCCTTTAAAATAAATTAATAATTATTTATGTGGTAAATTTACCACACCTATTGAAATCATCAATACGCCTATGTTTCCCGAATGTCAATCAAAAAGTGTGGTAAATTTACCACACTTGACAAAGGGAGATTAACTATGAGATAAGGGAGATCTCTTCAAAAACATTTCACAAGGAGATCAAGCTTGCAAGCAATCCAGAAAGCTCACCCACTACTCCTTGCTCTTGTAAAGATCCAACGTAAATATAAGAAAGATTATTCGTGGCCGGCTCAATTAAAACTCCTTGAGCTCCTGGAGCTTCGCCAGGGCATAAGGAAGTCAAGAGCAACGCTTAATCGCTGGCTCCGTGTTGTCCAGGATGATAAATACCTTATCCGCCGGCGGCGGGTCAAAAAGCATCCCGTCTATGGCTTAATGTTTAAATCGACGCTCTATAAAATCACCATAAAGGGATATAGGCTTCTTTCAAAGTTCGGCGTGGATATGAGCAAGGAAATTGCTCAATATGAAAAGTGGCTTGAAGAAATTAATCCTGACAGAGCGGAGATAAAAAGAAAGAAGATGTTGGCTGCTGCGGATCGCAATGATCGACATGAGGAATTTATGGCCGATATTGCCGAAAAGCTACGAAAAAATTTCGTGGCGCCATGAAAAAAAGTCCTTGTCATCACCCGTGGATCCCCCGGGAGGACCGCAAAAAAAAGCCGTGTCTCACTTTTAATGACACACGGCGTCTAATGCGGGTTTGCGGTCGTTTTAGGGTTTGTTTAATCCATCCTTTTTTTCATCCTCTTCTTTCCTCCTTTCCTCGCTTCTAAGGTTCGTAATTATCCGGATGATCTCTTTTTCAAGATCCTGCATGACTGCATAAATATTAGATATCATGTCTTTTCCTGGCCTTTTGTTGGCCTCCATCAAAACCATTTCTACTATTTCATCTATCATGGTTCCACCGTGTTTAACCTTTCGATTTCCTCCATCGCCTCACGGTAAAGCTGCGCTCGTACTGCAAAATCAAACATTCTGTTGTAATTGACCGGCTTTAATGTCTTTAGCCTTTCAAGGTTTTGAAGAGCGTTTTTTCTCCATTTCTTAAGAAGATCATACGCTGACAACCTATCAATGGGTAAGTGTGCATAATAAATAGCTTCGTTTGTGCTGTCAAAAACAAGCTCTCCGTTTTTTCTCCTGGGCCAATTGTCCAGGGTGTATGCAAAAAACTTCCTCATTTTCTGTCTCCTTTCATCTTTGATATTTCATATGCGCCCTGCCTCATTTTAGCCTTACGATAGTCATTGATAATGTTCTGCATATGCCTTACAAGTACCTCTTTCATTGATAGCCCATAGTGGCTACAAGCCGTTTTAAACTCCCTATGGATATCATTATTAAGGTTTTGCAATATTAAATCCTTGGACAATGTGATCACCTCCTTTTAAAAGATCGATATGTATAATATATATTATAATTATTATATATACTATGTCAAGTATTTGTTTTACCTCGAGGAAAAAAATATTTAAGAGCCTTGCGGCGTCTGAGCAATACAAAAAAGCCACTGATCAGTGGTATAGGTTTTGCTCTTTTCGCTCTAGTGGGAAGTGAGAAAATCAGAAATCTTTAGTCCTCGTGATTTCTGATTAGAGAAAATAAAGTAAAGATTCGCAAACAACGTTTTCGGGAAAAGAAAAGGGATCCCTGAAACGTTGCGAATCGTTCATCTTAAGCCTTTAAATAATCTTTATAGACTGTAGTCTAATATGGTGTCGCGAAAGTGAGACACGGCGTTGAAAGGGATTTTCCGGGCGGTCGTCGCGTTTATCTCGCGCAATCTTGTTGCGGGAGTTGAACCGGCGGCCACTTCTTTATTAGGGTGGGAAGTTGACTAAGGTAATCGCTTCGGAGTGATTACTTTGGTCAATGGGTGGGCTAAAATAGGGTCGTTAAAAAAAATTTCTTGACAGAAAGTAGAGGGGGGTAGTAAGGTACGCCACTATGAAAAAGAAGAAGAAATGCCCTAACTGCAAAAGGGAGTTTGAAGGAAAAAGAAAATATTGTTGTTATGGGTGCTCGGTAACTGCGACGGTTGAAGCTAATAAACAATTAAAAAACAAGGAAGGGCCGGTTTATGAAAAGTGGAAAAGCAGACTTAAAGCAAGCCTTAAGCGAATATAGAGAAGTTGCCTTGAACCTGATTGACGAACCGGACGGACGGATCAGGCTAGAAATAAATGCTGAGTCAATAATAGAATTGGCAGACAATATAAAAGAAATCGGGCAGATACAACCAATTAAACTTGCGATTAAAAAAGACCGCTTTGAGATTGTGGCCGGGCATAGAAGGTTTTTAGCAATAAAAAGTCTAGGTCAAAAAAGCATCAAGGCGATAGTTGCTAAAATGGATGGTGAAGATATTGCGCTTGAAAGGGCATCTGAAAATCTTTTAAGAACGGACTTGACACCTATTGAAGAGGGAGCAACTTTTGCAGATCTGGCCGAAAAATATAATATGTCATTAAAGAAAATAGGTGATAAGTTTGGCAGGGCGGCAAGTACAGTAAAAAGAATGATTGATTTACTAGCCTTGCAACCTGACATTCAACAGGCAATACATAATAAATTAGTGACCGTGGTCGTGGGGGAAATATTAAGCGCAATAGACGATGCGAAACAAAGGAAATATTACTTAAATACAGCAATAGAAAACGGGTGCACCGCGCCAACGGCTCACGAGTGGTTAAAGGACTATCACCGGAGCTCTGCGCCTGGACGTTCGATAGTGGGGGACGGCGTCCCCCTGGAAACTTCAATCCAAACACAAAAGATTTATACCGCTTGTGAAATATGCCAAGATCCGGTAGATTACCGGGAAGTCAAGGTAATTAGAACCTGTCCTGGTTGTTATAAAAACATTGCTGAATCTTTAAAGAAAGGGGGTGAATAAAAGATGTTGATTAAAGCGGGAGTAGATATATCAAGGCTCAATCGTGAAATTCGCCGGTCGTTGCCAAGAGTTGAAGCTGTTTACAATCAATATTTAGAGGATTTTGTGATAACTTCAACCTTTGAAGGAAATCACGGGGCAGGGTCGTTGCATTATTCTAATGATGCTTATGATGGGGCGCACCCGAAACGTAATGTGACTAAAATCTACCTAGCAATTCAACAGGATTTGGGAGCCAATTATGATGTTGTTTTAGAAGGTGATCATATACATATTGAATATGATCCAAAGTAATGACAATCTTTTATCAGGGAGGTATGAGAAAAATGGCAGACTATCCAAAGGAAATTGAGATTGACAGATTGATGAACGTCGTTAAGGTGTTTGAATGGGTCAAGGTGAAAGAAGAGGTTATTGGGCAAGAGGTATTTGTGACGGTCAAAAAAAAGCTGTTAAGTGAAGAGGCCGTTAGTCAAGAAGGGATCCCGACGTAAAGAAGTCAAAAGGGGCTTAAATAGACCCGTTAAAAATATTCTAAACCCCAATTACAGTTTTTAGCACAGCAAAGAGGCCGGGCGCGGTATAGACGCGAGCTATAGGAGCGGGTGTCTCAGGCTCCATGTTAAGGGTAGAGGGAGTTACCTTAATATGGACAGACACCCGCCCCTCGCGTCT
>Ga0307377_10009023_pt1 | contig 10038 bp, 11 predicted proteins | sample TR3MG_FD_202535 | JGI IMG/M metagenome (GOLD analysis project Ga0307377, IMG submission 202535) | Soil microbial communities from Risofladan, Vaasa, Finland - TR-3 | ecosystem: Environmental > Terrestrial > Soil > Coastal area > Acid sulfate soil | place: Finland: Risofladan, Vaasa | collected... | reverse complement strand
CGCAATCGACCTATCATGACCTGTGTTTTTATACAGTACGCCTAGGCCAGTGTTTTTGCAAGCGTTTCGGGCCGGGTGTAGGATGAGGCACCAGGTTTAATTGCTTTTAGGCAAATCATTACACGTTGGGACGCGTTACGTACCCCTAGCCGGAGCATTTGAGCGTGACGGTACCAGAGTGAGATTGCACGCATTTCCCGCAAGGAGGTTTGACCTAAGAAGGATCGATATGAACGAACATTCTGTGACACGCTTTCTGGTTGAAATTGACGGCAAACCGCGAGCCGTTCATGACGATCTAGCGACGGCAAAGCTAGGAGCAATTTCACTTGCAAATGGTGAGTCCAGCATGAAGATCACAAGCGCTGGTCCGGGCGCCGTTCCCAGCAGTGCTTGGTACTGGGACTATGCAATTGGCGATTGGGTCTACTCGCAGAACGCAGTCTTTGCTGAAGCCAAGCGAAAGGACGAGTGAGCCGTTGTCGCCTTCACAGACTTTCGCGGTTACGTTGCGTCGGCGCTTGACGGGTAGCGGTAGCGCGCCGTCTTGTGGTTGTACAGCCACGCGCCCCAACCCGGCAGTCAACCGGACCTGCGCGAAAAGCCGCGCAGGCCGGTTACTTCTACGTTAGATTTCATCCAGCATGAGCACCGTGTTGAAACGATGGCTGGGCCTTGCCCTTTCACTGACTTGCGCTGGCTGCATGACCGCCGCAGCGATTGTTCAGTCGCCTGAACTCGCCTCACTCAATCCTGAGCCACCGAGATACTTTGAAGCATCGCTTGACTTGCTCTTGGAGGAAAAGCCATACCACGTTGACTACTCTTGGGCTTGTGAGCATAGGAAGGTTTTTACGGCTTCGGTTATGCAGTGGGTCCTGAAGTGGAGATCGGAATTCAAGATCGTGGCACGATCTTTTGCCGACGGAACTACCGTGTATTTCTGGCAGCCAATTGCATATTGTCTTTCCGATACAGCACGGTTTGTTCCGAAGATTGTGGTCTCGCGAAATGAAAGCCGACCAGCCACGATAACCCTTTACGATAGTCGATACGATCAAGGAACGCGCACTGCGGTTAACAAAGTAGTCGCGAACGGGGCGATTCGCCGGATTAACGCTCCATCGGGAATTGGCAAGATGACCGAGCGCGACGAGGCACTTGCCGCTTCCTTAAGTGCCGACATCGGAAACTACGTAACCCGGCGACTCTATATCGTCCCAGAATCAGTGTGGAAGCAAAGCCAGACGTTGAACCGGATGCTGCCCGAAATCCACGAAGTTACGAGCGCAAAGAATCACAACCCTAAAGGTAACGGTTACTTCGCCCCTATTGGCGGCGTCCCATCTGGTGCGTTTGCTGGCGAGCAAGTCCGCCAGTTCAATCCGCGCTTGCGGGGTGATCAACTGGTACTTGGATCTGAAGTAAGAAAGGACCCAGAGAGACTATTCCGCCTGGAAGAATCCCAAAGATCCGATGGGCCGGTACAGCTCTGCTACCAGGAAGGATGCATAAAGCTGGAGGGCGCGATAAATGAGGTCTACTACCCGTCAACACGAGAACTGATCTACGTTACTCAATTCTCGTTGAAAACTGCTTTTAGCCCATAGGCGGGCATTAATGAAATCTAACACTGCGCTCCAAGGGACGCTGCGCGATAAAGCCGCGCAGCGCCCCTGAGCTTGGACGTTAGACAGCATGCCTACAACTAAGCGCCACGTCCTTGCCGAAATCAGGCGCCTCGCTGAGGCCAATGGGAACCCTCCAGGGGTTCGGCTTTTTGAGCGCGAGACTGGCATCAAAGACTCTGATTGGTATCCGGCGCTGTGGCTTCGCTGGGGCGACGCGTTACAGGAGGCCGGCTTTACCCGAAACAAGATGGTGCAAGGGTTCGGCGATGAAGTCCTCTTGGAGCAGTACGCTCTGCTCGCACAAAGACTGTCGCGGTTGCCGCTGCAGGGCGAACTCATCCGAGAGTCGAAAACGAATCCAGCATTCCCTAGTGAGAAGACGTACCGGCGCTTTGGCGGCAAAGACAAACTGATAAGAGCTGTCGCCACTTTCTGCGAGGCTAGGCCAGGGTTCCATGATGTTGCCGCAATGTGTAACGCTCAGCGCACCGGCCGCACCGAGCCAAAAGAAGAAGAGCATGGTGAGCCCCTTGAGGTGGGCTACGTCTATTTGCTCCAGCACGGATCAAAGCGCGAATACAAGATCGGTAGAACCAACAATGCAATCCGACGGGAAGGCGAAATCGACATTGAGCTTCCGCATGGTGTCGAACCGGTCCACGTCATTAAGACTGATGATCCCGCTGGCATCGAGAACTACTGGCATCGGCGCTTCGCTGCAAAGAGACTCAAAGGAGAGTGGTTCGCGTTGTCAGGAGATGACGTGCGCGCTTTCAAACGTTGGCGGAAGATTCTGTGAGCAGGCTGTCTAACCGCCGCATCGAGACGGACCGTCGCCAGCGGCGCTTCGCGCCACTGGCTCCGTCCGCTCATGCGGAACGTTGGGCGGCAATCGGAGGCTAGGATCTAGCATGGGGAGAGAAGACTATTTATTTGCAGAAGGTGATCTGGACGGGACACTGAGAGCCCATCAGGGCTCCATCTCCGCAAAAATTGACGCGATTCCACGCGATCAGTTTATGAATGCACAACCGGAAGAGATCATCGATCATGTCCTGTCTGAGATGACAGTGGATCCGTTAGTGATCTACGAAGATCGCGCGGAAATGGATCAACGTGAAACGAAGATCGATGTTAGTGGCCGGCGGGACAGAAATCCTTTCGGTGACCGTGGGCCGATCAATGTATCTGGCGTCGCGGTATCTGTGTCGATCCCATTTACTGGGGATTCGTCGTTGTGGAAATTGAGGCCGAATCAATGGCAGAGCATTTTCCCGCGCGCTAAGGTAGTTAGTTCGCGCGGAGAGAATGCGGGTCACATTCAGATTGACATGGCGCAACCAACAGACGAGGCTCAAGAGAGATTCAAAGCGCGCTTAGATGAAGAGCTGAAGACAATTCGCTTTTACCTTCAGTCGCAGAAGGCGCAAATTGAAGGCTTCAATGCTGGCCTACGTGCACAAGTTCTTGCCGTAGTTAGTGGAAGGCGGGATCGAATACAGAAGCACGACGGCCTACAGAACATCCTGGGCATCCCGTTGAAGCGCAAAGAAGGGGCGCCAGCGTTCGCGCCCATGAAGATTACGAGGAAGCTTGTCCGCCCGTTGCCACCTCCCCCCAAGACCGGATACAAGCCGGAACCTGGAATAACGGAAGAGGACTATTCGCACATCTTGTCAGTTATTCGGCACGAGGGTAGAACCTTCGAGACAACGCCAAAGACTTACGCTGTGCACGATGAAGAACAGCTACGAGATATTCTCCTCGCGCATCTGAATGGCCACTATCAGGGTGACGCTACTGGAGAGGCATTTCGACGCAACGGCAAGACGGATATTCGCATTGAGGACGATGCCAGAGCAGCGTTCGTAGCTGAGTGCAAGATATGGAAGGGGCAAAAAGAATTGGCTCAGGCCATCGAGCAGCTTCTTGGGTATCTGACTTGGCGCGATTGCAAGGCTGCTATCGTGATATTCAACAAACACAACGCAAAGTTCAGCGGCATCCTTGAAAGTGTTCCTGGGGTCTTTGAGGCGCATCCCCGATTCAAGCGCTTGCGCGGGACCGAAGGAACTGGCGAATGGCAATTCGACATGACATCTCGTGAGGATGAAGGCCGACAGGTGCGCGTTCATGTGTTCGTTTTCAATCTCTTCGTGGCGTAGCCGCCCAACCCTCCGTTCAACTCGGACGCGCCGCAAGCGGCGCGCCGGTTAACGGCGCGTTGAACTAAACCGCTTCGCGGTGGTGGTGTAGTTTCACGATACGGTCTGTTGTCTTCACCTGAATTGTCAGTCGTCAACGCGCCTTCAGCTTGGGCAAGCTGAATGGTCGATCCTGATTCCTGCGGGGGACGTCCCCGCATGAGTCAAGGAGACGAAGATGACGAGGATGAAGACGACACAGATGACACCGTTACGTCGGCAGATGATCGACGCGATGCTGTTGCGCGGCTTTAGGCCGCGAACGCAAGAGTCCTACTGCGCTGCAGTGCTCGCACTGGCCAAGCATTATCACCGCTCCCCCGAGCTGCTCAGTGTCGAGCAACTGCAACGCTACCTGCTATTCCTGATCACCGAGAAGAAGCTCGCCTACGCGAGCGTCAATCAGGCGGCGTGCGCGTTGCGCTTCATGTTCGGCACCGTGTTGCACTGGCCCGAGGTGCGCTTTGACATTCCCATGGCCAAGGTGCCCAAACGCCTGCCACAGATTCTGTCACGCGAGGAAGTTACGCGGCTGATCAATGCAGGCGCTACGTTACGCGAACGCGCGCTGCTTAGCGCCACCTACGCGGCGGGACTGCGCATTTCCGAAGTCTGCGCCTTGCAACTGGCCGATATCGAGAGCGCGCCCGACCGCATGTGCCTGAAGGTGCGCCAAGGCAAGGGCGGCCAGGATCGCTACACGCTGCTCTCCCCGCGCCTGCTCGACATACTGCGACAGTACTGGTGCGATCTCCGACCGCGCACCTGGCTCTTTCCCAACGCCTCGGGCCGCGCACCGATCGAGACGTGCACGGCGCACCGCATCTACGGCGCCGCGCGCGACGCCGCCGGCATCGCTCGCGAAGGCGGCATTCACACCTTGAGGCACGCCTTTGCCACCCACCTGATCGAAGCCGGCGTGGACCTGCCCACCGTGCAGCGCCTGCTCGGCCACGGTCACATTGGCACAACCATGCGCTATGTGCATCTGGCGCGCACGCGCCTGACCGGCACCACTTCTCCTCTGGAACTGCTCGAGGCGCCCAAGCACTGAGCGCACCAGCATGGTTCACGCCGCCTCCAGGGTGGGGCTGGCCGAGGTGTTGCGCCGCCACGGCCCGGCGTATCTCGCGGCCCATCCCTTGTCCGTTGCCAAGGCGAAGGTCTGGCGCGCTATCGTTGCCTGCCGCACCGCCGCCTTGGGTGGCCAAGTGCAGACCTGTGACGCCTGCGGCACGACGCGCCACCTCTATCGCTCCTGCCGCAACCGGCATTGTCCGCGCTGCCAGACGCGGGCGAAGGAGGCTTGGCTCGCCGCGCGGCGGCGCGAGCTGTTGCCGGTACCGTATTTCCACCTGGTGTTCACCCTGCCGCACGATCTGAACGGACTCATTGGGCAGTGCCCACGTGCGCTCTACGAACTGCTCTTCGGTGCGGTCTCGGCCACGCTCACTGAGTTCGCGGCCAACCGGCGCTGGCTCGGCGGCACGCCCGCCTTCTCGCTCGTGCTACACACGTGGAAGCAGGACCTCGGGCGCCATGTGCACGCGCATGCCCTGATGGCCGGCGGGGCGCTAAAGAGCGACGGAAATTGGGTGGCGCCCAGGCGCGGGTTTCTCTTCCCGGTCAAGGCGCTGTCCAAGGTCTTTCGCGGCAAGTTCGTCGCTGCACTGACGGCCGCGCGCCAAGACGGGAAACTGCAGCAGCCCGATCCGGCAGAGCACGCGTGGCACGATTTGCTCACCCGATTACATCAGCATGACTGGGTGGTCTATGCCAAAGAGCCGCTGGGCGGCCCGGCGCAGGTGCTCGACTATCTGGGGCGCTACACGCATCGGGTGGCGATCTCAAATGAGCGCATCCTGGGCATGGACGGGGAGACGGTGCGTTTGCGCGTGCGCGATTCGGCAAACGGCAAGCACAGGCGCATGCTCAGGCTGCCGGCGCAGACTTTCATCGAGCGCTTCTTGCTGCACGTGCTGCCCAAGGGCTTCAAGCGCATTCGCCACTACGGACTAATCGGTCCGGCGCACAAGGCGGCGTGCCTGGCAGCCGCACGCGCGGCGCTCGATGCGCCCGCACCCGACCCGGTCGTGCTGGAGTCGGTCGCGGCCTTTATGTGCCGCATCGAGCAGTACGAGCGGCTGCGTTGCCCGCACTGCGGCGGCCGGTTTGTGCCCACGGCGCCGATTGCGCCCGTGCCGCTGCCCTTGCTGCATCTGCGCGGACCGCCGTGAAAGACCCGATGCGTTCCCGATTTCCGCGTCGCGCTCTTGGCGCCGGCCCGCGCCAGGCATGTGCTCGTCCTTTTAGCGCCTTGCACGCCATGCAAGCGTTCGCTCGCGCCTATTGCCTCACCTTGCCGCCGTCCCCGTCCGTCACAAATGCCCGCCTGAACCTCATCGCGCGTTCTCATCGCCGTGCCAGACGATTGACTAAGGTCCCCGCAGGCTTACAATCCCCATAGCCACCGCCCAGACTGCGGTTCAGTCCAACGAGGTTTATCTGACGCCATGCAACACAGCGCCTTCGCTTCAGCTTCGCCTCGGCGTCAGATAAACGCTATTCGTTATGCGCCAAGAACTGTGATGCGCATCGAGGGGGCTTGAAATGACTTGGACGATCACTGGCAGATCGAGTGACGTACTCGTTGGTGTAACGAAGTATAGCAACCTGATCATTCGGGGGATTGGCTCCCACGCTCCGTATTTTCCGTCAGATCCGGCTGGACCAGCTATGAGGTCTGACTACACAAGAATTGAACAAGCGTTGCGTCGCCTACAGACGGTTCAAACGGACTGGCGGATCTTGTCGACCGATGCGGTACAGAATGAGATCATTGACAATGTCGCCTTGCTTAAGTCGATCGAGGCGAGATCAGGAAAGTCCATTGCAGAAATATCATGTATCGATCGGATGGGCGACAGCGAGCCCGCGCTTTCCTTCAACATTGCGCTCCAGCCAGAAGCCTTTCATCAGGTACACGAACTCTTCTCCAAACTGATATTGAGCCCGAACGAGATTGAGTACACGATTTCTGTTGGTTTCCTGACGTTTCGATTTCCGGGCGCGAATACGGATACGCCCACATTGGACGAGTTCTTATCAGGCCGCCCATACTTCTCCGGCGAAGTCTCCGTGTCCATTCGACGTGCGCGCGACAATGACGCATAACCCGGCGCCCAACTCGGACGCGCGGCGAGCGTCAGTTCAAGTAATGGGCGCCCCGCTCGCGCGCCGGTTGGCTCTACGTTAGAAGGCACAAACATGGCACAGCGATCACGTCTATCCACTGGGATGTCAGGAATTGCCGGGGAGTATTTTGTCGCTGCTGAACTCTCTCGTCGTGGCTATGTGGCATCGCTGACCCTACGCAATACCCGAGGCATTGACATCCTTGCCTCCAATGCTGACGCGACAAAGAGCGTTGGAATCCAGGTTAAAGCCAATCAGGGCACAGGCAAAGAGTGGATGTTGAATCAGAAGGTCGAGCACGACATCGCAACCAATCTAGTCTTCGTCTTTGTCCGATTGAACGACCTCGCTACTCCAGAATACTATGTCGTCCCGCGCGCTATTGCGGCTCGATACGCGAGAGAGAATCACAAGCGCTGGTTGGCTACTCCCGGCCGCAAAGGGCAACAGCATAGAGACAGTACCATGCGTAAGTTCGCAGATCCCGAGAACAAGTATCTCGGAAAGTGGGAGCTTCTGGGTCTTGACTGAGATGCCTCCTAACTTTAGGTGGTGCCGACGGGCCATCAGCGGCGGGCGGGCGCAATGGCCGGTGCTGGCCCGCGGCACACCAAGGCGTTAGGCGGCAGCCAAATGCTCCAGCGCTCGCCCTCCTTTGAGCTGCTAATTCTCGACTGCGATGGGGTCGTCGTCGACAGTGAACCCATCACGATGCGCGTTCTCACGGAGATGCTCCACGATCTGGGCGTTGCCATCGGTGCTGAGGAGGCCAATGCGCGATTCATCGGCACCACGTTCACTCGCACGCTTGAGCTTATTGCCGAGTTGCTCGGGGGGCCAATACCGGAAGACTTTGTACGCACCTATCGCGACCGTACGTTTGCTGCGTTGGAAACCGAGCTTAAGCCTGTACCTGGAATCGAAGCGGCTCTGGATCAAATCGCTATCCCGTATTGCATCGCTTCGAACGGACCACACGTGAAAATGCGCAAGACTTTAAGCGTCACGTCTCTGCTCTCGCGGTTCGAGGGACGAATGTTCAGTTCGGCTGATGTGCCCCGAGGGAAACCATATCCGGATCTCTTTCTTCATGCGGCTCGCCACTTCGCTGTGTCTCCTGGGGCGTGCCTAGTGGTCGAAGACAGCACAAATGGGATAGCGGCGGCGTTGGCTGCGGGCATGTCCGTATATGGATTCTCTGGAAGCGCGCCTGAAGACAGGCTTAGGGCTGCCGGAGCCCACAGGGTTTTTTGCCAGATGGCCGATCTGCCTTCGCTCGTTGCGGGCATTCAATGAAACTGACGCCTAACCCCTTAATCCAGTGCGGACGGGCCGCGAGCCGCCAAGCTACGCAAAATCTCTCGCCGCGGCCCGCCACTGATTTCCGACGTTAGGTGTCTCCGTGACCGACCGCAGCTACTACGTTTACGTCTACATCGATCCCCGGAACTTTGAGGAGTTCTACTACGGGAAGGGGAAGGGTTCGCGTCGATTTGCGCACTTATCCGACGGTTCCGATTCCGACAAGACCACCCGCATTCGCGCTATCGAAGCAGAAGGGCTGCTCCCGATCATTCGCACGGTCGCCGCCGGCCTTACCGAACCGGAAGCCCATCTCATAGAAACGACCCTGATTTGGAAGCTTGGCCGGGGACTCACGAACAAAGCAGCCGGCCGGTTTGTATCGCTCTTCAGGCCACACAACGCCCTTCATCGCGAACTGCCGGGCTTCGATTATCAGAACGGCATCTGCTACTTCAACGTCGGAGAGGGGCCACACCGCAATTGGGATGATTGCCGTCGCCTTGGCTTCCTCTCCGCCGGCCAAGGACCTCAATGGCGAGATCAAATTCTCGACCTTGCTGAAGGTGACATTGTCGTTGCCTATTTGAAGGGAAAGGGCTACGTCGGGGTCGGGAAGGTAACGGCTCGCGCCGTGCCCTACCTCGACTTCCGCTACGAAGGGCGGTTACTTCAAGACTTCAACCTTATTGCCCCTCATATGTGGGAAAACTCCGACGACTGCGTCAATTCCGAGTATGTCCTCCGCATTGAATGGGTCGCTTCCGTTCCCCGTACTGAGGCCAAGTGGAAGCCCCACTCCGGCCTTTACACAACCCAGCTTGTGCGCGCATCGCTTGAGCGCCAGCCAATTACAGTTGCCTTTGTGGAAGGCGAGTTCAATGTCAGCCTCAAGTCGCTGGCCACCTAATACACGTTAGGCTGTAATTGTTCAAAAAATGTCAGGACACCGCATGGTTAAAGTTCGTTACATCGATGCGTCAGCATTAATCAAGCTGGTTGTAGATGAGAATGACTGCGCCAACTTTAAAAACTTTTTCTTTAATAATGTAAATTTTTGTACCACCTCGCTCTGTTTGTCCGAAGCGTTGAGCCGAATTAAGGGGATGTGGAAAAAGGGAAAGGGTGATCGCGCAAAATTAACTATTGATGAATATTTAGCGTCAACCAGAAAATTGCTTGGTTATACACATACAATTTCTATACCACATGGAAAAATTGAAATAGATGAAAATATATTGTCGGATGCATCTACACACTTAAAAGTGGAAGAATTAGCAAGAAAAAATAAACTTGATCTCTCAGATGCATTGCAACTTTATACGATAAAAAATGGCAAGTATTCACATCTGGGGCCAGAATCGGCTTCAATTTTGATTACTGCAGATGCTCCGTTAGCAACCGCAGCTAGAACTATGGGTATAAGGGCATGGAACTGTTCTATAGAGTCAGTACCAGATTGGGCCTAACCCGCCGCTCAACCGGACGCGCAAAAGCGGCGCGCCGGTTAGCAGCACGTTATGCCTCATAAAGCGAGCCGCTGGACATCTATACGCCGCCGGCGTATAGTTTAGAAATTTTCACCGTTGTCGAAACTCTCGTGTTTCAGAAGCAGTGGCCGCTTTATTGGAGTGAAGAAGAGCGAGGCGAATTTGCAGCACATATCGCCGAGTTTCCAAATTCCGGTGACGTGGTGCCCCAATCGG
>Ga0307377_10009022_pt1 | contig 10039 bp, 6 predicted proteins | sample TR3MG_FD_202535 | JGI IMG/M metagenome (GOLD analysis project Ga0307377, IMG submission 202535) | Soil microbial communities from Risofladan, Vaasa, Finland - TR-3 | ecosystem: Environmental > Terrestrial > Soil > Coastal area > Acid sulfate soil | place: Finland: Risofladan, Vaasa | collected... | reverse complement strand
ATCTTTTTGCTTGTTGCGGCTTCCACCGCACTCACTGCGCAGCCGCGCGCCGCGCAGGCCACGCCGGAGGGCCGCGCCGAGCGCGCCTACCGTGCCGCTGTACGCCAGGGCCCGGCTGCGCTGCGGGGCTTTCTGGAGGACTTTCCCAAGGGAGCCGATCTGCATGTGCATCTGTCTGGCGCGGTGTATGCGGAGACGTTTCTTCGCGACGCGGCCGAGGATGGCGTGTGCGTGGACCCCGAGGCGCTGAGCTTTGCCCGGCCGCCCTGCACGGGCAAGCTGGTTCCGGCCAGCGAACTCACTGGCACGATGACCCCGGCAGAGGAGGATCTCTACGACAAGCTGATCGATGCATTCTCCCTGCGCAGCTTTGTGCCCACATCCGGCTGGAGCGGGCATGACCAGTTCTTTGCCACCTTTGCGCGCTTTGGCGGGCTCAGCAAGAGCCACGTGGCCGAGTGGGTGGACGAGGTGGCCAGTCGCGCCGCCGCCGAGAATCAACAGTATCTGGAACTGATGCAGACGCCGCCGTTCGGTCATGCCGCGCAGATTGCCCATGAGATTGGCTGGCCCGCGGAGAGGCGCCGGCCCGACGTGGGGCCTGCCGACTTTGCGCGACTGCGGCAGGAGTTGCTGGACCACGGCCTGCGCGACGAGGTGGCCGCGGACCGCGAAGACGTGCGCGCCGCCGAGACTGGACGGCTGAAGCTGGAGCACTGCGGCACGGCCCAGGCCGCGCCCGGCTGCACGGTGGAGATCCGCTACATCTATCAGGTGCTGCGGGGGTTTCCGCCGGAGCAGGTGTTTGCGCAGACGCTGCTGGGGTTTGAGACGGTGGAGGCCAGCATTCAGGCCAAAGAGGGCGGCTTTGTGGGCATCAATTTTGTGATGCCCGAGGACGGCTACATCTCCATGCGCGACTACACCCTGCAGATGAAGATGGTGGGCTATCTGCACTCGGTCTACCCGCGGGTGCATATTTCGCTGCACGCCGGGGAGCTGACCGAAGGGCTCGTCCCGCCGGAGGGGCTGCGCTTCCACATACGCCAGGCTGTGGAGATTGCGCATGCGGAGCGCATTGGCCACGGCGTGGATGTGATGTACGAGGACAATGCGGCGCAGTTGCTGAAGGAGATGGCGGCACGCCACGTGATGGTGGAGATCAACCTGAGCTCGAACGAGGGCATTTTGGGTGTGAAGGGCGACGAGCATCCGTTCCCCATCTATCTGGCCGCGCATGTGCCGGTGGCGCTCTCCACGGATGACGAGGGCGTGAGCCGCATCGACCTGACGCATGAATACGTGCGTGCGGCGCTGGACTATCACCTGAGCTATGCGCAGCTCAAGATGATGGCGCGGACGGGCATGGAACACGACTTTTTATCCGGCGCGAGCCTGTGGGCAAGGCCGGATGACTTCGCGGCTCCTGTGGCCGCTTGCCGCGGGCAGGCGGTGGGTGGCGACAAGCCGACGGGCGGATGCAAGGCACTGCTGGCCGGCAGCGAAAAGGCTGCCGCGCAGTGGGAGCTGGAGCGCCGCTTCCGGGCCTTCGAGGCTGCGTGGTAGGGGTATGAAAATTGCCGCTTTGCGGCGGCGGTTTCGGCCTACACTCAGCGCATGGACAACGAGCGCATCCGGGAGATCTGCCTGGGCCTGCCGCATGTGGCCGAGACGCTGAACTGGGGCCACCGCCTGGTCTATTGGGTGGGCGACCGGGCTATCGGCGGCAAGATGTTCGCCATGACGGACGTGGACGGCACGGGGCAGGATGTATTGGCCTTTCATGCCGGCGCGGAGCGCTATCACGAACTGTTGGAGAACGAGGGCATCTTTCCCGCTCCACACCTGGCTCGGGCCTATTGGGTGGCGCTGGAGCGATGGGACGTGTTGCGGCCGCGAGAGATCGAGGAAGAGTTGCAGCGGGCGCATGCCTTGATCCATGCCAAGCTGCCCAAACGCACGCGCGCCGCGCTGGCGCTGCCGGAGAAAGAGCGGGCGCGGATGATTCGTGAACGGAAGAAGCTGCTGGCGGAGGAGGAGAAGAGAATCCCTGTGAAGAAGTCATTTCGATCTCTACAGCGTTCGTAAGGGCCTTCTTCTCAAGTCGCTGAAAAAAGATATGTTATGAGTTATTCTCGCTTTTAGCGTATACTTGCCGCATTCGCCGAAACACATGATTGCAGACCTGATTCAGAAGACACTGCATGTGGTGGCCCAAATGAGCTACGAGAACTGGGTGTCAATATTGCTGGCAGCTTTGGCAGTGCTTCTTGCCATTGTGACTTTGATCGTAGCCATTGCGGGGATTGCGATTGCTCTGGTTGGCATTTGGGGTATTCGCGCCTTGCGAAAGGCAGCTGAACAAAAGGCGCATGAAGCTGTTACGAAAGTTGTTGCAGAGTACCCCGATGCCACTCAATTTATCGAAGTGCACAAAGCAATGCAGGAGCTTCATAGGCAGATGTTGCAAAGCGTGCACGAAATCAAACAAGAAGTTGAGGTGCAGCATCAACGATCTGAAGCTGCAAATACGATTTTGGATCGTCTAAATCTCAAACGAGGTCCGCAGACATCTAATAATGAAGTGGCAGTTATTGGTTCTGCCGATACTGTAGTTGAGCCTGCCGAATATCAAAAGGATGCCCCTGTGGATGTCGTTTCTATCGCACACAAGCTGGGTATTCGCGTATGGGAGATGCATCATCTATCGGAAGGTGTGTCTGGTCAGATTTGGCTCGATCCAGTCAATGGTGGGACCAGCGGTTTCAGCATTGGCGTAAAGGCGTCAGAACCACTTGTAAGGAAACGGTTTACCATTGCCCACGAATTAGCACACTACATACTGCATCGCAGCCGACTCGACGGAGGTCTGTTCGAAGATGTCATGTATCGAGGTAGCCTTAGCTCCCGTGAAGAAACCCAAGCAAACCAGATGGCCGCAGACATTTTAATGCCCTTCCATCTGATCAACAGACTAGTGGACCAAGGTGCCAACACGTTTGAGCTGATTGCAAGTCGGCTTCAGGTTTCTGTGCAGGCTCTAAAGATTCGCTTGGGTGTACCTGTTTAGGTTCTGAAAAGCCTTCCTAAAATCTCGTGTTTTCAAATTAGCTATCCTTCGGGTGACCTGCCTCTGTTTTCATCTCTTTCACTGGGCCGCCTATCTTTGCAGAATGTCGATTGGCTGCGTGAAGTCTGTCACGCGGATGTGGCGGGCCAGCGCGGGATGCTGCCGCTGCACGGCCAGAAACATCTCCCACGCCACGCGCCGGTAGCTGAAGTGGCCCGCCGGGGCAGAGCGCAGCTCCGTGATGTACTGCGCTTCGGCAAAGTCCATCTTGAAGAGCGAGCGGATGCGGGTGGCCAGCGGCAGCACGTAGAGCGCCGACTGCGCGGCCTCTGGCGCCTGGCTGGCCGCGATGCGCGCGCTGGCGGCGTGCGCGTTGTCCAGGGCGGCGCGGTAGTCGCCTGCCGCCCCGGCCTCGGCCAGAATATCCACACCGGCCTCCATATCGCCGGAGGCGGGCGTCTCGTATCCGTGCGCCGTGGTAAAGCCCTGAATGATCTGCGTGCAGCGGCGGTGCCGGTGCATGTCGCGGAAGCCGCCGATATCCATCAGAATGTCGAAGCGGAGCGTGGCTCCGGCGTGAAAGGCGCGGAGCGCCTCGTCGTGCCGGCCTCGATGGCGCAGTCCCAGCTCGACGATCTCGTTTACCCGCGCCTGGGGCAGGCTTGCCACCAGGTCGCGTATCTGCCGGTAGGGGTGGTGGCTGGCGGAGTAGAGCAGCGTGGCGGCCAGTTCCACCTCCAGCGACTCCGTGCGCTCGACCAGATCCACCAGCGGAGCCGCCGCGATGGGCGCGCCTGCCAGCAGTTCCGCGGCCGCCTGGGCCAGCTCGGCCTGGGTCTGTGGGGCATAGCTGTTGGGCTGGGCATACTTCACCAGCGTGGGCGCGGTGCGCACCTCGCGCACAAAGAGCTGCTGTGCTTCAGTCGCCAGCGTGGCCGCTGCCTCGCCATCGAGGGCTGCCAGCTTCTGCACAAATGCGGTGGCGGCCTGGGCGTTCACGTTCCAGGCAGCGCCCGCGGCGGCTTCGCGCAGTTTTGCGCCCAGGTCGCGCACCTCGGCTGCCGGATGCGACAGCAGCCGCGACACCTGCGTTTCCAGCGTTCGCGCGCTCACAAGCTGCCCCAGTGAGGTGTTGGTGGCCAGCGGCAGCAGATAGCGGGCCACGTCAAAGGCCCGCGCCTTGAGCGTGCGCTCGTAGGCCTCGGGCTTCAGGCTCTCGGGGCGTGCGACGCGGCGACGCAGCGCCTCCAGCACCGCCGCGGTGGTGCGCTGGTAGGCGGCGAACAGTCCTGTGATCGTCTCGGAATAGAGTGTTGCCGCGCCGGTATCCTGCCCAAAATCAGGGAAGTACCAGCCCGACTTGAGGAAGTTCTGGTAGCGGGTGGAGCGCTCCTGGCCGTCCCAGCGCTGCTCGTCCACCAGCACGATGGCCGCCAGCAGGCTCAGCCGCTCCACGGCAAAGGCGACATGCGCCAGATCGGCGATGGAACGATGGCCATATTGAAAGTAGAATGTGTTGAGGAACTGCTCTGCCCGCTGCGCGTTGAGTTCGGTCAGCGACTCGCGCATGGAAAGGGAGGAGCGGGAGTACTTGGCCATGGCGTAGGCCAGCACTTCAGGATCGGCGCCATGGATGGCAAACACATCAGTCTGATTGCGGGCGCCCTGGGGCGCAAAAGATTCGCTGGACATAGGATCGGCTCGCGACCAGAATACGTCATGAGGGGCCAGAGCATGTTTCTCACCTGCCAGAATCTCGCCGGGCGCGTTGCGCCGCAGAGCGGGGTGGAGCGGAGATCGAGGAGTTGGCCATGCAGAAGTTCCTGATCCGGACCTCGCACCGTCCCCGTCCGCTGCCCTCCGGACGCTGGGCCATCAATCAGTGCTGGAACGATCTGCTGCTGGCGCACTGGCCGGTTCAGGCCGCGCAGATCGCGGCGCTGTTGCCCGAGGGGCTCCAGGTTGATACGTTTCACGGTTCGGCGTGGCTGGGAGTCGTTCCCTTCTGGCTGGACCGTATGCGCTTTCGCGGCGGCGTTCCTGTTCCGACTATCCGGGGATTTCCTGATCTGAACCTGCGCACCTACGTCCGTGAGCAGCACACGAACACCCAGGGCATCTATTGTTTTTCTCTCGACGCCAGCAATCTGTTTGCTGTTGCCGCGGCGCGCCTGCTGTACCAGTTGCCGTATCACTGGTCAGAGATGTACATGGAGCGCCGGGGGGATTCCGAGTTTTCCTTTTATAGCCAGCGCCGCCTGTCCGGCCATCCGGTAGTCTTCAAGGCGCGTTACCGGGGGCTGGGGCCTACGCGCAAGTCGGCGGAGATTCTGCCAGGCTCGCTTGAGTACTTCCTCACCGAGCGATATTGCCTCTTCACGCGCAACAGCGACGGACAGCCCGTGCGGCGCAACATTCACCACGTCACCTCGCCGCTTGAGGAGGCGGAGGCAGAGATCGAGCGCAACGACTTGCCCGCGGCCATTGGCATCGAACTTCCGCTTTCCGAGCCCGTGCTTCATTACTCTCGTCGCCAGGCGGTTTACGTGTGGCCGGCTGAACCGGTTCGCCGTGTTCTTGCGCCGCGTCCGGTCACGGTGGCCATTACGCCGTCGTAGGCCGCTTCGCCTCGTATAATCGTTCACGGCGGCTCGCGACCGATGGCGGCGCTGAAGAGACCATCATGATCAATTTGCAAGGAAGAATTGCCCTGGTGACCGGGGCATCGCAGGGAATTGGCCGGGCTTGCGCGCGTGAGCTGGCGCGCGCTGGCGCAACGGTGGCGCTGGCTGCCCGGAATGAGGCCAAACTGGCCGAGGTCGCCGCGGAAATTGCTGCTGCTGGTGGTCAGGCGGCAGCCTTCGCGCTCGACGTGGCCAGCGAAGACTCCATCAAATCCGGGGCCAAAGCCATCCTCGACCGTTTTGGCAAGGTTGAGATTCTGGTGAACAATGCCGGCATCACCCGCGACGGCCTGATGATGCGCATGAAGCGCGCCGACTGGGACGATGTGCTGGGCACCAACCTTACCGGCGCCTTTCTGCTCACCCAGGCGCTCATCAGCCCGATGCTCAAGAATCGCTGGGGCCGGATTGTGAACATCAGCAGCGTGGTGGGCCGCACTGGCCAGGCCGGCCAGGCCAACTATGCCGCCTCCAAGGCGGGCCTCATTGGTCTTACCCGCTCTCTGGCTCGCGAATTCGCCTCCCGCGGCATCACCGTCAACGCCGTGGCGCCGGGCTACATTGAGACGCCCATGACCGCCGTGCTGGATGAAAAGCAGCGCACCGCGATGATGGCCGCCATCCCCCTGGGCCGGCCCGGCACCGACGCGGATATCGCCCAGTCCGTCGTGTTCCTGGCGTCCGATGCAGCAGGGTATATAACCGGCCACGTGCTCGACGTGAACGGCGGCATGTTCATGGGCGGGTGAGTTCTCGCCATCCCTGTAGACGTACTTTGCAGGGCTGCTCTGTTGCGGTCCAGCGATTTTGACCCCCAGAAATGGGTCAAGCCAGGGTGCGTTCCTTTTGAACGAAGCTGCCTTTACTTTTCCGTTGCGGGTGGAGTGCCATGACAGTGCTGGCCGCCTTTGGATTCTCGCGGCCTATTGCGCTTCTGCCGCAGCCCGATGAAGGCGGAGCGGCAGGAACGCATGCGGATAGAGACATAGTAATAGATAGAAAAAAGAAAGAGTTAGCAACTGCCAGGGGCGAGAGTAATCACGGGGAATTTTCCTGTATGGGGCAAATTGCCGGCTTTGGATGTGGCGATAATTGCCGCTCTTAGCGGTTAAGAATTTCTGAATGGCAGCCAGCAGGAACGAGACTTGCGGAGAGGGGCTGGGAGGTCGGAAAGGGCTCTATTTTTGGGGCAGCGCAAGAAAAAGCTATCGTAAGGCTACAATCATCTGATATAGAAATGTGTGACACAGAGATCGTCCCCCCAAGACCTGGTTACGGTTTTGCCCTCTGCTCTTTTCACGTCGGCCTTTGAACAGTAAGAAAAACAGCATCGAAGCCCTCAGGAGACAGAAAAATGTCTTTAACCATGGCAGTTTCCGAAACGGATGCGCCGATCGACCTTGAAGTCTGCAAGTCTCTCCTCGACCGCGTTATTTCCAGTACTCCCCTCAAGCGTTCCGCCCGGTTGCGCGATCTGCTCACATACGTGGGCCGCCGGGTGCTGGAGGATGGGAGTACGCTGATCCGCGAACAGGAGATTGGTATTGAGGTCTTTGGTCGCGAAGAAGGGTATGACACAACTGCGGACAATATTGTTCGCGTGAATGCTACGGAGCTGCGCAAGCGCATCGATACCTATTTTGAGACGGAAGGTTCCGATGAGCCCGTGGCGATGGAAATTCCGCGCGGCGGCTACGTTCCTGTCTTCCGGTACCGCACCGTGACGCCTGCGCTCCCGGTTGAGCCCGAGCCAGTGGATCTCGTCTCCGAGGGCACGGAGGTTGTTCCAGAGCCGCTCCGCGCCGTTCCAGAGCCTGCTCCGAGACGGGCTCGTCCGTTCCTTGTAGCCGGTCTGATTCTGCTTGTGGTCGTCGCGGCCGGCCTCCTGGCCATGTATGTGTCGGTTTGGATGCAGAACCGCTCGTTGCGCGATCAGCTCACCCCCTGGCAGAATCGCCCTGCAGAGGCCAATCTCTGGTCGCAGTTCATGACCGGCAGCGCCGATACCGATATTGTTGTGGGCGATTCCTCCCTGGGGCTGGTTGAGGACCTGGAACAAAGGCAGATTTCGCTCCAGGACTATATCAACCGTTCCTATCTGACGGAATTGCAGTCCAGAAAGTTCAGCCCGGACGCCGACACTGAGCTGCACCTGCTGGAGCGCAGAACGCTCGTGAGCCGTGGCAGCTATATGATGACGCAGCGGCTTCTGGCCGCTGCCCCACACAGCGGCCACATCCACACGTACTTTGCCCGCAGCTACAATCCCAGCCAGATCAACCGGGACAATGTCATTCTCTTGGGTGGACGGCTCTCAAACCCGTGGATTGAGCTGTTTGAGAATCGCATGAACTTCGTCGTGCAGCACAACTTCCAGGCGGAACTGGATGATCGTGTTGCCCATGCTTCCATCGTGAACCGGGCGCCCGCGGCTGGCGAACAGGCAATCTATACGCCATCGCCTTCCATCGGCTATTGCACCATTGCCTATCTGCCCAATCCTGAGCACTCGCGCAATGCCTTGATCCTTACCGGCACCAGCTCGGAGGCCGCGGAGGGATGCGGCCAATTCCTGCTGACGGAAGAGATGCTGGCGGCCTTCCGCGAAAAGCTGCATGCCGGGAACAACTTCCCTTACTTTGAGGCGCTGCTGAAGACCTCGCATGTGGCGGAGACTCCGCTGGCTACCTCGCTGGTCGCATTCCGCGTCTATCCAAACCTGCACTGAGCCAAACCTGCACTGAGCCAGCCCTTCTGCTTCAGACCTGCGTCGAATTGGACGCGGGTCTGAAGCAGAAGGGCTGAAGTATACTGGGGCGTCCCGGAAATCGACTCTGCGATTCCGCTGTTCCTGGAGGCCCGATGCTCTCGTTGCGCGCTTTTTTGTCCTGTGTTCTTGCCCTCGGCTTGACGGCCTCGCTGGCGGCCCAGTCCAGCAATCCATCCGCCGCTCTGGCCGCTTTGCCGCACGCCTCGGCAAAGGCTGTCTCGCCTGACGGCCAGCTCGCGGTTCTGCTGCTGGACGCGGGCACGGAAACCGTTCAGGCGCAGGGAGCTGCTTCTGCCGCTGACTTGCGCTATGCCGTCGAGTTTCACGGCAAGCTTCTGCTTGGCCCCTCGCGCCTCGGCCTCGACCTCGCCGGTCAGCAGCCCCTTGGCCCCGGCATGAAGCTGGTCCGCGCCACGCAGGAGTCCGCCGACGACACCTACACCCTCCCCGTGGGCAAAACCCGCACCGTTCGCGACCACTACAACGGCGTCCGCGCCGACTTTCAGGATGACGCTGGCCGCAAGCTCACCATTGAGGCGCGCGCCTTCGACGACGGCGTTGCCTTCCGCTATGAGGTGCCCGCGCAGCCGGGCCTCCAGAAGGTTCGCATCGTTCACGAACTCACGCAGTTCACCTACGTCAAAGACGCCGTTACCTACCCCCTGGTCCTCGATGGCTTCAAGTCCAGCTATGAGGATTCCTATCAGCTCCGCATGGTCAGCGGCCTCCATCCGGACTGGCTGATTGGCCTGCCCTTCCTGGCGCAGGAGCCGGGGCTGGGCTGGTTCGCCATCACTGAGGCGGACATCGAAAACTACGCCGGCATGTATCTGCGCAGAGACCGCCGCTTCAGCAGCCTCAACCTCCACGCTGAGCTGTCCCCGCGCGTGGACGATCCTTCCGTCGCCGTCGAGACGCAGACGCCCTTTTCCAGCCCCTGGCGTGTTTTGATGGTTGCCGACACGCCGGCCAGGCTCATTGAGTCCAACATCGTCCTCAACCTGAATCCGCCGTCGCAGATCAAGGACACCGCATGGATCGAGGCGGGCAAGTCGGCCTGGGACTGGTGGTCGGGCGAGGCGGCGCCCAGCGTCAAGTTCAAGACGGGCATGAACACGGCGACGATGGAGCACTACATCGACTTCGCCTCGGCCTCGGGCTTCAAATACATGCTGATCGACGCGGGCTGGGCCAAGGCCGTCCGTACCGGTCCGCAGGACTACGCCGCCCAGGCCGACATTACGCAGGTTACGCCGGAGATCGACATGCCGGAGCTGCTCCGCTACGCGCGGGAGAAGCACGTCAAACTCTGGCTCTGGTCCCACTGGACCTCAGTGGACAAATATATGGACCAGGCCTTTCCGCTCTTTGAGAAGTGGGGCATCGCCGGGGTCAAGATCGACTTCATGAGCCGGGACGACCAGCAGATGGTGGCCTGGTATCGCCACGTGGTGGAGACGGCTGCCAAGTACCACCTGATGATCGACTTCCACGGCGCGTTCAAGCCCGACGGCC
>Ga0307377_10009021_pt1 | contig 10042 bp, 11 predicted proteins | sample TR3MG_FD_202535 | JGI IMG/M metagenome (GOLD analysis project Ga0307377, IMG submission 202535) | Soil microbial communities from Risofladan, Vaasa, Finland - TR-3 | ecosystem: Environmental > Terrestrial > Soil > Coastal area > Acid sulfate soil | place: Finland: Risofladan, Vaasa | collected... | reverse complement strand
AGTTTAACATAATTTTCGTGATAGAAGTAGTAACCTTTATCGCCTGTATTGTGTGAACCAGCTCCTGAGTCTTTGATTAAGAACCAAGTTTTACCATCTAATTCTTCATACCCAACTAAATGTATTCCGTGATCATCAGTTGTTGTTTGATTACTGAACCTAAACTGTCTTGCACTTTCATCAATGTACTCTGAAGGAATATCAAAAGTCGGAACGACTGCACACTTTGTCCAGCTATCATAACCGGCTTCGCTAACATCGCCACCGATTGCCATTGTGTAGCCATTCTTTATTGCATTTTTAAGTATGCTCATAAAATCATCAAGCGGAATGTTGTAATAATCTTTATTGTGCCACCAGTTATCAGGAACTTCATACTCAACCTGTTCCCAATATGGCTTTTGCATGTAGGAAAGAACATCAACATAACCATCCATATTTAGTTTTAGATAATTTGTTAGATATTCTTTGGGAGAATATTTCTTTCCATCTACAACAACTTCAGTTGGCATTTCTCCAAGATAATGATTGAGTATTGATTTTATTACTTTAACCACTTCTTCTTCATTCCATGCATTAGTTGTTTTAACGGATTGAAGATAGGTATTCATTTCGTTTATCAACTTGCTGTGATCATGAACGTGTTGACCCGGCAAAAGACCAGTACAAACAGTTGCAGGAACAATTCCATATTCTTTATAAATTCTTGAAACTGCATTTGCTTCGGAGCCTTCTTCAAAAATAGATTTGCCGCGTGTGCGAACAAATTCTTTTGCCTTTTCAACATATTCCCAATAAGCGGTGTAAATTGGCGACAGACTTATTTGCTTTCCTGTTAAGCGGTAAACTTCTGATTCAAAAAAAGAAGTCGTTGAAAATGACCAGCAGGTTCCTGTTTGTCCTTGCGAAACAGGATCGTTGTGCCAAAAGTATTTAAACTCTTCTTTGGATTTTGGGAGATCCATTCCAGTGTAATCCAGCCTAAAAGATTTCTTTTTTTCTTTTGGTGGATTTTGAAATTCCTCAATCCCCTTTTTGATTTCATCATAGAATCCTGCCTTTGGTTCGGTAAAAACACCTTTATTTTTTTCTTGTGGCTTGATGAACGAAGCGGAAACGAAAAGAAGAATAACGAGAAGTGATATAAAAGATTTCATAATCAGTTCCTTGTGTAAGTTGATACAAAAAATTATTTAAAATTTATAATTCAAAATTAAGGATAAAAGATTATAGAGTGAATATTTTTGGTATAGGCTAAATAATTTTGTCACATCGAGCGAAGGGAGAAAGCTAAAATATCTTACAGATTTCTCACCCGTTAAAACGAGATTCGAAATGATCTTTACGATTTGTCATTACTTAACAAAATAATTCCCGGACAGATTGAAGGAGGCAACAAACAATCCGCCGGGAATACTAAGCGACAGGGGACAACATTACTAATACGAGATGTCGCTTATTTCTATAAGCTCGGTTTTTTTATCGTACTTTTTAAGATATTCAACAAACTCAGTGTTAAAATATCTCTTATGAGTTTTCTCATAAGCTCTTAAGTGCCGCTCCACTTGCTTATGCGTTAACCTGCTTTTCATATAATTCTTCTTCTCATTATCATCAAAGAAAATACGGTAGTAATAAAGTTTGGCAGGTTTAGATTTAGCTTTTACTGCAACGGACTTTTTAACTAATTTTTTTACTGGCATTTTTCTATCTCCAAATCTTTTTATTGGATTAAAGTTTTCCACTCTTCTTTAAAATATCTCTGGCAATAATTCCTTTTTGAATTTCGTTAGTTCCTTCAAAGATTCTATTAATACGCGAATCTCTGTAAAATCTTTCAATAGGAAGTTCCTGTGAGTACCCCATTCCGCCATGAATTTGTACTGCTAAATCAACAACATGATCCAGAGAATCAGAACAGTAAAGTTTTACCATGGCAGACTGTCTGGATATATCTTTTTTTAAATCATAATCAATTGCGGTTCTGTAAACAATCGATTCCATATTATAAATCATTACAGCCATATCTGCAAGCATAAATTGTATTGCCTGGAACTGTGCGATCGGATGATCAAACTGAACTCGTTCTTTTGCATACTTTGTAGAAAGCGACAGCATTTCTTTTGAAACACCCATGCAAGCAGCACCAAGTCCCAATCTTCCCGCATCAAGAGTTTTCATCGCATAGAGAAATCCCCTTCCATCTGTCCCGATTAAATTTTCTTTTGGTATATGCACGTTTTCAAAACTGAGTGCGTTGGTTACGCTTCCTTTAATTCCCATTTTCTTTTCGGGTGGACCGGCTTTAAATCCTGGTGTTTTTGTATCAACAGCAAAAAGACTTATTCCTTTTTCCGTTCTTGCAAACAAAGAAATAAAATCTGCTATACCGCCGTTAGTAATCCAAAGTTTTTCACCGTTAATTATCCACTCGCCATCAACAAGATCAGCTTTAGTTTTTAAATGAAAAGAATCTGACCCTGCTTGTGCTTCTGTTAATCCAAACGCTGCTATCTTTTCACCGGAGGCAAGCGGGGGAATAAATTTCTTTTTTTGTTCTTCGCTTGCGCCGTTAAATATAGCATTTGTTCCGATTGATTGGTGTGCGCCAATAAAAGTAGCTGTGGACATACAACCGCGTGCAATTTCTTCTTGCATAATACAATAACCAACCTCACCAAATCCGCCGCCGCCGTATTCTTCAGGAAAGGAAAGACCAAGAAAACCAAGCTCTGCCATTTTTTTTATTAATGCTGGTGGAATTTTTCCTTCTTCATCAATCTTTGCAGCAATAGGTTTGATTTCATTGTTGGTAAAATCACGCACCATTTCACGGAGCATGTTTTGTTCTTCGGTAAACTTAAATTCGAACATAGATAAGATGCCTACTTTTTAATTTATTATCGCCGTCAAATAATATTCCAGAAGCATTTATTTCGTTATTTGTTCAAATAGTGATAAAAATGGAAGGTATTGGCTGAATACTTTTCATATCAAAGAAGAGATTTAAAACCTGTTCTTAATTGTGAGAAGTCAGCTTATCTTTATTCTAATCGCAACCCATTTTCAAATACTTCAACTGGATTGGGAGAATCACTAAACTTTCTCATTAACCCAATTTGCGTATAACCCTTTTTCTTTGTCTTAAGTTCACAAACAAAATCATAAAGTCTATTTGATTGAAGAAGATTCCTATCGGGATTAAATATGAATATGTTTTCTTCATTAGTTGGAGTTTTGATTACAATTGGTATATCCGCATTAAAATCTTCTTTGTCTCCACTTATGGAAATTGTTAACTCCAAAGTGTATGTGAACCCAACGATATGATAGTTTGGCTTGCCGGGATAAACATAAGTGATATACTTACTTGGCTCAAGAATTGGTTTTATATCTAAAACTTTTATAAATGGGATACTTACTTTATAGCCCGGCCAATCTTCTTCAAGTTGGGGAAAAATATTTATTGTTAGGGTAATAAATAAAATTGTTATGAAATTTATTGTACTTGTTTTCATAATCATTCTCATATTTGTTTTAAGGTTAATCATGATATTTAAGTCATAAATTATACCAACAAACTAACTAAATCATTCATCCCTATTCACAGTATCTGGAGAAAATGCTGGCAAGCAGACAGCAATATATTCTACAGTTCCTTTGTAAGGTGTGCTGTATTGTATCCACTCACCTTTTTTAATTAAGATAGCCGAACCAGCTTTAATATCAATTATTTCTTTTTCGGTTTTAACTTGTAAATTTCCTTTTAACACAACCGTATATTCATCAAAATCTGGGCGCTGTCCGGGTTCAACCCAGCCTTGCGGACTTTTCATTTTGGCTATGCTTACTGTTTCGGTATTGGAGTTTACTCTCCCAAAATATTCTTCAATAATTTTTGGTTTATTGCCGGCGGATTCAATTATTTTGGGCTCGCTTATTACTGTTGGCACTAGTTCTCCTGTAATTTATAGATTTTTGTTTTAAGTAGATAAAAATTTAACGATGTGATAAACTTTGTTTGTGGATCCCTCTTAATTTTTTTCCTGATTTTATCAATTCCGTTTTGATATTCTTTATCGGATAAATTTGCAAGCTGTGAGTTCGAATGCTTTTGAATAAATGGATCATTAAAAATATCACTTCCGATTCTTTTGTGATAGACCTTTTCTTCAAGTGATAGATTTGTTCCGGAAAATCCTTTTGCTTTAAGCATAGTTATTAACGAATCAAATGATGGAAATCTTTTTAGATCATTCTTCAGCACACCGTTAAAATAATCATATACATACCAATCTTTTTCTATGTGGGGATCAGCGCCGTAAACAGCTATTACGCCTTTCGGTTTTAATATTCTTTTACACTCATCAAGAAAAGAATCTTTATTTAAGAAATGATGAATTGCATTTACGCAAAAGATAAAATCAAAAGAAGAATCTTTAATCGGTAATCTTACAGCATCACCGTTTACCACACTTAAATTTTGTTCCGATGCTTTCGCCATTCGCAGCATCTCTAATGAAAAATCTAAACCAACCTTTTTGTTTGTATCTGCATTTATATCCTTAAGCCAATTGCAAGTTCCGCACCCAATTTCAATAGTAGTCCCAGGGTTAATTCCATCAATCAACTTTTGTAGTGATTTGCCAACACCGGTTAGAGTTTGAGCTTTATATCTCTCATCGTATGTAGAAGCTAATTCAGTGTAGTCGGTTTGTGTTATAAGCATAGCTCACGCTGATTTTATTAGTTAATGTATAGATTTTAAATTGTAAAACAAAAACAGGATAAACGGTTAAAAATTATTGTTAATAATTTCTTGTTATGTGAAATCATATTAATTAATTTAGAAACAATAATTAATTAAATCATTAAACAAAAACTTATCATTAGGAGGCGCTATGAAAAAATCAATTTTCACAATCTTTTCACTTGTGCTCTTGGTATCCTCTATGTACTCGCAGGATTTGAATGATGTTAAAGCCAGGATTGAAAAACAAAATAAAGTTTTTACACAGGCAATGTTGGATAATGATATGGAAAAAATGTTATCAATGTACACTGATGATGTTATTTCAATGCCAAGCTATCAGCCGACAGTTAAGGGGCTTGCAAAGGTTAGGGAGTTAAGTGAGCAGCAAATGAATTCCGGCTGGAAGACAACACATTTTGTTCTTACTACTACAGACGTAATTCTTGCGGGCAATCTTGCAATTGAAATTGGAAACTATGATATGAAAATGTCCGGACCCGATGTTCCGGAATGGCCAGACAACGGAAAGTATATTACGATTTGGGAAATACAAAAAGATGGCACTCCCAAAATAAAAGTTGAAACATGGAATACTGACACAAATCCTTGGGCACAAATGGAACAATCAAAACAAGAAGAAATGAAAAAAGTGGAATAGGTTTTTGAAACCTCGAAGGTTGCTTAAAAACCTTCGAGGTTGCTATTTGAACTATTCAAACATCTTTATCAGAACATCTTTTCTATAATTAAAAATCTCACTTATCTTTTTTTCAATCACTAACCAGTTTATTATCCTTCCCAAAAATCCTAAAGGAACAACATAGCTTACAATATCCTGCATCATTACATCGCCGTCTTTTGTTTTTGTAAAGATATGTTCGTGATGCCACATTTTATAAGGACCAAATCTTTGCTCGTCCACAAAATAATTTGGTTTATTAACATGAGTGATTTCTGTAACCCATATTTGCGGTATATTTAGGATCGGACGAACGTAATAAGTGACAATCATTCCGGCATACATTTGTTCCGGTAAGTCTGTTCTGATCTCAAAATTTAACCACGGCGGAGTTATTTTTAACAGATTAGCTGGATTGGAGAAAAATTCCCATGCTTTTTCGGCTGAAATTGATAAATTTTGTGATGTTTTCATTTGATATATTTTCATAACATTGTCATATTGTTAGTGATTATTTAACAAAATTTTGGAAACAAAAATTCCCTTCATATGAACATTACATCAATTGGTGAAATTCTTTTTGATATTTACCCAAATCATAAAAAGCTTGGCGGGGCTCCCTTAAATTTTATTTATCATATTAATAAGCTTACAGGCAGCGGAAATATTATTAGCCGCGTTGGTAAAGATGTTCTTGGAAATAAAGTCGTCAATGAACTTACGCATGCCGGAATTTCTTCAGACTTTGTTCAGCAGGATCATCTGCACCCAACAGGTATGGCTTTGATACACTTAGATGATGATGGAAATCCTGATTTTAAAATTGAACCAGACTGTGCCTACGATTTTATAGAATCAAATGATGAAAATAAAAACTTAATCAATTCAGATACAGATTGTCTTTACTTTGGAACGCTTGCTCAGAGATCAGAAATTTCTAGAAATACAATTCAATCATTCTTTAATCGTGGATCTAAATATTTTGCTGATATAAACCTTCGACAGAATTTTTATAATGAAGAAATTCTTCGCTCAACACTTCAAGCTGCGGATTTTATAAAAGTAAACTACGATGAAATGCATACCTTGAATGATCTTTTTGTTCAGATTGAATACAGCACCGAAAAAATCGCTTTTGCATTGATGGAACAATTCGAACTAAACCTGATTGCGGTTACACGCGGAAAGGATGGATCTTCAATTTTCGAAAACAGCAAAAGAAATGATTACTCAAGTGTTGATCTTAAAGTTGCGGATACAACCGGTGCCGGTGATGCATTCTCAGCTATTCTTTGCATCGGGTATATGCAAGGATTACGCATTCCTTATATAAATAAACTTGCCAATGATTTTGCTTCCGAGATTTGCCAGTTTGAAGGCGCCCTTCCGAAAAATGATAGGATATACGAAAGTTTTAGAGAGTGGCTTGGGTTTTAATGTGGAGTTGCGTTCAACCTTTTATTATCTTTTCTGAAAAACGAAAATATATTCGTGTTTAAAAACATAAAATCCGCCAGCTAATGCACGGTAACGCCACAACTCTTTTTGATTACGCTTTGCGGTTGTTTCCTCAAAGTTTTTAACAATTGTGGATTTTAAAATCAGTCCTCGTTTCATTACTTCCTGCATTACATAAAATCCTAATGGAATCCACTCACCACCGGAATATTTATCGCTTATAACAATTGCAAGAAATCTTTTTCTATCAAGATGAGGGAGACAATTATCTAAAACTTTTCCAAATCCATTTAAAAATTCTTCTATCGATTTTGCATTTGATAAATCAGATTTATTATCGCTAAACTTTATTATATCCCAATACGGTGGATGTAAAACAATAAACTGAAATGATTTTACTTGTATTTCCGAAAGGATTTTTTTTAGCTCAACAGATGCGCTGTCTCCATTTGCAAATTCTAATTTTACTTTATGGGGATTTGATTCTTTTGCAACAATCTTTTTCGTTTGCTCCAAAACTTTTTTTGAAAGCTCAATTCCAACAGCGTTTCTTCCAAGCCTTTGTGACTCAATTAAAGTTGTTCCGCTGCCCAAAAAAGGATCTAAAATCCACTCCCCTTTTTTTGTGTAACGCCTTAAAAGCTGATTAGGAATTTGCGGGATAAAGTTACCCCAGTATCCAGCGTGATGGACACCGGAATTATCTCTTTTGTTTAATATCCATAAACTATCCGTAATAATATCATTATACTCTTTCCAACGATTAAGATTTAAATCATTAATTTTACTTTGTTTGATTTCCGTTAAACTTTTCTTCAATCGCTTTATATAATATTTTGTTCGCTCAATAGTTTGTGTTTCTAATATTTGATTTATTTCTCCTGTTAGATATTCTTTAGTAACTGATTCAAATCCATTTTTCAAAACAATGTTTTTGTTTTTTTGTTTTTTGATTATTGATAACAATTCAGAAAAATCTTTTCTGATTTCAATCAATTCTGATTTAACTAATGAACTTGAAATGATATTTAACAAATCTGGTTGCATTAAAATTATTTTACTTCTTCATTAAATCGTTTAATTACCATTTCCGAAATTGTTTTACCAATACTTAAGGAAGCTGTTGCTGCGGGTGAAGGTGCATTTAATACGTGAACCATTCTCTCTGCTTCAACAATTCTAAAATCATCTACGAGTTTTCCATCGCGCTCAAGTGCTTGTGCTCTAACTCCGGCGCCGCCAACTTCAATATCATTATACTGAATTTCCGGAACAAGTTTCTGCAATGATTTTACAAACAATTCTTTACTAAATGATCTTCTAAATTCCTGAAATCCCATCTTATAATACTTTGCAGCCATCTTCCAGAAACCGGGATAAAGTTTCATTTCCAGAACATCACGAAAAGAAAAATCTGTTTTCTTGTAACCTTCACGCTTAAATGCAAGCACAGCATTTGGTCCGGCTTCAACTCCACCATTAATCATTCTTGTAAAGTGAACTCCAAGAAAAGGAAATTGCGGATCGGGAACGGGATAAATTAAATTGTTTACTAAATACTCTTTTTCTTTTTTAAGCTGATAATACTCGCCGCGAAAAGGAATAATTTGCAGCTTTGGATCAACACCAAAAAGTTTTGCAATTCTATCCGATTGTAATCCGCAGCAGTTTACAATAAACTTGGTTCGATATTCCTCGTGTTCAGTAATAAGTATTAAATCTTTTCCATCTCTTTTTACAGAAATTAATTTCGATTTTGTTTTTATCTCTCCGCCTTTTTTACGAATCAACTCAGCGTATTTATTTGTAACGGCTACATAATCTACAATTCCGGTTTGAGGAACAAATAATCCGTCTATTCCCGATGCGTGCGGTTCGTGTTCTCTAATTTCTGATGTTGTCAATCTTTTTATTCCCGTTAATCCATTAGCTCTTCCTCGTTCTTCGAGCATATTAAGTGCAGGAATTTCCGCCTCGCTTGTTGCAACAACAATCTTTCCACATCTATCAAATGTTATTTTATGTTCTTCACAAAAAGCATACATCATTTCTCTGCCGGTAGTGCAGTTTGCTGCTTTAAGGGACCCGGGTTTGTAATAAAGTCCCGAGTGTATTACTCCGCTGTTATTTCCGGTTTGATGAGCTGCAAGCGAAGATTCGGCTTCTAATAAAAGCAGATTTACGGGTTTTTCATTTAGGATAGAAAGCGCAGTTGCTGTTCCAACAATTCCGCCGCCGATTATTGTAATATCGTAAGTTTCGTTCATTTGTGATTTACCCAACAGATTTTAATTTAACGGAAAAATGACTTGACTATTAAGGTTATGTGTTATAACATATAATTGTAATTTTAGAAAATTAAATTGTCAATTTAAGTCCCTTTTACGATTCAAATTTAACTAATAAGTATCGTTCTAAAAATACTTGCAGCGACGTCATCCTGAATTTATTTCAGGATCTTTTTCAAAGATTCCGAATCAATCCGCCGCGATAATGCCAAATGGCAAAATAATTGAAAATTAAATAATTCTGCAATTAAAATTTTTAGCGGGTGTAAAATGAATAAAAATCAAAAATATGTTTTAGTAATTGGAATTATTTTCATCCTTTCAGCGTTAATATATTGGTTTACAAAAGGTGCTGAAATTTTTACAAAAACTCAGGTTCTTGTTGATAAAACCACCGATCTCGATCGTATGCTTGGCGTTGAAAACAAACAATACGTTGATAAGTTTGTGTTTGGATTATTTCCATCTGGAATAACTTCTCTTGCAGAGATTATATCAGTGGCATCTCTTTCAGGATTAGTAATCGTTATAACTGGAATATTAATTTATTTATTCAGAAATAAAAAAAAGGAAATACAATGAAAAAAAATCTCTCAATCTTTGCGGTGATAATTTTATTTACTGCATCCATATTTGCACAAGGCTTTAAAGTAAAAGCAAGCGGCGAACAAACATTTAATTTTGCAGATAACAAAAACCAGGCAACATTTTTTAGCACAACTCCGTTTGAAGATATTACCGGACTGACTAACGACGTAAAGGGAAGTGTTGCTTTTAACGTTAGCGATTTAAAAACTCTTAAAGGTAAGCTTACCGTTCCTGTATCTTCAATTAAGACAGGAATTGAGATGCGTGATGGACATT
>Ga0307377_10009020_pt1 | contig 10042 bp, 8 predicted proteins | sample TR3MG_FD_202535 | JGI IMG/M metagenome (GOLD analysis project Ga0307377, IMG submission 202535) | Soil microbial communities from Risofladan, Vaasa, Finland - TR-3 | ecosystem: Environmental > Terrestrial > Soil > Coastal area > Acid sulfate soil | place: Finland: Risofladan, Vaasa | collected... | reverse complement strand
TCTTGATTTGCATCTCATGGCAGGTTCTAATTATTCGGACAGCGATTTCCCCTCTGTTAGCAATTAGGATTTTCTGAAACATCTTTCCACCCCCTAAAAAGGTATATTGCCATGCTTCTTGCGTGGATGCGATTCTCGCTTAGAGCTCAGCATGTTAAGACTTTGAATGATTGTTTTTCGGGTATCCCGCGGATCAATAACATTGTCGATCAAACCCTTAGCACTAGCAATATAAGGGTTTGCGAACTTCTCTCTGTATTCGTCGGTTCTTTGTTTAGTCGTGGCCTTAGGGTCTGCTGAGTTCATAATTTCGTCCCGGAAGATAATATTGGCAGCACCGTCCGGTCCCATAACCGCGATTTCTGCGGTGGGCCAAGCTACCGCTACATCTGCTCCTAATGAACGACTACACATGGCGACATAAGCCCCACCGTAAGCCTTTCGTAAAATAATCGTAATTTTAGGGACAGTGGCCTCTGAATAAGCGTAAAGGATTTTAGCTCCATGACGGATAATGCCACGGTATTCTTGATCAACCCCTGGTAGAAAGCCAGGAACATCTACGAACGTTACCAGTGGTATATTGAAGCAATCACAAAAACGTACAAAACGGGATAGTTTATCAGAAGCATCAATGTCAAGGCAACCAGCTAGAAATGCGGGCTGATTAGCAATAATTCCTACAGACATTCCCTCGAAACGAGCAAAACAGGTTACAATATTTTGTGCATAATGTTGATGAACTTCAAAGAAGTCACCGCCGTCGACTAGAAGATTGAGGACATCCCGCACATCGTATTGTTTATTTGGTTCAATCGGCACCACGTTCAGCAGGTCGTCACCTTCTGTTTCAGGGGGCTGGTCTTCAAATACAGGAGATTCCTCGATGTTGTTTTGAGGTAAGAATGTTAATAAATACCGAACCATTTCTAAGGTTTCTGTTTCCGACTGGCCAAGAAATTGGGCTACACCGCTCGTATGATTATGGGCCATAGCCCCTCCTAGTTCCTCTGTGGTTACCTCCTCCCCTGTCACCGACTTAATGACTTGGGGACCGGTAATAAACATTTGGCTGGTCTTTTCCACCATAAACGTAAAATCGGTAATCGCCGGGGAATAGACAGCGCCGCCTGCACAGGGCCCCAAGATAACCGAGATTTGTGGGATAACCCCAGAGGCTAAGGTATTGCGATAGAAAATGTCCCCGTAGGCGGATAAGGCGCTAACCCCCTCTTGGATTCGCGCGCCTCCCGAGTCATTAAGCCCGATAACAGGAGCTCCGTTTTTTAGAGCAAGGTCCATGATTTTGCAAATTTTCCGTGAATGAAGTTCCCCTAATGCCCCACCGAAAACGGTGAAGTCTTGGGAAAATAGATAAACCAAGCGACCATGAATTGTGCCATAGCCCGTTACGACACCTTCCCCTACATTGACCACGTCAGGTTTCGTAAAATCGGTCATTTCTCCCTTAATAAAAGTATCGGTCTCAATAAAGCTATCGTCGTCAAGGAGTACCTCAATGCGCTCCCTCGCAGTCATTTTACCGTTTTCGTGTTGCCTAATGATGCGCGAGACGCCGCCCCCTAGTTTTGTTGCTTCTTGTAGGGCTGTTAGTTCCCTAAGTTTAGCGTAGATATCCAAAGTTCCCACCTCCTTTAGGTTAGCTGCGACGCTGAACGAGTTCTATGAGTGTATTGAAGGTACTTTGGGGATGTATAAAAGCGACATGGCTTCCCCCCAAGCCAATTCTAGGGGTCTCATCAATTAAGCGAAAACCTAAATTTTTTAATTCTAGTAATTTTTCCTCAATATTATCGACTTGAAGAGCTAGATGATGAATACCGCCTCCTCGGGCTGCGATAAATTTCCCGATGGGGCTGTTGGCTTCCGTAGGCTCTAATAGTTCCAGATTAGTTTCGCCTAAAGGTAAGGTAGCCGTCCTAACTTTTTGCTCAAGTATCGTTTCTACCTGACTGCAACTTAGCCCTAAAGTTTCGTATACCCTTATGGCCTCGTCTATGTTTGGGACGGCGATCCCCAGATGGTCAAGTTTTAATTGAAGGTTCATATTACTTTAATCTTCCTCTCTGAAACCTCTAGATAGTAAACGTATACCCTGATGAATCAAATTTGTTTGATAAAATTCACAATATCCCCTGTCGAAGTTCCCGTTCCGAATATTTCTGCTACTCCCGCTTCCTTTAAAAAAGCTTTGTCATCTTCGGGAATAACCCCTCCGACGATCACTTGGATATCTTGCGCTCCCTCACGGGCTAGAAGTTCAAAGATTTTCGGTAGCAGATAATTGTGAGCACCAGATAAGATGCTAATACCAATGATTTGAACATCCTCTTGAATCGCTGCCTCGACAATTTGATCTGGAGTTTGCCGTAAACCTGTATAAATAACTTCCATACCGGCATCCCGCAGAGCCTGCGCAATAACTTTAGCCCCGCGATCGTGACCATCCAAACCTACTTTACCGATTAATACCCGAATACGTTGCCCTTTTTCCATGACGACTCCTCCTGACTAAAAGGTGTTCTCTTGCCTGTATTCTCCAAATACTTTTCTTAAGACGTCGCAGATTTCACCCAACGTGGTGTAATTCCGGACACAATCCAGAAGATATGGCATTAAGTTTTCCGTGCTTTCCGCAGCTTTTTCTAACCTAATCAGACCGGCCTCCACCTTTTCTTGATTTCTTTTCCTGTAGACTGTGGCTAATCTTTGCTTTTGTTCTTGCTCGACTTTCGGAGTAACCTTAAGTAATCCTTGCGGTGGATCTTGCTGCATCTGAAATTTGTTAATCCCTACAATAATTCTTTTTTGATTCTCAATTTCCATTTGATAACGATAGGCACTAGTCTGGATTTCGTTTTGTTGAAAACCAAGTTCAATGGCCCGTACGGCGCCTCCTAATTCATCAATCTTATCTATGTAAGCCCAGACGGCCTGTTCTAGGTCCTCTGTTAGCTTTTCCACGCAATAAGAGCCGCCCAAGGGATCCACCGTATCCGTAATCCCAGTTTCGTAGGCAATGGTCTGTTGGGTTCGTAATGCAAGAAGTGCCGAATCCTGGCTCGGCAAAGCTAAGGCTTCATCCCAGGAGTTTGTATGCAATGATTGGGTACCACCGAGCACTGCACTAAGGGCCTGAAAGGCCACCCGCATAATATTCACCTCGGGTTGTTGGGCCGTCAAAGTGCAACCGGCTGTCTGGGTATGAAAACGCAGCATCAGTGATTTGGGGTTCTTAGCCTTAAACCTATTTTTCATAATCTTTGCCCACACTCTGCGCGCAGCTCTAAACTTGGCAATTTCCTCCAAGAAATTGGAGTGAGCATTGAAGAAAAAGGAGAGACGAGGAGCGAATTGATCAATTTCTAACCCGACATCTAGGGCAGCCTGAACATAGGCAATTCCATCCGCCAGGGTAAAAGCCACCTCTTGAACCGCATTGGAACCGGCTTCGCGAATATGATATCCACTGATACTAATCGTGTTCCAGTTAGGAAGATGCTCGGCACAATATTGAAACGTATCTGTTATTAGACGCATTGAGGGTAACGGCGGGAAAATATAGGTTCCCCTGGCCATATATTCCTTTAAAATGTCATTTTGAATGGTTCCGGATAACTTGGAGGGTGCTATTCCCTGCTTTTCGGCAACCACAATATACATAGCCAGCAGTATGGCAGCGGGAGCATTAATCGTCATTGATGTGCTTACTCGATCTAACGGTATATCCTTAAATAGCGCTTCCATATCAGCCAATGAATCGATTGCGACACCGACCTTACCCACTTCTCCTTGGGCAAGAGGGTCGTCGGAGTTATAACCAATTTGGGTCACCAAATCGAAAGCAACACTGAGACCAGTCTGTCCTTGTTTCAGCAGATAAAGAAATCGAGTGTTCGTTTCTTGCGCAGTTCCAAAGCCGGCATATTGACGCATAGTCCAGAACCTACCCCGGTACATGTTAGGTTGAACACCTCGTGTATACGGAAATTCCCCTGGAAAACTCAAATCGGATAAATAGTCGAGATCAAGGCTATCTGGCGAATAAAGCCGCTGAAACTCCAGCTCGGATTCTACACTCCCTCCCCAACCTTCGTTGGACTTAGAAAGATCTTCGGTAAAATGCTTGCTCTCCCAAAGAGCCTTTTGCTGGGCAATTTCGCCAAGTTTCATATCCATATCCTTATCCATAAATTCCTCACTCCCTTGTGTTCGTAAAATTTCCTCTAAATAATCCTCTCTTTAAAAATTCCGAATTATCTGATACATATATTCACTAGCAAGATCCATGCCAAAAAAAAATCGACAAAAAAGAGACAGAATAGTTAGATTCCGTCTCTTTTAGCACGATACTTCTTTTTTTAGAATGAAACGCAGTGTTTCAACTATGTTTCAATACGTTTAAAGTGTTTCAGTAATCACCCCTGGAGGATTCGGTCAAATCTATTCCCTTTAATCTCCTCCAGAGCGTAGTCCGACTAATTCCAAGTTTTTTCGCCGCCTCTGTTTTGTTGCCTTGCACGCTATTTAAAACACGATTGAGTTCTTCTTGTTCACCAGAACAAAGTTCAGTTGGGGTTAGTCTTTCGAATAAAGATAATAGTAAAGCCTCATTGTCTTCTTCTTTATAGAGCGCCGCAAATCTTTCTATAATATTCCTTAGTTCTCGTATATTGCCAGGCCAGTTATATTCTCTAAATGCAGGATGTTTGGAAATTTTCTCTATTTCTTCAGCTTGAAGATCATGGCACATTTCCGTGAGAAATTTTTTAACTAGTAAAGGAATATCCCTTTTACGAACCCGAAGAGGTGGTAGACGGAGTTCCAAGACGTTAAGCCTATAATACAAATCTTTTCTAAAAAAGCCGTTTTCCGTCATTTCCCATAGATCTTTATTAGTGGCGGATATCACCTGGATGTTTACTGAACGAATATGGCCGCCTCCGATGCGCAGAACCTCATGTTCTTCTAAAACCCTCAAAAGACGGGATTGCATTGACATAGACAATTCTCCAATCTCATCTAAAAAAACTGTTCCCTCATGGGCCAGTTCAAACAATCCAGGTTTTCCGCCCTTCTTAGCTCCAGTAAAAGCACCTTCTTCGTACCCAAAAAGCTCGCTCTCCAGCAAGTTGTCGGGAATAGCTGCGCAGTTTATGGTGACAAAAGGATGGCGAGAGCGGATACCTGCATTATGAATACCTTGGGCAAAAAGTTCCTTCCCTGTTCCGGATTCACCAGTGATTAGAACCGAAGAAGCATTTTTTGCATAGAGAAAAGCTTCCCGTTTAGCCTTTAGAATCACGTCGCTTGTACCTATAATATCTTTGATAAATGTTTTGGCCACGAAACCTTTTTGATATAGACTTTTGCGAATCTTTTCCTCAGCTTCTTGTATAATCCCAATATTTTGGAAAGTTGCCACGGCTCCCATTACTTCAGAGTTTACCAAAATCGGAATACGGTTCATGACAATTTTACTATTCCCGATAGATTCAATCTGGTTGAGCTCTGGCCTGCGACTTTGAATAACTTTAGTAAGCTTGGCAGTGGGGAAAACATTATTAATAGATTGTCCTAGGACTTTGTGTTGCGAGGTACCAATAATTTTTTCGGCACTTGAGTTAATCACCGTGATTATCCCTTTCCTGTCAACAGCTATTATGCCCTCATACGAAAATGCTAAAATTGCCCGTAGTTCCTCCGCTTTCCTAGCCTCAAGTTTCTTAGAAAAAGCTATTTGAACCGCAGTATCCAAGGCCCGAGTCACGCCGTCTGATGAGTAAATAAAGATTCCCTTGATTCCTTTGTTGCCTATTACTTCTTGGAGAAAGCTTCCCCCAATAACAACTTTTACACCTTCGTTTTGCAGTTGATTTAAATTCTCTTCAATATCACTAATATGTTGATAAGTAAATTGTTTAATAGTAATATTCAGCAATTCAGATAGATCTTCTAGGTAGGGAATCTTGCATTCATAAGTAATAAGACCGACGGTATCTGAATATTGTTTGGCTTCCTTTAGGGCAGCTAGTATGTCGAAGCCAGTCACTTTAATCTCAACTAATGGGTTCGATAGGTTGCCGGAGAGAAGTTTAGCGGTTCCTCCCGCAGAAAGGAAAACATCAGCTTCCCCGTTTTTTTCCATATCCATTGCCTTTTCCAGGACATCTTTTAACATACAGTCAATCACTAAAATACGGACCGGATAAGGAGCCTTATATTGAAGTTGATTGATAAATGAAGTTAAAGCGTGATAGCTAAATACAGCAATAGTAGGCTCATTTTTAGATTCTTCCTGCATAACTAAGCTCCCCCATTTTCACTTTACGAAGTATTTTATGATTAAAACTAAAATGCTATATGTATTTTTCATAAATATACGATTATGATTCGCTTATTAGTAGAATATTTCTATTATATAGTTAAATATCCTGCAATAAATCATTTGCTTTAAATAATTTTTCTCATTTGGGGGAAACGAGGGGACAGGTACACTGTTTTTACATCCATTATTCCGACGTGCCATCGAATTAGTCTTGACAAGAATCTTGGAAGTATTATCATGGATATAACGGGAGTTAAGAGATTTGACGATACCAAAGTCTGGAGATGTTAGACTGCTCATACTCGTAGGGCAAACTAAATATAGAAAACTAAATCGAGACCTCTAGCAGGTCTCGATTCACATATCACATGAAAATTTCGCAAGGAAAAAAGGGCACAGAAACGAGAGGACAAGTGCGTTCATTATCCACAACGTCTGAAACAAGGTACCTGTCCCTATGTTTCTGTTTCTCCCCTATGTTTCTCCAAAAGGTGGCTAGATTCATGAATTGTGATCTCTTAATAAGGAATGGTTTCATCATCGATGGTACAGGAAACCTTGGATTCTATGGTGATCTCGCCGTAGCGGAAGGAAAGATCATTAAAATCTCCGCTAAAATTGAATACCAAGCGGATAGAATAATAGATGCTTCTGGATTAACGGTTTGTCCAGGTTTTATTGACCCCCATGTACATGAAGAGCTAACCGTTTTAACAAGTGGTACGTTTGAAGTATTTTTGCGTCAAGGGGTTACTACGACGATTAATGGTAACTGTGGGCATTCCATAACTCCCTATTCTTCGAATAATATCTATGAGTATATGGCTAAAAAAGGGCTTATTTCCGTTGAGACAAAAGAACACTATCAACGAGTAGCGTCTACCTGGGCAGATTTTTCAGGCTATATAGCCACCATCAAAAACAAAGGTACCAACATAAACATGGGGTTCCTTTTAGGGCATGGCACTTTAAGATGGAGTGTTATGGGAGACACAAAAAATAGGAAGCCGACTGTTAAAGAGGAAAGCAGAATAATCCGTTTAATTGAAGAGGGAATGGAACAAGGTGCCTTAGGGATCTCGACTGGCTTAACTTATAGTCCCAGCAAATATGCTGATACCAATGAAATCATTAAACTAGCTAAGGTAGTAAAAAAATACGATGGTCTATATACATCCCATATCAGAAACTATCTTGGAATCCAAGAAGCGGTTCAGGAAGCTGTAAGAATTGGTGAGGAAGCGAACATTAGAGTTCAGGTGTCCCATCTAACGCCGAATTGTCCTAAGGCTTTTGATGTAATACTGTCTGCCAGGAAACGAGGGGTGGAAATTGCAGTCGATACTATCCCCAAGAGCAGCGGACATTACAGGAGAAAAGACCGATTATTTCAGTATGTACTTTCACGAGTGGGCATCGAAACTCCTGAGGGACGACGAAAACTATTAAAAAAGGTCCGATTTAAAGAGAACCTCTTGGTCATCAATACGGAGGACCCTCTCATGGAAAATCGGACCTTAAATGAAATTGCTTTCGAGAGAAAGCTAAATGTCGATGAACTAATCCTCAATCTATTAGAAAATGATCTCCATAACCTGACTTTCTGTCAAGGTGGACTCAACAGACATGATTTCCCAGGAACGCCTTACGCGGATAATATCGCCTATAACCCACTCGTCATGGTTGGATCCGATAGAATATCTGGGGAAGCCGGCGACCCCTATGCTTGGTATGAATTATTTCGAAAAGGTGCATTTCCGATATTTTTTGATTTATGCAGGCAAAACGGCGTGAGATTAGAAGAGATTGTCCGAAGGATAACGTCCCTCCCTGCACAGCAGTTTAGATTGAGTGATCGAGGTATACTAGCCAAGGGGAAAGCCGCCGATATCACTATCCTTGATATGGATAATTATGCCTTCCCCTCAAACGAGGAAATTGATTATAAAAACCCATTAACAATGGCCAGAGGGGTTAAGTATACGATTGTTAATGGCAAAGTGGCATTAGATGATGGAACGTTAATAGATATCAATGCAGGGCAATTATTAACGAGAAATGGAAGGGAACTATAACTTCATAAATTCACAGGCTTGAAATCTCCTATTGGTCCATTCCACCGAAACTTATTGGCTGTACCTTTTCCTCCGCAGATTCGCGACGCGTCTCAACTACTTTCATCTTTGCTAAGTCTTTCACATAACGTTCCTGGGGTTTTCGACGTCGGGTTATTACCCAAGATATATTCTCCGATGTTGCAAACCCTCTATTGTACTAAACCGCTGCGCGGTGGCTTTTTGAGGCCCTAATTTATTTAGTTTCATGATATCATCTTTTCAGTTTAATTCTATTAAACTTGAAAGGATGATTTTTTATGTCCCAGAACCCCCAATTTCTTTCCTCCCATCTCCAAAAGATGATCTTCGAATGGAACTTCGAGGCTATTCTCAAAAAGGATACCTACAAGAAGACTGTAGTTAAATACATGTCTGAATATTACGGTTCTAGAGAGGTTCATCCGTATATTTGAGTATGAGAGGCTAAAATTAAAAGCTAATATATAATCTTAGCCCTGAGAAGATCCAGACCAGCTCTGCCATACATGGTACGTTTGATCATTTTCAGCCGATTGTTATTACCTTCAAGAAAACCATTACTATACTCACTGATAACCGAATTTTTCACGGCTATAAAATCTCTGACAATACCATTTGCGAATGATTTCAAGTTTTTGTTGCTGCTTTTCAAATATTTCTCTACAAACACTTCTAAGAGTGTGACACTCTTGATGACATAGATATTTCGAAAGTCCGAAATACAATCCTGAATTTCTTTTACGAAAGGATACTTCTCCAAAATGAAAGAGATATCTGGCGATGGAATGTAAGATTTAGACCAAAGGTATTTTAAGATTCGGTTTCGTTCTATGAAATGGCCTTTGGGTTTGCCGTTTTTACGTTTGACACCAAGAATATTTGCGTTTGTATGATGATCAATATCATTATTCTTTACAAGTTTTTTGCAATAATCATAAAAGTTGGTGAGTTTTCCGGTATGCCCTCTCGCGACGAGTAATGTATAAATACCTTTGATTTCTGCATTTAAAGCTAATTGTTCCAAAATAATGGGTTTATATTGATCAAGTTCGGACATTCGTGAAGAATTAGACTTATTTCTACGGCATAGAATATCCGGATCACCTTTTGAGAACTTCCTGATTAGTCTATATGTTGTGTTCAACATTTCGCAAATGGTTTTACTTGAATATCCTTGCGACAAGTAAGATTGTATCTGAATAACCGTTTCCCTTCGGTGTTTTTCATCATCAGTTAAATCATTTTTTTTTGAATCAGGCTCATCCATCATTGGAGAGTCTGACAAAATAGAAGCTGAGTCCTCCTGAGAAGGAATCATTATCCTGGTTGGAACTTCTCGTCCCAGCGCGTCTTTGATTGCTTTTAAAAGATTTTGATGGAGGTGGAATCTGTCGGCAATCTGCATCGCCTGAGGCAGTGTTTCCACGATGGCTTTTGCATAACTACTGGCTCTATCTCTAGTAATTATTTTATCCCAAGTTTGGCAACATATTTTACCAATCTCTTATATACCAAGGCTTCCCGGGCTCCGACCTAGATAATGTAGTCCTAAATAAATGGTAAAATATACTGCTGATTGTATGAATTTAACGTGTTG
>Ga0307377_10009018_pt1 | contig 10043 bp, 13 predicted proteins | sample TR3MG_FD_202535 | JGI IMG/M metagenome (GOLD analysis project Ga0307377, IMG submission 202535) | Soil microbial communities from Risofladan, Vaasa, Finland - TR-3 | ecosystem: Environmental > Terrestrial > Soil > Coastal area > Acid sulfate soil | place: Finland: Risofladan, Vaasa | collected... | reverse complement strand
GAAACATTCGTTACAAGAAAGATTACACGGGCGGCGACCAGGATTAAGTTAGGACTTCAGGAAAAACTTTACTTAGGAAATTTGTCTGCTGAACGTGATTGGGGATTCGCCGGGGATTATGTAGAGGCCATGTGGCTCATGCTTCAACAGAATGCTCCGGATGATTTTGTTATAGCTACTGGGCAATCTTATTCAGTTCAGAATTTTCTAGTTGCGGCTTTTACTTATTTAGGCTTGGATTGGCAAGAGCATGTTTTAATAGATCCCAGATATCTTCGCCCAAGTGAAGTTGATGAACTTCGAGGTGACGCAAGTAAAGCTCGGAAGATTCTTGGTTGGGAGCCTAAAACCTCCTTTGTGGATTTGGTGTATATGATGGTTGATGCAGATATGCAGATTGCGGAGAATGAAAAGTTGATTCAAACTCGTTAACGTCTCTGGGGAGCCCGCATATACTGCGGATACCTTTGGAAACATGTTAGAAAATACATTAGTACAGTGGAACTGAGCCCCAGCAAGATAGGTGGCTACAATAGATAGGTGAAAATGAACACTATTCGATTTTCCATTTTAATATGTTCGTTAGAGGATAGGCGGGAGCAACTACTATCCTTGCTCTCTGATTTAGAACGACAAAAAACAGATGAAGTTGAAATCTTAACAAACATTGATAATAGACAGTGTACGATTGGGATGAAACGGAATGAACTTCTTCTTCGAGCGGCTGGAGACTACATCGCTTTTATAGATGACGACGATAAAGTTTCATCGAATTATATTGAGAAAATTCTGAAGGCCATCCAATCAAATCCGGATTGTGTAGGTATGGAGGGGTCCATCGCTTTTGCTTCCAGTGGAATCGTCCGGAAGTTTATTCATTCAATTCAGTATAATAGTTGGTTTCAACAAAAGGATATCTATTACAGATGCCCTAACCATTTATCCCCTGTCCGGCGGGATCTAGCCTTGCAAGTTATGTTTCCTGATATTTCGGTAGGGGAGGATAGAATATATTCTGAAAAGTTACGTCCCCTTCTTAGAAATGAAGTATACATTCGTACTCCAATTTATTTTTATTATACAGGTTGAAAGAAAATGAAAAAAATTCTATCCTATGTTTTATGGGGAAATGAAGGAAGATACTGGGGCAATGTTCCTTATATCTTAGTCGCTAATTCAAGTATATATCCAGATTTTATTATGCGATTTTATGTACATAGGGATGCTGCTTCTCATTCTCTTTTTTCTCTTCTTGAAACATTAGCAGATAAGTTTGAGAATGTGGAGCTAGAAGTTGTGGGAGAATCTTACTCAGGAACACAATTAACTACTTGGCGAATGAAACCTTTGTGGGAAGAGGATGTTGAACTTCTATTTTGTCGGGATTTGGATTATATCATAAATGCTCCGGCAAGACAATCGGTTCAATATTTTCTGAATCATCCAGAACATCTTATTCATAATATGCGGAGCTACCATTTACATACTGCTCCATATATGGCAGGATTGTGCGGATTTAGGTGTCCCCAAGTTCGACAAAAAATAGAGCCGTTCGCAGCGTCTTTTCTTAAATATATTGAATGGGGGCAAGGGAATGTGGCTTATTGTCGGGATTGGCGATGGGGTTGTGATCAGGCTCTATTAAGAGATTTCTTTGGTCACTGTGGCTTATACCCATTTACAATGGACTGTCCTCAATTTACAGCTCCCGAAAAAATATACGGATATAATCCAGTAATGGTGAAGTACGAAGTGTATCAAAATATAGGATTACCTACATGCAATGTACCGGTTTTAGCATACAGTGATTTTATATCCCCATCTTTTACTGGCCAACCTGTAACGGCAACAACAGATCAAGTTCAAGCTATGATTGAAATAGTAAATAATGAAATGGGTGAGGCGGTGAAACCATATGTTTGATAAAGAAAACACGGATATCGTAGTGGTGGCATCCCACCGTAAAAAAGCGTTAGTGTTAGAGTATCTGAAGGATGTTCCGCATAAAGTTAACTATACTCCGGACTATCCTCTTTCTGAAGATTTTGTACCAGAAATTCCGGGCTTCGTTCAGCCATGCCATCAGCACCATGTTAATACATATAGATGCTTTAGAGGACATCAGGATGCTGTAAAATTGTGCGATAAAGAGAACGTTTTGATATTTGAGGACGATGCCGTTCCTAACGTAGGCGATTGGCTTGGCATAGTAGCAGAGTCTACTCCCTTGCTGAATACTTTTGAGATGGTATCATTTCATGGTCGGAACTATGATCGGGCTCTTTATGAAAATCATTCAGAGATACGTCCAGGAAATAATTTTATGTGTATTCCTGCCGTAAAAAAGCAGGAGACTACTTTTGTTTGTGGAGCATTGGCTTACTTACTGAATAGGCGAGTATTCGAAAGAGTACTGAGTTATCGATATAATGGAATCCCCATTGACATTTTGTTATATAGCACTCTTTCATTTTGTTTGTTAGAAAAAAGCCCATTCAATCACGATAGATCAGAAGGGTCTTTGATAGATGTCTAGAATAGTTCAGTTTACACAACTAGGTAATTTTGGTAGATTTGGAAATCAATTATTCCAGTATGCTTTTGCTCGAGCATACGCAGAAAAATATGATGCCGTATTAGAGACACCTACTTGGATAGGTGAGGAAATTTTCAATATACCTAATACTCCTCTTTCGTGTAAATTGCCCACCCATGGGGTAGATGTTATTCCTTGGGGAACTGTTAACATAGATTTGCTTGGTTATTTTCAAACGAAAGATTGTTTTAGCCTTTTATCAAAAAGAAAACTTAAAGAGTGGTTTGTTTTTCAAGATAGATGGCTTCCTTATCTCAAACCAACGGAGGAAGTTGTGGCCCATTCACGAGTGGGTGATTATGCTACTTTTTGGTCTGCTGTATTTTGCAGGGTAAGTAAAAAGTCTTTTGTGGAAGCATGTTTGAAATTTGATATTCCTACTGAAAAATTGGTTTATCTAACTGAAGAAAATCCTACTATTGATGAGTCTTTGAATGATGTATCTTATTCAAAGGTTTCTAATAGCATGTATGGTACCGGATGTTATTTAGATAATGGTATTAGCTTTCTTGCTGATTTTTTTAGGATGATAAATTCTAAAGTACTTCTTAGGGGCAATTCTACTTTTAGTTTTTGGGCTGGATTTTTTAAGGGTGAAAATGTGTATAGCCCGATGGTTCAGGGAAAGGTGGGGCTTCAGGATGTGGAGTTCGTTGAAGGGAATGAATCAGCTATTTGTAATAATACAGATGATATAATTATTGGAGAATAGAATGAAGCTTCACGTTGGCTGCAGTACTGTAGCAATTTCAGGTTATACGAATATAGATATTCGTTTTCTTCCTCATGTTGATGTAGTCGATAATGCTGAGTATCTTAGGCAATTCGAGGGAAAAAATATTTCAGATATATACGTCTGCCATGTTCTTGAGCATTTTTGCAGATGGAGAATTCCTGCAGTTCTATCGAGATGGTTTGACCTACTTCAACCAGGTGGGAAGCTTTTTCTTTCCGTTCCAGATTTTGAAGCGGTAGTTGACTACTATACTAAAACAAAAGACCTTCCGTCTCTTATGGGCTTGCTGTATGGTGGGCAAGATTATGCTGAGAATTTTCATTGTACTTGTTGGGATTTTTCAGCTATGAAAAGTGCCCTGGAGAAGGCAGGTTTTATGGAGATATCTAGATACAATTGGAAAGAATACTTTAATGGTTTTGATGATTATAGTAAATGCTATCTCCCTCATATGGATATAGAAAATGGAATGTTAATGAGTCTGAATGTTATGGCTTCAAAGCCGATTACGCCGGAGAAGATAAAATGATAAAGAACATTTGCGTTTCTTGTGGTTCTCCGCTTTCTAAAGATATAGTCTATATTGGTGACCAATATCCTAGTGCTATTTTTGTAGAGGAAGGTGACCCCATTGTAGATGAGTTGGAACCCAAAAGTTTGAATGTTTCAAGATGCACTAACGAAAAGTGTAATTTGGTTCAGCTTACTAATGTATGTGATCTGCAGTATGTTTTTGATCACTACCCATATGAAAGTAATTCAACGGCCTCAATGAAATCCATTTTACAGGACGTAGTTGATGGGGCGAAACGATTTGTTGATTTAACAGAGGAGGACGTGGTTCTTGATATAGGTGGCAATGACGGAACGTTGTTGAATTTGATACAAGAACCTGTGCAAGCAAAGGTTAATATAGATGCGGCTGCTGGAGTGGAACAAATTTTTTCAGCAGATAATTATACGCATGTTCACGCAAAGTTTAGTTCAGAGGAGTATCGTGCTTTAGATTTACCTAATCCCCGTCTCATTTTCAGTACAGCTATGTTTTATCATTTAAGTAATCCGGTGGATTTTTGCAAGGAAGTCTATGATATTATGTCTGAGGATTCCGTTTGGGTCCTTCAATTAACATATCTGGGAACGATGCTGGAAAACAATATTTTTGATAATATAGTACATGAACATGTGGCGTATTATTCATTGGCTTCTTTGGAATTTTTGTTATCTCAAGTTGGTTTACATATTTCCGAGGCACAACTTGTTGAAAGTTACGGGGGCAGTCTTAGAGTGTTCATTACAAAACCACTTATGAATTGGCGAAAAGAATACCATAAAATTCATCGGTATGAAAAGGATCATGGGACCAATACATATGAAGCTTTGTATGCTTTTAATAGCCGCACTCAATTATTACACGATTCGATTAAGTCAACAATAGATCATCTTGTGGATCTGATGGGTCCTTTGTGGGGGTTTGGTGCAAGTACAAAAGGAAATATGATACTGCAATTTCTTGGGGTGGACACTAACCATATTTCTTGCATTCTTGATAATGGCACCAAAAAGATAGGCAAGAGAACATTGGGGACCAATATTCCAATTGTTGCGGAGGCGGACTATTTAGATCGTCTACCTAAGTATGTTTTAGTTCTTCCTTACTACTATACAAATGTATTCAAAAGAATTATTCAAGGGCAACTTAGTCCAGGGCAAACGGTTTATTTACTTATCCCCCTGCCTTATCCTTATTTCATAAAGGTTTCTAAATGAGCAATTTAGGTAGAATTTCAGTTTTGCCTGCTTCTTGCAATATTCAAACTGTAGAAGATGGGCGTGGGGCAATATTTACTTGGTTGCCGAAAGAACCCATACTTGAATTTAATATGGTGTACTTCCAACCAAATAAAGTACGAGGTAATCATTATCATCCTGAGTTTACAGAATATTTTTTGGTTGTGGAAGGCACCGTGGTTATGGTTACAAAAGATGCCTTGGGAAATGAACTCAATATGCATGCTAGTAAAGGTATGTGTTTTAGAATTCCTCCGAATACATCTCATGCTGTGCACGCAGTAACGCAATCCATTTGCATTGCTTGCTTAACTAAACCTTGGGATGAATGCCACCCGCCGATTGTACATGATGAGTTTATGAATAAGGGGACAAAACATGATTAATGTGGCGGTTGTGGGTGCTGCTGGTTTCGTTGGCTCTCAGATTGCTAAGGCAGTGGAGGAAAACAGTAAATACAATTTGATTCCTGTTCTTTCATCAGATCTGATTGAAAAGATGCTTGATGCAGAAATCATTATCCATTCTGCGAATCCTGCTGGCCGTTATCTGGCGGAGAAGCATCCGGAAATAGATTTTCAGGCCTCCGTATCAAAAACAGCTAAGTTTTTTAAGGAGGCGGGCAATAGGCGTTTCATTTTGATTTCCTCTATGTCTTGCCGCACACAACTTTATACAAATTATGGTCGGAATCGGCGTGCTTGTGAACTATTGGTGCGAAGTGGGTGGACAAGCGATTCTACTGTTATTCGCTTAGGGCCAATGTTTGGTGGAAATCGAAAAAAGGATCTGCTTCACGATATTCTTACTGGACGTAAAGTATATATTTCAAAAGATTCCTTTTACGCTTATGTAGATGTTGCCTGGGTGGGAGAAAAAGTAGTTGAAATGATAGAAGGTCCATCCGGCATTTATGAAATAGGAGCAAGGAATGCTGTTCGCTTGGGGGATTTAAGTGCCTATTTTCATTCAACTAGTGAGTTCTGTGGAATTGACGAAACACAAATTCCTGAAAATTTTGTAGACGGACCAAATGCTACAGAAGTTTACGCTTATGCAGAGAAAGAGTTGGAGTGGTTAAAATGGCAGAAAAAATGAATATGGTATGGGGTACCGAGTATAGGGATGCTGTTGCTGGCGTTAAAGAATTTAATAGAGTATGTTACGGTTTTCATACAGAAGAACAATTTTATGCCTTTACGGAACCGATAAAGGGCTTGCAGAAGAATATGAAATTTCTTGATTTTGGTTGCGGGCCAGGCAGAATTGTGAAAACAGTTGCTCCTGAGGTAAAGGAGTATGTCGGAGTGGATGTTTCTGCAGGTCTTCTTGAAATGGCACGAGAACATCATAAAGAATACACAAATGTTTCCTTTGTTAAAGGCAATGGTACGGATCTTAGGGAACTTGAGGATAATGATTTTGATTATCTGTATTCACGTCTTGTTCTTATTCATGTTCCAAAAGAATGGATAGTTGGGTATGTCATAGAGTTCTTCCGCGTTCTGAAACTAGGCGGCATTCTTTTTATTCCTGATTTTCCAAGAGCGGATATGAATGCGAACGGTTTTACGATGGAAGAAATGAATGAGATGTTTAAGGATTTTGCTCAGGTAAGTGTGGAGCGAAAAGATAATACTTACACCGTGGATTGTGTGAAATAATGAAAAAATTGTCCTTCGTAGAAGCTAAAAGCACTGAGTTAAAAAATGTAGAAGTTGTTCTTGAGGTGGGGGCTCGATGGGGCCAGGATTCTAAAAGACTGAAGCAATTATTTCCCAATGCAAAGGTTTATTCATTTGAATGTACTCCTTCTTCGATAGAAATATGGAAAAAGAATGTACAAGAGGAAGATATCTTCTTGATAGAAAAAGCGGCATGTGATTACACAGGTGAAATCAAATTCTATACTAGTGATAAAAAGAAAACGCTAATAAATAGGGATATACATCCTGATGGGAATCAAGGGATTAATTCTATATTCCATTTTAATAATGAGATATCTCCTCCAGATACTCAGTATGTTATGAATGAAATGGTTGTTCCCTGCACCACTATTTATGATTGGGCAAAGGAAAATGGAATTGAGAAAATTGATGTTTTGTGGATGGACGCTCAAGGTGCAGAATTGAAGGTACTAAAAGGAATGGGGGATTTGCTTAGTACTGTGAGGATCATACACACGGAGGTAGAATTTTATCATATGTATTATGATCAACCTTTGTTTCCAGAACTGCATGCCTTTTTGGAGGATGCTGGATTTGAGTTCACTTATTTTGAAAATAAAGAGACACAATTTGCGGATGCTAATTATGAAAGGATTAAGGAGAACCCAAAGGTATTGGTAATAAAAATTAAGTATGGAGGTTTGGGGGATCATTTGCTTCATTCTCCTTTGCCTAGATTGGCGAAACAAAAGCATGGGTATGATAAGGTATTCATATCCAATTGTTCCTCGTATAACAATCCCAATACGAAAAGATTGGTATGGGATTATAATCCTTTTGTTGATGGTTATACAGATACGGATGGGTCATATCCTCAATTTGGCTCTGTTGTGGATGGGAAAAATATTCTGGATGCTGTTGTTGACTTCTATGGTTTTCCAGACGATGGTGAGAGATTCCGTGAGCCGGAAATATATTACAAACCGGTTCAGATTAGGGCACTTAAAGAGGCAGTAATTTTTGAGCCTAATCATGGTAACGCTTATGGCATTCCTGCTAAAGAGTTGGTTGATGAGTTTTTTGCTAAAAACAATATAAAGATAACTCATAGAATGGCTTCATTATCTGGTGCTCAAGAGGATTTCAAGGATGTGGAAATATTGACTGCTTCCGGTTTAGAGCAGCTTTGTGATTTCATTTATTCTTGTAAAGAGTTTTACTGCTTTACTTCCGGGGTAGCTACGCTTGCGGCGGCACTTGGAAAACCGGCTACTGTGTTGTATGTGGAAGGCATCAATCCAATGTTCCATCATTCAAAGCTGCATTCTTTTGTGAGATTGGGTTAGTATGGAAACTATAGGTTCTTTAATTGATAAATTGACAATAGTAAATTTGAGAATGTGGATGCTTGAAGATGTGAAACGAGAATCTACAGATGATCACGTTGTTGCGGATGCTACAAGAAAAACAAATGTATTGAATCAGCAAAGGAATGATTTAATACAAGAAATAGATTCCCTCATACTTGGTATAATGGATGGAACAAAAACAATGAAAAATTATATGCCAGGTTCAACGAAAATGTATGGAGAAAATCATGCGGAAGAGTAATTGGTTACTCGAGTATCAAAAGGATGGTGTTCAATCGCAGCATGCCGAAGATGGAATGTTGAGAAAGATTTTTGAGGTTATTTCTCCGTTCAACAAATGGTGTGTTGAATTTGGTGCTTGGGATGGAAAGAGTATGAGCAACACCTGGTTTTTGATAAAATCTATGGGATGGTCCGGGGTTGAAATTGAAGCCAATCCAAATTATTTTGAAAGTTTGCAAACTACATATGCAAATAATAACGTGACATGTTTGAATACACGTGTAGAATTTGAGGGAGAGAATACATTAGATCGTCTTCTCGCTAAAACAGATACTCCGATAACTTTTGATTTACTTTCAATTGATATCGATGGGTATGATTATCAAATTTGGGCGTCCTTAAGATTTTATCGGCCTACAGTTGTTGTTATAGAGTACAATGGGCTATACGGATATGAAGATCATATTCAAAGAGTTCCGGCGGTGACTGGTCAAGGTTCTTCCTTGTCATCTATTACTGCTTTAGCTAAATCAAAAGGGTATGAACTAATTGCTACCTGCGGGCGTACTCTCGGAGTTAACGCTTTTTATGTTCGAGATGATTTGTTTGCTGAGTTTGAAATAGAGGATAACAGCATCTCAAAATTCATAACTGAGGACGGGATGTTGATTCGGTAGTAATATTGGGTAAGCTATTTAGAGTTTTTCGATTGTAGGGAAGCGTAGATCGATTGTATGGAGTTATATAAGACGAATAGATGACATGGGAAGCATAGTATGGATCTTATAGCTGGAGAAGTGGAAGTAATTGAAAAATACATATCTTCTGATTCAATAGTTTTTGATGTAGGAAGTTTTGTGGGAGAATGGTCCAAGGAAGTTTTGAGTAGGGGGCTAGCTTCCCATGTTCATAGTTTCGAACCTTCTCCTATTCATTTTCAACCTATGGTGGAGAATCTGAAAGAATTTGAAAAGAAGTTATCTCCAAATAATTTGGCGGTAGGTGAGAAAATAGGTAAATTTCCTTTCTGGATTTATCGAGACGTTCCTGTATTATCTACTTTATTCAAAAGAAATGCCAAAACGATGGAAAGTTTAGGAATAGCCGAACCAGAGGCAATCTTGGTGGACACTATTACAATAGATGAATATTGTAGACATTATGGTATAGAGCATATTGATTTTTTGAAAATAGATGCCGAAGGGGCCGAAGCCGCTGTTATCCGCGGAGCTCAAAGGTTAATATCAAATCAAAATATTGGGCATATCCAATTTGAATATGGAGGATGCTTTCAGGATGCTGGAGCAACCTTAAAGGAAATCTTTTTATATTTGGTAGAAAATGGGTATGAAATAGGAAGGATAGTGAAGGGGGATATTCAATTTATCTCCCAATTTGATCCGAAAATGGAAAGTTATACTTATTGTAATTACTTAGGAAAACTTAAAAGATGAAAATATACTGCATAAAACTTGATGCTATGCCTTTCTGTCCGGAAGTTTTGGCAATACAAAAACTAGTTAATGGTCATTTCGCAAGACAAATTTCTGGTAGTTGTTCCCTTGAAACAGCTTGTCAAATGTTAACCGGCAAGCATTCTTCACAATTAGAAGAGCACGGTATGGGGCATACCCTTTGGCAAGAGCGGGTTGCAGATCTTT
>Ga0307377_10009016_pt1 | contig 10044 bp, 32 predicted proteins | sample TR3MG_FD_202535 | JGI IMG/M metagenome (GOLD analysis project Ga0307377, IMG submission 202535) | Soil microbial communities from Risofladan, Vaasa, Finland - TR-3 | ecosystem: Environmental > Terrestrial > Soil > Coastal area > Acid sulfate soil | place: Finland: Risofladan, Vaasa | collected... | reverse complement strand
GAGGCAAAGAAATATGTAGATAGGGCTTTTTCGGGAGATGGTGGGGATGAGATCTTTGCTGGATATCCGTGGCATCGGCTCATAGTACAGATGGAGAAGCTGTTTACAATGCCGGGTGCTGTTAAAAAGCTGATAGGACTCGGTATAAAAGCAGTTCCCGGGAGGGGAAAACCTCACGGTATAATGGGGCTTTTACATTCAAGGGCAGGGGTCTTCTGCCAGAAGGATATCTGGGCTACTCAAGCGTATATGGAAAAGGCATTATCGGTGGATGAAATAGAATATCTTACCAGATTGCCGTTGGATGACCCCATGAAGGGGATGCGAATACCGGTTTACCTGAAGCATACTCTTAACAGGGCACAGATGTTTGATATATTGAATATCCTGCCTGAGAAATTTTGTATGAAGGCTTACGGCTCCACAAAACTTGCCGGGCTTACAGAACTAGCCCCATTTCAGGCACGGGAAGTGGTGGAGTTCGCCTTCAGTATACCCCGGGATAAGAAACTAGCCGGGGCTCAAGGGAAGTGGATACTTCGTCATTCATTCGATGAGATGTTACCCAAAAATATCTTGATGAGGGAAAAGCAGGGGTTCGGGACTCCTGTTGGGGCATGGTTAAGAGACTGGGAGTTTTTTAAAGAAATCTCCTCTAAATTACATGGGAGCCAGTTCGCTGAGGAATACATAAAAACCGATGATATGCTTGATTTATTAAGGCATATTAAGGATGAGGAAGTGAGGAATTATCATGAGGCCAATGTAATCTGGACTCTATATGCTTTAGCTTCTTGGTATCAGGCTCATGTGGCTTGACAAGGGATATATTCATAGTTATTATAGTATTAAGTGAATATATCTTTTGGATAGGAGGCTCCGAACATGAGGCGTGTTGGCGATATCGATAAGGTCAAAGCCATTGAGAAGCTATTGAGGGGTTTCAAAGGGACTCAGGTAAGGGCTACCTCTGGCAACCGGGGAGACTACAAGGCGATGGGATATGATGAGCCTAGTGTGAAGAACATAGTTAGTCTTAGCATTCCTGTGCAACTGGTGGCTACGTTGGAGTATGATGAGCGTTCAGGCGATGGGGCTATCAGGATAAAAGATGATAACCTTGGCCGGATTTGCACAAGGGTTCCCGGTCTGATGGAAGCTCTGAGTGAACTTAAAGAGCAATCCGATAGTTCTTGACGTGTCCCTTTTAGATAATAGTGGTCGTAGCTTCTATGGATATCCATAAAATATATCTATACCTCTTGACATCTATCTATATTTCTGGTATTATGATGGTATGTATAGATGGATAGGTGGGTAGAGATATGAGTAAGGGGATAAGTTGTCCGAAGTGCCGTTCAAGGAAAATAGTAAAAGCCGGGTTTAAAGTAACTACTAAGGGTAGAAAGCAACGCCTGCAGTGTAACAACTGTGGGCGCACTTTTTATAAGGAGAAGTAAGGCATGCGTATATCATCAAGGGATCCAGTGTGGATAGCTATACCACCTAAGCGCACCTTTGGTGGCAAAGTCTTTTCCTTTTGGCAGGCTTATTCATATAAGTCTGAAGCCCGTGAAGAAGCAATGCAAAGGCGTGAACATGGGATTCCGACAAAACCCCAAAAAGGTGTGTTGTTAGCTAGGGTTGAGAGGGTGGAGTTAAAGGTGGAACAAATAGTGCGAAGGGGAGGCAAGAGCCATACAATTACTACCAACAGAGTGGTTTATGCTGTTTATATAGCTACAAAAAACAAAAAATAGAGTAAGGGGAAGCAGAATGTTCAAAGTAGATAGTTACGGTGGTCAAGGTTACAAAATATCAATTGGCACTGGGCAAACTACAAGAGCACGGTCTATTGATGAGGTGATAGAAGCGTTGAAGCATTATTTTGCAAAGTTTCACAAGAAGACCATTTGCCCGTTCTGCAAGCAGAAATGATATAGAGGGGAGGTAAAGTAAAATGGCATACGAGAGATATAGGATTTGGTTGAAGAATGGGAAGTATGAGGTAGCTGTAGCTCAGAATAGAGAGGAAGCTGTTGAAATTGCTGTTAAGGTGAAGGGCGTTAAGAGAGCTCAAATAAAATCTGTCGGGAAGGCGACTTCCCGGGGGCGTTTGTATAATTACCCGTTTTAGTAAACAGAGGGAGGGAAGGTAAAAATGGCAGGCAGAGCAGTATGGAGAAAACAGACACTTAGTGCCAGACAACTTGATGCGTTAATTAAAAGGTTCAGGGGTCTGATGGGGTATCTGGGCACCGGGCACTGGCAGTCTGGGACCACCAAGAGCACCCAGATCGAAGTGGGCACTGGTAGGATTACGGTGCTGACAGCCGTGAAGCAGGGGAAGAAGTGGATCGTCAGATCGGTCTATCTGGTAGCTTAATAAAGGAGAGTGAAGTAATATGGTAACTGCATATGATGTTGGTAGGGCATTTTGGAGTAAAAGAGCAATCGGTGGTGGGTCTGTCCATAGTAGTGGAGATAAGTTATTTAGTTATGGAACGGTTATCCTCCAGAGATTGGCGAATGGCCAGACAATCGGGAATGTGACCAAGTATTCCACAACGACCTCAAAACACCAAAGCGAAACTAATGTGAAGATGGCGACTCATCAGGTTAGTGGAGTGCCAAAAGGCGCAACTGACCTGAAACCGTACTTGAAGAAGAAATAGAAAGGAGGAGGAAGTAATTATGGTGAGAGGTGTACGAATAATCAAAGGGAAGCGATTTATTCGTTATTACGGGGGTAATAGGAAGGTTGTCAGTGAAGGGAAGCGGAAATTAATAAACATGGGGAAACATGTTCGAGTCTTCAAAGAGAAGATCGGGTGGGGTTTATATGCTGATGGTCCATTTGTGACATTGAGGTAAGGGGTGGGCTAGGCATCTGGAAGAAGTAAAGGAGAGGGGGATATTAAATTGCCAAGATTTGCAAAGGCTCGTAGAAAGGGGATGAGTGATGACTAGAGATGAAGCGTTAATTGCCTTGAGGGATAAAACACCTGTTATCTATACAGGAAAAGGCTCTATGGGCAGGGCTACCGTTCAACTCGCAGGGAATAAGGCAACAAAATTCAGAGGTTCCCCAATGTCTATTGGTATTATCCATCGGGTAATGCGATCCAAGGCCGTTGTCAGGAAAGATGTTGCTAGTGGCATGGTCTACTCGATTAAGGACCTCTATGTAGCTACTCCTGAGGAGATGAGGGGTGTTAGGGCAATAAATAAACGGTGGTACCCGAACTTGCAGTTCTTCTATTAGGATACAAAATGGTTAAGAAAAAAGAACCCCGGTTGACTCTTAACAGTATTACGAAAGCGGTTCGTGCTCTCGGGTACAAGAATGTGGAATTAGTGAGGGGGCGTGGTTATTTCTATTGGTCTGGAGGCGTTGCTGGCCGATTTTACCAGTCGGGAGTTTATGGCTCACCGAATTTAAACTCTATGACACTCAGGCAATGGGTTAATGATTTTAAGGGGCGAGTTAAAGAGGCGAAGGAGAGGTAAGATTAATGGCTACGAAGACGGAACTTATTAAAGTGATACAACGGGGGGTTAACCCAGCAGTGAGGAGCTATTTTACCACTGAGAGGTTAAAGAGACGTAGTTTGGCAACGTTAACTCTTTGGGCTAAAAAGCCAAGTAGTATACCTATCTCCAAAAAACAGAGAGATTTAGCTTATGCAAGGTACAGGAGGTAAGAACTAATGGCATCAATTTGGTTCCAACAGATATCAGATAGCCGATTCAAAGGGAACACGAAAGCAAAGATGCTAAGGAATGTATCCCAAATCGAAAAGAGTCTGAAGGCTCTACCCGATGTAACCGTGCAGGTAGGTAAACCACGGAAAATAGTCTGGGGTCCCCCTGAACCAAATATACAATGGCGTGTGGACTTTTATGTTACCAAGACAGGGAGGGCTACTACTTGGGATGATGTCTATAGGGCTGTGAATAAAGTTAAGCCTGTCCCTTTCCATAAAGTGAGGCAGGTACGGATATAAATATTAACTCTGGGAGGTAAAAATGGTAGGAGCATTAGGGCTTATAACCACAACAGTACCGATGATCGTGGCTACATGGAGTATATTAAAGGTCACGGATGTTATGTTTAAGAACCCGAAGACCGGGAAGCCTGTGGGGGCAATCCACTATCATAAGAATAAAAAGACGAAGCGTTTCTTGAGGCACCAGCATTCACAGGGTCACATTAAACATATGCACCAGAATATGTTTGGCTATGGCCGGACCAAGGAAACATTTAAACTAAAGAGGTAAGGTGTGAATCGCTATAGGCTTGTTTTTAAACTCGGTAATAAACGTAGAACCCGTACAATAGAGGCTAAAAATTATGACCATGCCGAGTCACAGGCCAACAAAGCGATAAGGATATACAGGAGAGAGACTGGGGGGAATGTCGAGCTTGTAACTATGGAGAGGGTGTATAAAACTAAATCTAGGAGTGCGGAGAAACCGGCAGAAGGGAAGTGGAGGTATGGAATTACAGATGCTATCGGGAATGTGCTGGATTTCTTCGCTGGAATGGGGTATTGATGCTAAAAGACAGCTTGAAAAAGGCAATGCTAAAGTATGCTCCAGAGCTTGCGAAGGACTATAAGGAGTTTATAAAGTCCCAGTTTAAGCGTATGAAGGCAGAGCTTGGTTCTTCCCTTAAAGGAGTTTACGGGAGCCGTAGATGGGCTAGGACATTTTCTGTTATCAGGGGGAGTTTGAATCAAAGAGTTGAAGGGAAGGTTTTTGAGCAGAAAGTAACTTATTCTATTGACTCAGCGAAACTCAATAAGAATGCTAGAGAATATGGTCAAAGAGTGGCCCTTGAATGGTATAACAAGATGATAATGAAACTTGGCCCACTAGATAAGGCCAAGGTGGTATACAGGCCTAGTGGTGGTGATATAACAGTCACAGGAAGTCTTCGAGGGAACAGTATTAGGATTGACCAGCAACGTATTATCAACGTTTCCTCTCAAGGCACTTTATTCCACCAGTTCCCGGCCAGAATATATGTCAACGGTAAATTTATGAGTGAGTTGAATTATAAAAGGCAACTTCGTAAATGGAACGTCCCTGAGCCGATCCGGGTAGAAACCAAGAAGCGAACTCCTATCGACCCAGACACTCGGCCCAAGAGCTATAAGTTCGAGTTCAAAGTCGATAGGCCTAAGACTCCTCAAAGGCCTCATGGTTCTGAGGGTGAGATAATGAGGGATCAAGCGAAGGGGATGTCAGAAAAAGAAGCGTGGAATAAGATATATAAACATTATGCTAAGGACATGCTTCAACCCTACAATTATTATACTAAAATCTATTCACCTGAGGTGATAGCTATATTTGCTTGGAACGGTAAACCCCTGTGGAGGAGTAAGTAATGTCGGTAACTGATGATATAAGGAAACAATACGTGGGAAAGTACGCTACTCTTAATGGCAAGCCAGCCCGGATACACAGTATAGAAGGTGGCAGGGGAGCGTCAGTCGTCAGTTCTCGGGGAAGCGGTGAGGCAAGCTGGTTCAAGGTCAAAGAAGTAATGATTAAAAAGGGTGGTAGATTTATTCTATCGAGAGGTCATCTGGCGATATAATGCCTAGATTTATGACTTATACTCAGGAGGTGAGAAATGGGTAACAAATACTTCCAAGCAGGCGAAGGAGACTACTACTTTCGGAGGAAGGTGTGGGCACTTAAAACTCAAGTAGCAGCCAAGAAGCAAGGGATGAAAGCAACCCTTCTTCACCATAAAGGTGAACGAATACCTTGGGAAGTAAAAGTTCGTAAATAAAAAAGGCAGGTGATAAAATGGAGTTTTCTTTGGAGATAATCACTAAGGGTGGCAGGATTGTCTGCAAACAGTGCTCCAGTTGTCATACTTGTAGGTAAGGGGGTAATCAATATGTCAACTTATGCTCAGGAAATGAAAAAGAAATACGGGGTACCATATGATGTGTCAAGGCTAAGAAGGGCACATGGGTTTAAACATGGTGACAAAGTGGAGCAGGATTCCACTGGCGAGTTTATCTTGTCGGGTATTCCAGCCGGGGCGGAAGGGGTTGTTATTGCTCTCCCCATTGGTCGGGGACATAGTATATCTTCCCCCGGGAACCATCTTATATATGTGGATTGGGGAAGGCGTGGTACTATCGGGGTAAGCTGGAAGGCATTAAAGAAGATAAAGTAAGATGAAAATAAATGGGCACCAAGCCAAGCTCTTAAAAACGGATTACGGGGTTCAAGGAATGAAGAACTTACAGGCGAAAGGTTATAGGTATGAACTCCTAGAGGGATTAAATACTAGAATAATCCAGAATGGGACAGGGCGACATAAAAAGAAGTGGGAACTTTGGGGAGTAAAGGGATAAGATGTCCAAGAAGAAATAACCTGAGTTTATGGAGGTAATAACAATGGCATATCCAAAAGTAGGAGGTAAGAACGAATGGCAACGAGATATTTTGGTAAGAATAAAGAAATGTTTCACCTAGAGAGCGAACATCGGGTAAAGGACCGTGCACAGGAAGTGGCTGATAGATTGCGCAGGGATGGGTATAAGGTCAGGATTATACCCGGGAAATTCAAATATGAGGTGTGGCGTTCTCGTTACGTTAAGTAGTTTAGGGAGGTAAGAGATGAAAAATGTAAGTAAGCTATTCGGCACTCCTTCTACAAGGGAAGGTGGGATAAAGCAACACAGGGAGCTAGTGAAAAAGCTAAGGAAGAACGATGTATGGTCTATACCATTTATGCACAGGGGATACTTGGTACTAAAGCATGAGAAGGCTATAGGCCAGCGTGGAAAAGCTCATCCTGTTGATATTTATCCTAACTATCTCCAGAAGTCAAAACCGACTGGCAAGTATATTATGGTATCAAAAGTGTAAGAGGTGAGTGATGGCTAGATTGAAAGGGAAGAGATTAGCGCAACGCTTACGTTCAGCCCGTAGTTTACTGGATGCTCGGTCTAAGAAGCATTTTGGTAGGGGTAGGATGGATACGAAGAATGAAAGGTTCGTATCAACCGATGGGGCTTGGTGCCTCCAGTATCGTTATAGTGCCAATGGCTCTATGGGCTCTGACGGAGCAGTATTTATTGAAAGAGTGAGGTAATAGTAATGGAAGGAACATTGAAAATTGGCGGTAAAACCTATCGGTTGATGGGCACCTTTCCTTTGAATAAAAGCGAAGCCCAGTCAGCATCTAAACAATGGCGTACTAAAGGGTATAATATAAGAGTAAAGGCCAGAGGGGTGAAAGGTAAGGATTATTACCTGTTTGGCCGGAAGAAAGGGAGGTAATCATGGCTGACAGAAGGCAGTTAAACAAGGTATCATGGATGAAGAATCGGTTGGGGGAGTTCTTCGTTTTTGGTGAGGTAGGTTCAGGGAAAAACTCGTATACTGCTACATTGGCACACAGGAAGTCGAAGGCCGGGATATTAAATGCCTATAAGAAATTCCAGAGGTATATCGGGACTCCGATAAAAGATGTACCCCGAGAGAGGTAAGGAACGATGGGTAAACTCGCAATGAAACCTAAGCATTATCAGAAGCTCAAGCTGAAGGTGTTTAAATATCTTTATACAGCTAAAATACCCGGGGGGATTAAGAAAGCGTTGTCATCGATGACTATCAGGTGGAAAATATACTGGGCCTCTGGTGGGGCATTCTCCAACGCATCGGAATATCACTACCTGAATGATAATCATATAGACAGTGCTTTAAAGAGTATTATTAAAGAGTATTTAGGTCTAGGGAGGTAAGCACAATGGCAGTAAAAGCAGTAAAGGTGAGATTATCAGGTTATAAAGGTGGGTCGGACTATATGAATGGTTTGTACCATGTGGCCCACAATGGTCTCCAATTATCGATAATGCCTGATAGCTGGCTGAGAAATGATAAAGTCAGCCGGATCAAACGCCAAATAAATCCCAAGGGGACTCCCAACATAAACATCCGATCTGCGATAGCAAAGAAATTGGGTCTGAGGCTTAACGCTGGTGGTGGAATAAGTCCGGGATATTCGATGAGGAAAGCTACTGGTAGGAAGACGTTCAGGGGAATGACCTTTGCTGAGATCAGGGCTACCTATCAAAAGTATGAATAACCCCCGTGGAGGTAAGAACAATGGCAGGAAAGGTTAAAGCAAAGATATTCAAGGCACACCCAACGGTACGTGGAAAACGGGCTGGGTGGGCATAGGGGGATTAAATAAATGAGTCATATAACGGCAAGGGAAAGCATGAGGCTGGGAAAACTGGCGAAGGCTAATGACCTGTATCAAAAAAGGATAAAGCAACTACCCAGAGTAGGGGATGGCTGGGGTGGTAGAGTTACCTATAGGTCTCTAAGGGAGGCCAAGAGGCGAGCCAAGGGGGCGCTTGGCAGTTTTCATGTTGCTGTGATACCTGCTCCCGATGGGAGAGGGTATGAAGTTTGGGTAAGCGAAGTAACTACTATGGATGAGAGAAAGGCTCCGAAAGGGGCTAGTTATCTTAGCCGATATCTTGACTTTACATTAAAGAAAATAAAGCCTCATGATTTCTTCAAAAGGGTGAGATGACATTACAAGCTTATTATAATCAGATAGCTTATGGAGGAGAGGATAGTCCTCCTTCATGGATTAATCCAGACCCGGAGAAATGTGGATGCAGAGGGAAGGGCTGGTATTTATCAGACCTAGACACTTATCATCAGTGCCAAGTACACTTTAATGGTCAAATGCATCCAGAGATGGAGGAAATAAACGATGGCATCTAAAACAATGAATAGGATTCCGAAATCCTGTTGGATAGCTCGTGCTTTTGGAAACAATGGTACTGAAGCAAAACGGCAACTACCTATCTGGCGTAAGGATATCGGGAAAGGTATTGGGTCAGACATAACAGTTCACTTATACCACTCTAAAAGTAGAGGGTGGGCTATTGTGTTATGTGGCCCCGATTTTAAATCTAGGATGGAAAAGAGAAAAACACGGAGGCAAGAATAATGAGTGTCAAGATGACACAGTTATTCAGGAAATATAGTAGCCTTAAACAGAAGCGAGATGAGGCTTATGCTAGGGTTTATGCTGAGATGGATAAGAAGCGTAGGGCGGATAAATTAAAGAAAGCCAAGAGTCTCGATTCACGGCTTTCTAATACAATGTACGAGATAAATGAACTGGCAAGAAAAGAAGGGATATCTGTTAAACGTAGCAGGAGGAAGAAATAACTAGAGGGGTAAGAATAATGAGAGAAGTAAGGGTGACATTTACGAATGGGGATAAACTAGAAACGAGTATGAATGCTCGTCTTACAGATAAAGAGATCAGAGCTTATTATAAGATAGGTAGGGTATTTAATTTAGGCTCTGGGGCAAAAGACCGTTTAACAAAAGTTAAATCAGTGAAAATACTGAAGTAGGGAGGTAAGAGATGATGGCTAAACGAATGGCAAAGCAGGAAGCAAAAAAACTGGCAGTGAAGGCTGGTATCAACTTCAATGAGGACTATCATCAGCTACGCTCCTCTGATGTTGATTACCTTGACGGTCTACGGAAATTGGTGGGGTACAGAAAACCTGTCAGTGCGAGTGGGTCGAACTGCCGGTACTTCTTTTACTATCTGAAGAAGGTGAGGTAAGAATAATGGCCACTGAAACTTGAGCGACAGAAGGAATGTGATGGTAGGAGGTAAGCCATGATATTTAATGCGGACACTGAAGCACAGCGAAGAACGGTAGCTGATTACGTGAGGAGTAATATAAACGCTCCTTATGTGCGTGTTGCTGTCTCCACACTGGGGGGTGTATCTCGGGCTTCAGTGATGATAAGGGTTTCCTTGGATAAAAAGGAGAAGTGGGCTAACGGCATCTTCCAAAACTCACGTTATTTTCAGATGAGCCTAGACAGGAACGGAGAACTGGAGCAGTTTAGTTTACACTACAAGCTCCCAAGGAAGTTCAGGAAGGCGAAGGCTAAGAGTCTAGGGGATGCTGTGGTGAAAATAAATAAGTATGTCGGCCAGATAAAATAGCCGGGAGGTAAGAACAA
>Ga0307377_10009015_pt1 | contig 10044 bp, 7 predicted proteins | sample TR3MG_FD_202535 | JGI IMG/M metagenome (GOLD analysis project Ga0307377, IMG submission 202535) | Soil microbial communities from Risofladan, Vaasa, Finland - TR-3 | ecosystem: Environmental > Terrestrial > Soil > Coastal area > Acid sulfate soil | place: Finland: Risofladan, Vaasa | collected... | reverse complement strand
GATTTGGATCTCTATCATCTCTTACAATTAATTGTATGTTTATTACAAGAGGCGTAGCATCATCATAGCTAAATTTCCAATCTGCATAGTAATTCTTATTCTTGTTAAGTACTTGTAGATCACAAACACCCCATACTAAACTTCTCGGTACTGTAAATTCTATTATCATATTATGTTACTTTCCAAAGTAATTGAATGTTATAATTTGTCGCCTGCATAATACCGCCCCACGCCCCAGGAGAGGTGCATTTAATACTAAAGTGATCGGTAGTAAGCATAGCTGTTTCTACCAGTCCTGTTCCTGAATTACATACAAAGGTTATCCAATCGGTCATAATCCAGTTTGCACTATCAATAGTGGTTAATGTTGTTGAGTTTTTATAAAGCTCAACTAAAATAGGCGCTGTAACTGTTGAAGGCGTTCCACCACCAGCAACCATACCAGTTAAAGTAGCCCCTACTAAAGTAGCATCTTTTATTACCCTTGTTTTAGAGTTATATTCAGCAGTATTACCTATTAAGCAATCTCTTTCACTAACATAATAACTCCTATTAAGTGGCCATACAAATGCTCCTGTCTGTAATGGATGCTTGGTTATAAAGAATTCGTCACCGCCAGCACTAGCTCCGCCTTTATCTACCGTAAATGTTACAGCCTCATCTCCTACTATTAATGTGCCGCCCCCACTTACATATGTTAAGGCCATGGAGAAATACGAGCCGCCTAAATACAATATTGCCCCTGCTGTGTAATTAACTTGCGTATCCGCTACTGCTGGATCGTTAATGATGATCGTGTCTCCGACAGCAATACTATTTATTATATCTGAAACGTCTTGAGCGATATTATTGGTTTGACTGATATATAAAAATGTAGCAAGAGTTGGGTCGGCATTATTCAAAAGTAATTTTCCTGTCCCTGGGTCTCCTGCTACAACAGAAGGATTATAGATAAAAGGCTGCTTTGTTGGCAACTCAGGAATAAATACCCATTGAGTTCCATCCCAATATGTAGTGCCTCCTTCTGTAAAGGCGGTCATGTCAAGTCCCAGCCCCCCATGAGCCGCATCAATCGGTTCGGCTAAATCAGCATTTAATATTTTTGCTTGGTTGCTTGGGTGTCCCATTTCGTTATAAAGTTACGGTCAATTTGATGTGTTTTTAGTCTTATATCTTTTTTATCTCTTTTAAGCTAAATCTTCCTGATACAATTGTATTTGCTTTATCTGATGTAGCCTCAAACCACATTACAGACTTTTCATCTATTATTAATGGCTCTGGGAATACTAAAGGCAAACTATTCTCTACTGCCGTATCCATAACGTACCTAAAGATTTCATAATAAGCATTAGATACTGCACTATAAACCCACAATTTAAAGGTAACAAGAGGATTTGCCCCACTCTGTTTGTTGGCTTTTAATAAAATCCAAGTTACTAATGAGGTATGTCCTACAGCATTATGGTAAATCAATTGTTGAGTAGTTCCTTCTCCTATCGGTATTACGCCTAATGTTGCCCCCCCAGTTACAGCAGTACAAGTTATTGTCCCTGCATTTTTTTGTCCACTACCAGCTAAGAAAATAGCTATTCTATTAATTCCTAACCACGTAGATATAGTATCAACAGGCGTTAATCCTTCTAATGTCACTACCTCTGTAGCATGATTTCTATTACCATCAATCCCATAAACAACCACTCCATTAGCACCAGTGCCAGCAGGGTTGCCATCATCAGCAGCATCAGTAGAAACAAATCTTATCGTTGATGCTGTAGTTGGTGGTACATATAATCCACCGAAACTAGCAACAACCTCTGTGCCAATAGGTACAGCGTCATTATATCCAAATTTATTCCAAGCGGCTGCCCCTGCATACCTATTTAATGCTACTTCTGTATCAAAATCAGTAGGTCGCACTACAATAGCATCTGCATCTTGCCCTATAGTAGCATTTAAAGGTAAATTCCCTTGTTTAAATATTCCATAATAAACATAAAGTCTTAAATAAGATTGCGCCCCTGTATCATTTATCAGCCGAACTCTAAAATATCTTGGGCCTTTAACTGCTGTATGAAATTCACTAATTCCGTTAGCTACCTGAAAACCTAAAGGCGGAAATGTAGAATCCCAATTAGTACCATCAGAAGAAAAATCAAAATAAAGAGTTCCTGTATTATCGGTTTTACAAACTACCATAACATCAGGTAAATTGCTCAACTCGCCTACTCCTGTAAATGTTGCCCCTGATCCTAATGGAACTAGAGATGTGTTTGTCACCGAGTCTTGACGGGCAGTATATGATGCCGAAAATTGTCCTATACTCATTGCGGTATCTCCTTTCCAAATAACGAAAAACTACAATTACCAAGTGTAGAATATACTCGTATTACATCACCCCTAGTTAGCGTTATTCCAATAGTGACTTCGGCAAAATTATTTGCTGAAATTGCTGTGTCGTATGCAATGTACATTTCGGCAGCAGTACCCGCCCCATTCGGAGACACTACAATTCTAAATGTGTCGGCTCCAGCTTGATTGCAAATTATCAGCGTTGAGGAAACGAGCGCCACATTAAATGGGCAAGTGTATAAATCAACTGGCGTAGCTGCTGCTGGTTTTGCTTGAAGTGCTGTTATATATGACATATTATGCTCCCATTAATAAAAATGGATGTAGTGCAAACTTATCAAGTAATTGAGTGAATTTTTCTCTGGTCATTGCGAGTTCTCCAGATATAGATGTGTTGTAATAAAAATGTACTGTAGTATTTACGGCAGGGGGCGTGGTAAATGTTACTACCCTGTTTTCTATTGTGTAGTCAATATTAAAATACTGAACCCCGCCATTGAGCTTAACAAGTACCCCTTCCTTATATTTAGGAAGAAAACTCATTGTAAATTCCGTGATAACTAAGTCTGGTATTTCTACAGCAGTCTCATTAATTGGGATGGTAAAAGGGGATGGGTAACTCAAGTAATCGTAATAGCAAAATAACACAGATCGTAGAGCTGGAGCAAAAGTCATAATCACATTACTGCCTTCGATCCTATAATCCGTTCCTTGTAGTGCCTCTATCCCATCTACTAAAATCATAACACTTTCTAAGTCTTGGGGAACTGATGGTAAAATATAAATATTTTGTGGGGGATTGATAGCCCCTTTCATTGTAAAGGCATAAGGTCTTGGTGATAAATCTATTTCTCTCCACCACTTAAAGGTTACTTCGACCAACGTATTAACAGCAGGAGGGTCTAGGAATGTTATTTTATTCCCGTTTACGGAATAATCTGTAATATAATACTGGTGTCTTCCATCTAACTTGACGGTCATCCTGCCAGGATCAAGAGGTGTTGCACTTAATAAAAAATCAGGATTAACATTATCAACCACTCCTTCGGGTACTTCCGTTGATGTCTCTGCGCTACCCAGCCAATTCATAATGTTATCCATTTGCTGACGAAGCGTGTCGGAAGTGTTATAATTGGCTTTAATATCGTCAATTATTTTCCTAGCATCTTTTACCGATAAAGAATCGTTGATGTTTTGATTATATATGTATGCCGAGCGTATGTCTGTCATTTCATGAACTGCCTAGCTCTTTGTTTAACCTTTAGTATAAATGAGTCCCACAAATTATAGTTCCCTGCGAACATAATTAGTCTGATAATAGCGTACCTCCCAAATAACTTAGATGTGTCGGCTTTGTTGGTCCCGCCAGGATTGGCTGCCGTTATGCCTGTATCATTAAATACAGTGGAATCAAACTCATTACCCTCTCTTTGCTCAAAATCTCCGCTTTCAATATAGGTAGCGTGTTGGTTAGTGAATATTTCTACTTTGTCTGGATTGATATTACTCACCACCCGAATAGCCACCAAGCCTTTTCTTCCTTCGGGCTTATTGATTACGCCATCAAAAAATGATAACCCTTGAAGGCTTGTTACTCCATTACTAAACCACTGCGTTACGCCTGCCCCATCATTTAATTCAAATACCGTCCCTGAATTACTAATGGGTCTCGGCACTAAAACGCTGTCACCTATTCTGGCATAAATTCTTGGCTTCCCACTCCAAAACATCTGGAATTCGTTTTTAATCTCGTTCCAAATAATTGTGTACTCGTTGTAGTAATCACCATTGGTATGAGGTATTAACTTCCAATCATCGGGGTTGCCGTCTGGGATTACTCCTGTAGTTGAGGTTAAGGCTGTATAAAATTCTCCTGTTTGGTGAAAATCAAAGAAATCAGTAAATATAGCAGGGGTATATTGAACTACCGCCCCAGCTAAATATCCTTTGGTTACATCCCAAACTAGAACACCACTTTTTCGCCCTCTGAATGTCATAAAAATATCACGATACCTTTGATTGGCTACACCACAAATTCCTTCATCATCTGCTGGAGAATCTTTGCCGATAATAAACTTCGTGTAGTTGGCAAAGAACGATTGCATCCCATTAATCATAGAAATGCTATTTGCTCCATCGTATCCGATCCTGCAAAGTGCTTTATTGACACTATCAAAATAATATACTACATCATGACCTTTTTCAGAAAGTCCAATAATTACAGACCACTTATTCTTACAGCCATATTGAGTCATGGTTTGCCCTTTGCGACCCATAACCGTTCCATCTCCAATAACCACCTCAGCTCCTTGTACGGTTGATAGCATGTTACTGGTATCGAAGAATTGTCTTAAAATCCTTCTTTCTTGGAACGTAACAAACTCATTATTAAGGTTTAAGGAAGAGGTAATTGCTCCGTCAGTATAATCAAGAAACTTAATATTTAGTGGCGGGAAATATCTCAGGTCATCAACACTACTTCCAGTCACTTCAATATTTGTCCATGCCACAGCGTTAGACCAATCTTTTTGGAATACCAAATCATCATCAAATGCCCTGAATGACCGAATATAATTTTGTGGCGTATAACCTTTGTTGTAATTTAATTGCCCATCAGGTAGTTGCGGGTAGACGTTTGAATATGACCTATTTAATCCAATCCAACTATCAAGAGGGATTTGAGGGACTATCGCAACAGAAGTTGGAGTTGCTTTGCGCTTCATTTGTGTATTCATTCTATTCTGAGAATAAAATCCCATTCCAGATGCCATTTGGTATCCATCAGCAGCAGGGTACATAAATACCGAATATGTTTTCTGATTAAATACATCCCCATACACCTCAATGCTTCCTACAGCCACAACGCCTGTTAAATCTCCAACAACAAAAGGCTCGCCCCAATTCTCGTACACATTGGAATCTATTGGCCCGTACTGGTCTACTAAATTAATTTTGTACCACATCTGGTAAACCCCATAATCAACTCCGCCAATTCCTTGTGATGTGACAGGGGCGTTTAATTCCATTGCTGCACATTTTTCAACAGCCCTAGTATCTGTAATGTCTGGCGGAGAAACGTAATTCCCCAGATCGCAAACAAAGCGAAGCGAATAATGCCATAAAGGAAAACCCACAGGTAGCTCTGTTATTTCGGCTTGCCCTCTGGTTGCCATCACTGCTTTTTTTACAACAATAAATTCCCTACCAGCGTTTGTTGTAATATTATTAAACCCTTCAAATTCAGCATAATTAGGAGGCCACCCTGTCCCTGGCGGCCCCGATACAGGCACTCCATGATAAGGAGTTGATCTGGTATTGTACCCACATGAAATAATTTCATCTGAATTTTCAGAAAAAGAAATCGCTAATTGATCCCATATTAAATCTGGAACAAACATAAACACCGCCTCTCGCACTGGAGTAAAATAAGTAGCTCCGTCTGCTGCCAAAGTATACGAAGCATCATCTATTGGGACAATACCCGTAAAGGTTCCAGGTTGGAAACCTAAATTTCCTGCCAATGCGGTGCCGCAAGCCCAAGGGAATGGCCCTGTGTCATATGGAGTTATCTCGGTGTCGTTATAGAAAGCCACACGCAGCCCTCCGCCTTCTTGTACAATGCCCGTTACTCCTATAATTCCTATCCCCGAATAAATGGATGGATTAACTTTTACAAATACGGGCTGAATTTCTGATATTAAATCCCTTACAGGAATTCCGTCAATTTCAAAATCTAAATCAAACCCATTAAAATCAATATAAACAGAATTTACTAGGGTTTGTCCTGCATTAGTTACATCAAAAGAGACAAATGTTCCTACGTCTCTTCCGTTAGCTGGAAGTCCTGGCGGTAAATCAATAGTGATGTCTTTATAATAAAATACTTCTGTCCACGTTCCTGTCTGCTTTATCTTAAACATAAACCCAGCTCGGTATGTTTCGTGCATCATAAAAGATCGCTTACCATAGGCGTTCATGGGATCAGCATACTCCCCCTCTCCCAAATCAGGTAAAAAATTAGTGTATTCCCCCACTGTAGGAATCTGTTCTATTTGGAGTCGGTATCTAAATGTGGCAACAAAATCAGTAAAGTCAATACGTTCAGGAGGCAACAAGTTAGAGATTGTTGCCCTATTATTTATCATTTCAATATTTTGCCCCGTTAAAAAACCTGACGTAACGGAATTTAGTAATCCAAAATCAAAATCTTCTAGTGTAGTTTCAAGCCCAGTATGATTAAGTATTATATTAGTGTTGTCATTTAACTCCCTTCTGCCTACATAATATGCTCTTGGGGTGTCTCCAATATAGTTGATCGCAATTAGTTCAAAAAACTTAAATAAATCAACATTAGGATTTACTATCTCTATTTGATTTACCTTATTTGTTATAGTGTTTTCTTCATCTCCGATAGCGGAAGCAGAAAATGCTGCATCATAAACAGGAATTGTATTAGTCATTAATAAATAATCGGTTCCAGATAAATTCCCTGTCAAAAATCTTCCGCTATATCTCCAGTTGCCAGAATATAACCCCCCTCCACTTTGGAGTTGTCCGACCACTCTGATTATCTGACCATTAGTTGTTAACTGCCATGTTATTTCATTGGCAATCGTCCCATATTCATATATATTTTCTGCATTAACAGTAGTTAAGCCGCCATCTGTTACGAAAGCGCCTTTATAATAAAAGACTCTTGGAACATTAAACTTCATGTCCAGCCAATACCCTGCTGTCGAGCCGTCTTGCTTTTTCTTTACTCTACAATCGACCTGCTTTAAAGTGGAGAAATTAAATTCTCTACTTGCTAGTAATCTGGTATAGGCTACAGTTTCGTTATTATCATCCCTGACAGCTACTCCAATTTGGCCGTATCCTACAATATTTGAAATTAATAGCCCCGTTGCTCCGGTATATGCTCCAGCAAACGTACTTCCATTAAGTAAAAATGTAGTGGTTGTTAGAGCTGTTACTGTCCAAACCCCGTTGATATTAGCGCCCATTGTGGCATCTAAAACATTCTTGATTTGAACACTTTGATCGGTTACAAGTCCGTGAGCAACAGTAGTGTCTACTTCAAATTCTCCGCCTGTGTTACTAACTCCTGTAATATTTAATTCTACAGGGAGTCCTTTTCGAGTTGTCCACCACTGCCAGCAGTCGCCAGTTCTATCATCACTTCCAAGTAGATTCCATTCCCCAACCATGCTTTGATCTATGGCCTCTTGGGTAGTGTCCAAATCAAGTACAATTCCTACATTGGTAGTTGCGAGACTGGATATTTTAAAGTTAAGATATAGTGGAGCATCAAAATAAAAGTCGATGTAGCCATTATTGGCATCAACAGTAGTTTGTGCAGTAGTTGGAGATAGCGTACCAAGTGCCGCAATCTGAGCAATAATATTGGTCATTAATGTACCAATAGTAACAGGGACAGCCTCTACATTACTCACGCTCCCTAGTGTAAAAGCAGAAGGGGTGTCTACATCCCAGCTAATTGTTGCAGCAGTAGCTACGGCCCAATTAGTTATGTCAATATTTAATCTGAATTTTTTGACCTGTACCGCCAATGCAGCCAATGTGTAGGATAATTTATCGGCAACCATCGGCTCATAAGATGGGCTAACATTAGTGCCTTTCCCAGTCATTCTAATATTAAGCCCGCCAGTCTCAGGACCAGTGACATACAAATCTCCGTTAGCTAAACTTTCGGGGTCAATGTCGCTTTTTAAGCCTCCTTTACGTGGCTCCCACTTAACAGGGAATATAGAATAATTTCTTTTTTTAGCCATCTTACATATTCCTATCAGCAGTTAACCAAGGGTCCAAAAAGATAGCGTTGGCAATGGCAGCTACAGCAGGTAAATGTAATTGGTGGTCTTTTTTAACAGCGCTTCCTTTCAACCAATTCTTCTGTGCAACCCATTCTCTTTTCCATGACTCTATCTGATACCTGTCGTATTTTTTAAAATTATCAACTGCGAATTGGAATGCAGCATAAGCAGATAAGGCTCTCTCTGAATCTTCGTCCAGAACCATAATGCCATCATCATCAACATTGGCTCCCTTGTACCACACCTTAATGGTAGTGGCTGTTGTGGAAGTAGGCAATAACAACATCCCGTTCTGCACTTCAAATGTATTTCCCCACCAACAGGCATTTACTCCTGTGTCACAAAAATTTGTAAGCAACTGGCGATTGGCAACAAATATTCTTCGGCACCCACATCCACTTGGAATTGTAGCAGTAGTTCCATCGGCAGGATTGGTTATAACGGTCTCGCAACATCCTACGCAAGAAGTACCAGGAAATTTAAAACATAATAGCTCATCGTAATGATCTGGTAATTTTGCTTCAATGCAATCAATATCGAGTTCAGCACAATTAACAATATAGTTGTCTATTTTATCCAAATGCCTTGCGCCCTCGTCAATTAGCTTTTCTAGGTAAGCATTGGCAAGCGTAGAATTAGTCAGCTTTAATCTGAACTTTGTTCTTGTTATGACTTGATCTATATTTATTTTCATTATGAATCCTTATAAATTCTATTGCTGAGGCTTGAATGGTCTGCTACTATCGTCCCTATTATTTGCTATCCGATCTGATACTGCGTTCTGCGCTCTATCTAAATGAATTTTCATTATAAAGTCATCGAGCCTACTCAATGAATTGGCATCAATAGGATATTCGTCATAGTTTAAATTGAAAGAAGGAACCTCTAATGGATCGGCAGCAATAATTTCCATTCTAAATTCTTTGATCTTATTCTTGTAATGCACCTCCATGCGACCTTTGGTAATTAATACGACTGCCCTTCGTCCAGCTTTCATTATTCTATCACGCTGCATATCAGCAAATTCTGACCGATTATTAACTTGATTAAATTGTTGATGGCACGTAATACTCCCTACAAATCCACCTCCATCAGAAGTCCCGTCTAATGGAATTAAATCGGGCATGTAAAATGTAGAATAATTGGCACTATCCTGCATATCTTCTACATAATCAGGAAAATATGGTTGGTAGTACACAGGAGGGACCACCCCAATTTCTTTGAATAATTCTTTTATTAAAGTGGCTCTGGCAGAGTTTATTAAACTATCTATGTAGCCGAAGTCAAATCGGACATCGGCACTCATAGAACCGCCAACAGCTCCACTTATTATTCTTTGTCTTAATTCAGGGAAGGTCATGGCTGGGTCATTATTCTTTTTTCAGAATCCATTGCTAATTCGGTGTCTCTGCTATATTCTCCCATCAATTCACTGGCAACATCCATTACCAAGAACATGAAATTATGCCCATAAGATGCCAATAAGTCAATTATATTATCATTGGGATCAATAAACACTGTGGGATATTTATAATAATCTATCGTTACTTCTGTGCAAACTCTATCTAGTGGATGCAAGATCAAGTCTGTATTAGAAAGTTCGTAAAACGGGTTGTTAATATTAGCCTCATTGAGACGCAAATATTTTTCAGCAAGTTTCAGTTCTTTTGCTAAATGGTATTGGAATCGCTGAGATATTGCCGTCCCTGCATAAATGCCATTTCCAGCAACAGGGTTTCTTAAATTCACATCGGAATACAGGTAGACTAACTTATCGGTCATTACCTTAACATACCTTGACCCATTGACGTTAGTATTTGCCGTGGCTCCTGTGGTATTGATTAGCTCCCCTGTTCTTAAA
>Ga0307377_10009012_pt1 | contig 10046 bp, 31 predicted proteins | sample TR3MG_FD_202535 | JGI IMG/M metagenome (GOLD analysis project Ga0307377, IMG submission 202535) | Soil microbial communities from Risofladan, Vaasa, Finland - TR-3 | ecosystem: Environmental > Terrestrial > Soil > Coastal area > Acid sulfate soil | place: Finland: Risofladan, Vaasa | collected... | reverse complement strand
CCAAGCCGACGCACCATTATAACCGTATTCCATCTTTCCTCGTTCACAACAAGGACAAATAACATAAATCTCTTTATTTTCCTGAACTGCTTTAATCAATTTTTCAATTTCATTTTGAATTGTAGTTTTCATTTTTTCTCCCTTTATTAATTTTGTTATCTATTTTTGCTATCTCATGAAATGCTTCAAAGAGGTCAGCGATATCGGGGTCTACAATACCCTTTCTGTCCATCATTACCAATGCAATTTTATAATAAGGACTATATTCGATATTTTCAAGCAAGTCTTTTGCACTAGGAACTGAACAATCATTTGTCTTTGTCATTTTTTCTCTCCTTACAACAGGTTCTACATAAAAAGATTATTAATTTAGGTGCATAATTTTTACTCTGCTGAATTAATTTTTTCTGAACAAACCATCCTATGTCAACAGGAGAAAAATGTTCTGATAATTCTTCTTCTGATATAAGAAAACCACTTAATTCTTTATTACATACATGACAAGATGGATTAAATTGGTTCTCATCAAGAAATACTAATCTTTGTAATACCATTTCTTTATCCATAATTCACCATTTCTGTATTACTGCTAAGATTAAGATTATTATTAAAATTTCAAGACCCATCTATTTCTCCAATCATTTTAAATATTTGTTTAACCCGATATTTGGTTTGCTTCCTATAATGCCCAATATGATAACTATTACAAAAAAAGCATTTGTAAATAGAATCAATCATATCTCCATGACTTCTACGTTCTAACATCATACTAAACGCATTTTTTAAACTGTATCTTTTCTTTCGTACACATGAATGATATTTAAAATATTTTATTTTTTGTTTAACAGATTTAGCCATTATTCTATTCCTTCTAAAAATAATATTCCTTGAGGAGTAATTTTACGTCTATTTCCGACGCTAATTAATCTTTTAAGAATTAAAAAAGGTTCGATTTCGAATTCATACGTTTTCGGTTCTACATTAAGATATTTTGATATACTATTTTTACCAACACCATTATTCTCTTGAAGATATTTTAATACTTTAATATCTGTTGCTGTAATACCGTCTTGAATAATTTTATTATTATCTTTGACCATATCTAAATTTTCGATATAAGCATATTCTCTAAGCAATCTAAGAGCAATTCGTGGTGTAAATTTGCTATTCTTTGCAATTTCTGCATAAACATATTCTAAAATATTTATAGAAGGATATGTTTTAGCATGGAATTGTTTTAGAATTAAATTTAATTCATCATTAGTATAATGTTCTAATTCGATTGGCAAAAATCTTTGAACCAATGCTGATAAGTTTTCTGATAAATTTCCCTTGTGCGTGGTTGCAACGAACATTGTAAAAGGTTTAATTTTTATTCCAGAAACCAATCTTTCTTCTAAAATTGGGAGAAGAAATGTTCCTAATTTATTTGATATTTTATGAAACTCGTCGATAAAAAGAATACCGCCTTTACATTCTACAATTTTATCTACTAATTGTTGTTCTGATTTAATATCAACAGCACCACATTTTACAAACTTTTTTCCCAACATATTAGCAAGAATATTAGCAAAAACTGTTTTACCACAGCCAGCAGGGGCAGATAAAAAGGTATGAGGAAATTGTTCATTGAATTTTTTACACCCTCCAATATAACTTAATATCCTTTGTTTTGCACTTTCTTGACCAATATATTGCTCAAAATTCGACGGTCTAAAATCGTCTTTATCTCCTTTACTTTCTTCCAATGCAGAAGTATCTAATATCTCTGGTTTAATAGTGATATTTAATGGACTATTATCTTCTATATTCCTATTATATCCATACCTCTCTGCTTGTCTTTGAGAAATGGCTTCTAATTCATCAAGACCATCTAAGACTTCTTTTTTACCTTCATCTGTCAAGCCTTCGAGAAAAAACATATATTACTCCTTATCTTTTCTAAATCTAATCATTACAGGATGGCGAGGAACGTCTTTAGCACCTACAAGCATTCCACGATATTCGATTATTTTGCCCTTATATTGCTCCCTATTAGCCCATACAGCCACTTTTTCATCATCAGGCATAGCAAGTGTTACCTTTAATTTTTTACCCTCATATTCGACCTCAAATGCAGATGCTTTATCAATAAGGATTCTATCATCTTTTTTCTTGCTTGTAACACTTCTCCCTAACTCATTAATCTTTTTTTCAGCATTAGGGTCAACTTCTGTTGCTTGAATAACATCTAAAATTTCAGCGTCAAAAGTAACAAATGGTTTCACTTTATAAATCAACCCTTCCTTAATTGTCCCTCTACCACATTTATATCTACCATTAGGGTCACGAAGTATCAATCCTTCAAATCCATTTTCTAGGGCAACATTAAAATATTCCTCAACATCTTCTTTTGAACTTATGGTAACTTGTTTAACATATTCTATTACTCTTTCGTGTTTGGCTAAATTTCTTGAAAGTCCATTAATTCTTTCTATAAATCTCATATTAAAAGTATCGTCATTTACAGTATCAAATATATGAAATTGTAAATGTTCAGGAATTTCTAATACTCCACCATGTTTCTTAATAGATTTTGGGTCATTAAAATCTTTCGTCATTACAAATCTAGTTATTTCCTGAAAGGATAATTTAGGACTATAAATTTCTCCATCCAAAATACAGCCCATATTTTTAGAGTAATCAATTAATGGCTGAAACTTCTCCCTTACCTGCTTATTCTGAATAGGCTTTAAAGACCTTGAAAGCATCTCTCCCTTAATAAATAAACACCTTATCCCATCCAATTTAAAAGAAGCTAATATTGGATATTTTATATCATTTAAATTTACTTTATCATTTGGTGCTAACATTGGTTTAAATTTTCCCATTTTATTTTCCTTTTATCTTTTTCCATAATTCCTCTAACATTAATTTTTGAATTGTTGGATGAAGTTTATATGCTCTTTTTATGGCTTCATCTGTTCCTTCTAAGCCATAATGTTTTATAGCCTTTTCTAAGCCTTCCTGTGCCATTAAATTTGCAATATTATATTCTTTCATTTCACTATCCTAATTAAAAGTTTAACTTCTTTTGAATTTTAAACCCTGTATCTGTCGGCACTACTTCCATATTATCTGATTCTACCAAGTCAACATCATCCATATGTTTTTCTAATTTTTGCAATCTTTTATCTAATTCTTCTCTTACTTGTTCGGCATATGATTGCCCGATATATACTTTAACTTTTGCACCAATAGTATTATTATCATTGGCAAAGTCTTGAATGAAATATATACTCCATGATGTTTTCTTTGTTTCCTTAATAACACCCTCTATTTGAATTTCTCTTGCATTTTTTAAGCCTTTTCCTGTTTCTCCTTTATCGCCTTTATTTCCTGTCTTTCCTTCTACTCCTTTTTTTCCTTCTTTTCCTTTAATACCTTCATTTCCTTGTTCGCCTTGAACACCTTGTTCGCCATTAACTCCATTTTGTCCATCAACCCCATCACGACCATCTTCGCCTTTTAGAAAATCAGAATCTACCCATGTTCCAACATCTGATTGTCCATTATCATTTCCTGTATTAACTAAAATATCTCCTTGATTGCCATTATTATTATCTAAAACACTACCATATCCATTCGGCTGTGAAGCGAAAATACTTCCTATGAAGCAATAGCCAAAGATGATACTAAATACAATGATTAAAATTAACTTAATTCTCATTTTAATATCTCCTGTTAAACTTGTTTATATTAATTTGATTTAATTCTGTCTATATTATCATCCCATATAATAGTATCTGGATGGTTATTAGATGATTTTTCTTTTAATCGTTTTATATTTTCATTAATTCTACAATCTTTACTCCAAAATATTCTAACTTTTTTTCCAGACAAAAGCTCTAAATCTTTTATTAGTTCTATACAAGGAAAACTTACTACGGCTGTTAAAATATTTCCACATATATCTAAAGGAATAAAATTAAATTGAAGCAATAATTCTTTTGAAAACTGTTTAATCAATTCTTTATCGAACTCATATCTGTCAATATCCAAATAGGGAATTGGATAGTTAGAATATCCCATTATTCTCATTTGATTCATTGATAATTTCCTTTCTTTTTTTTACTAAGTATTGGGAAGTTTTACAATATTTACACCTATGCTCATCTGTGATATACCCACAAGATTTACATTCGTTAATATATTCTGTATTATTTTGTTTCATATCATCCTTTTAAATGCTTACTAGGTTAGGCAACGATATTTTCTTTGGCTGTTATTAATATTGAGTGTGAGCATTATCTAGAATACTCTGCTATACCTTAATAATTGCTTATTCCTAACCTAGCACTACAAGTATACCACATATTTTAAAAAAGTCAAGCTACCCAATCAAATACTTCACTTTTTGTATTAACCAATGTTTGTTTTTTAAAGTGTCTAAACTTCCTTCTTCCGTGTTCCCAATAATAAGACCGCTTAAAATTTGTTTTCGTATACATTTGCCCTTTATATCCGAATTCTACTCCGAATGGGATATGTTTATATGCAATTTCAATAATATTCGTCATGATTATTCACTCCTTATTTGGTATATTAGCTTTTCCTAATATACGATTAATTTTATATTCTGTTTCTTTCTTTTAAATATTCTGTTATTTCATCCATTTCATCGGCAATATATTGCTCTGGTATATCCCCATTCTCATTAATATTTACTATAATAGCCGTTCTTAATTCTTCTACTAAAGTCATTAATTCATTATCCCTATATTTCATATTGTCCTCCCTTTATATTCTCTCCAAAATTCTTCTAAAATTTCAGGCATATCATAATCATTAATAGTTCCAACGGTGACATCATCCCAATTAATAACATCCATTAACTCAATAATTGCTTTTTCTAACTCTGTTCTTTTCATTATATTGTCCTCCCTTTTCTCCATTTTTTTGTTGTCCATACATACTCATGTTTTTCTAAAAAACTTTTAACATAATCGCTATTTTGTGGAAAATCTTTTACATATTCACTTAACTCAACAGGATTCATTAATTGGTATAATTTTAGCTCACCCTTACGCAATTTCGGCATATTTAATCCTTTCTTTTAAATTATATTTCTAAAAAATATTTAAGTGGCATTAGACTCGTTATATAATAACAACCAAAAGAGCCAAATTCTATAACGCATTGGTTTTTAATTCCCCAAATATCTTCAATATCTAAACCTGTTAATTCTATTTTCATTTTCTTTTTGTTCTTCTGTCACGATAACATTTCTCAGATAATCCAATTTCTTTTTCAACAGCTTCTTTTAATTCAAATAATTCAAGGTTTGTTAGTTTCATTATTTCGTTTTTTAATTCTTCTATTTTACTCATAATTTCTCCTTTACAATTTATCAATAGTTCTTTTTATTGCATTTATAATTCTACCATTAAATATTTTATCTTTGTCTTTGTCAATCAAATTATGTAAAATATTAAGTTGTCGATATGCTCGTTTGCATAATTTAAGTAAATCTTTGCTTATAAACAAAGTATTGATTGAAACATCAACTTCCTTTGCTACTAATAATAATGCTTTGTCTAATTCAGTATGATTATTTGATATATCCATTTTATTTCTCCTTTTAAAATTGTTCGATATATCTTTCTGATATATCTTCTTTATTTACAATTACAAACCTTTTAATATCCTCTTTTTCCATTAATTCCAAAATCCATGTATCGCATAGGTCTTTTGAAGAAAAATTATCTGATTTTCTATCTCCATTTTTTAAAGTTATTCCTACTCTATACATGATACACCGCCTTATGTTATTAATACTAATGCTTGTTCATATGCCTTTTCTTTTAATTTTGCACCGCTTCCAAACCATATTGATGATAATTTATTATTTGCATCCTTATCAATATTTTTTACTGTTCTAAAATGGTCTGTATACTCTGTTACAGCATTATAGGCTTTCCAAAGTGAATGCTTATTGCCTAATTTTTGTCCTTTACCGTTTTCAAATAATGATAATAACTCATCTTTTTGATTTCCTTTTCGGGTTGAGGTTTCTTTATCATCATTAATATTTAAAACAGCGTCAAAATACTTGTTTAATTCGTCTACTTGCATTGACTTGCTTTCCATTTGTAAGATTGTTTGTTCAAATTGTTTATAATAATCAATAGAAATGCCTAATGCCCTTCTTGCTTCTTCTGTTTTTAATTTAATATTTCCTGTATGGCGAATAGAAATACCATTTTTTGCGTCAGCCATGCTCATATTTAATGTATTTTCACAAACTACTCTTACAGGAGTAAAATAAATTCTAATAGATGATTTTCCGTCATGTGAAGTAGTTAAGCAAAGATATTTTTCAACCTTATCCATACCATTAATAACAATATCATTAGGCAATTTTGCTAGAATCCATATTCTTTCGCCCTTACCTAATGCCCCTGCACTATGATAAATTGCTTGTCCTTCACCAACAACAACATCAAAAAATGAAAATGCGTCTACATTCTGAACAATCTTATATTTTTCTGTTGTAAATCCCAAAATATTTCGATTATCTTCTCTTATAATAGCCTTTTGATTGTCGGCTTTTTGTAATTCTGATGTATTTTCTCCACAAAAAACATCAACCATTTTTACTTTGTAATCTAATTTTGCTAATTTAATAGCTTCTTGTGCAGTTTTTTCTGATTCTACTACTGTTCCTAATCCATGCCACGCTTTTCCTACTGTAAATACCCTATTTTCATTGATATTATGTGCCATTTTTTAATTCTCCTTTTATTAATCTCGTTTATATAATACTTTTCCTTCATTATCTCTTAATTCTTTAGCATAGGCTTTTGAATAAATAGGTATAATATTGTATCTTAATAATAAAGATTTTTCATTACTCTTTCCCATCGTTGATAAAGTAATCTTGTATATCCTGTTTTAATTCTTCTGGTAAATATTCATTATTTGCTATTTGCATTATCATTTCAACTAAATTATCTCTTGTACAATCACTTCCTAACCAATTTTCAACTTGTGTTAATGTGACCATTTTATTTCTCCTTTTATTAATCTCGTTTATATAATACTTTTCCTTCATTATCTCTTAATTCTTGCATTGACTTGATATTCAGCTAAAAGGTCAATTCCAATTTGTTTTAATTCGTTTTCCATAATTTTATATCCTGTTATTGTTTTAACCGATACTCTAAGTATACCATATTTTAAGAGTTTGTCAAGGTGTTGTCAAGTTTTTTAAATCCTTTAATATCAATAGGTTATATTATTTTTTAATTATTTATTTTTAATTATTCCCCTTCTTCTAATGTATAAAGCATATCATCTTTTTGTGTTTCAGAAATTTCTCCTTCTTCAAACCATTTTAAAATTTCTTTTTTTCTATCATCCATAATTTTATCCTCCTTTTTTTCTCCATATTACAATCGTGTTCCCATAAGTGTCTGGTACATCATATAAACTCGTTTCAAAAACTCCGTTATAACCCCATTTACTTTTGATAATTGTACTTTCCAATGTTCCTTTTGTTTCTTTTATAATCGCAAAATGAAAAGTATTTATACTGTTTGGATATGTAAAATCCCTTCCATTTGCTTCATCTAATTCGTGATAAGAAATAATATCACCACTTCTTGCATCCTTTATATCAACGGGAATATAATTATCCTCTAAATATTCAAAAGATTCTTCGCAGTTTCTAAAATATCCTTCATCATCTTTTAAAGCATAATTAAAACATACTCCGTTTATTTCTTTATGACTATTTATTAATTTTACATTTTTAGAATTAATAGCCATTTCTGTATCTTTATCATATAATCCACGTATATTATCACAATCTATGACCGTTTCGACTTTATACATATTAATCCTTCCATATTAGTTTATAAGCATATCCAGATATTACCCATGCGATTAAAGATAATAAAACGGCAAATATAAGTCTTTGAATTATAAATATCATATTATTCTCCTTATATCTTTACAACAATCCCGTCAATCCAAATTTTATGCCCATTTTCTACCTTAATATATTGTCCTCGTAATTTTATAAATTTGCATATTACTCCTCGATTAAATTCATCATCCGTAATATCATAGATTTTATTTGTAATAGAATCAATAATTGTCCAACGCTTTAATTCTTTTTCAGTATTAATCATTTAATCCTCCTTCTTTTCTTCTTCATCTTTTTGTTTATCTTCTTTCTTTTCCTTGTGATATAAGGCTATTGCTCTATCTAATGAAGTCATATTGTCCTCCTATATTTTATCCTGTTATATTGCTTATACAATACCTATTACTTCTAAAAGATTGTCATAATCAGGTTGTAAGTAAATTCTTTCAATATCCGCTTCTACTTCTGTTTTGAATACTTGATTTTCTATTGGAATCTGTGATATATCACCTTGTTCAATAATTACATAAAACATGATATAATCCTCCCTTTATTTTGCTAATTTATATACGCTTTCGCCATTCGAAAACGTGCCTATTTTATTTAATAATGTTGCCCCTGAATCAGCAAGGCTTTTTTCCAATGTTTTTCTTACTTGTTGACAATGATTTCCTGATAATCCGTCTATATCTTTTTCATAAGAATAATATCCTAAACATTCTTTTTTTCTAATACTTAAAGAATACAATCCGCAATATTCAGATATTCCTATTTCTGCTAATCCATTTTTAAGGAATATTTTTGTTTCCCTTCCATCCCATTCATCTACTTCATAATAGGATTTTAATTTATTACATATTGATGATGTTAAATTTCCTATAAAATCATCCCAATTTTGTTGACAAAGAAAATAATCATATTCTCCTTCTTCATCTTTTTCGTTATTAATCCAATCTGCTGTAAAATAAATTACATATTCGGCATTAGTTAAATAATCTACTCCTCTACCCATGATTATATCCTCCTATATTAAGTATATATTATATTTCTGAGTTTTCGATTTCTTCTACATATTTATCAAAATCATTAATATCCTCAAAATAGATATTTTCATCTTCAATCAAATCAATTTTTGTTATTACTTTTGGCAATTTTTCTTTTGTTTTTGGCATGATTATATCCTCCTATTTTTAAATTAAGTTATTCTATATTATCTTCATTTTCTTCTACTAATCGAAAAATACACTGCCCTATGCCTTCCAATGTTTTACTACCCCATGATGTAAAATAATAATTTTTCTCATATTTTTTACTTTGTTGTTGTAATTTTCTTAATTCAAATAATTCTACTATTTTTTCTCCTAATTTTTCCGCTTGTGTTATCATATTAATACCCTTCTATATTGATTAATATTAAGGTAACGGTAGCCTTTTATGTTTAACAAATTCTTTCCATGCTTTTAATGCTTTCCTTTTCTTTGTCCTCATAAGCCATTTCAAAACGAATTTTTTAATATCCATACTATCCTCTTATAAAATAGATTAATATTATCATTTTCAATCGCTGAGTTAGCTTGTACGGCAAGATTTTTCTATTATTGGTATATTGACCGCTTAAATATTCAAGTATTCTGTACAGTATCATTTTATCCTTTATATATATTAAAATTCCAAGCATGACCTTGTTCAAAATACATATTATATTTATTTAAAAAATTATATAATGCAGTATGAAAATTCCAGTTTGGATATCCTTGTATTAAGTCATATATACTAGAACCGTCAAAATCTACATACCATATACCATGTGAATATTCAGAATATTTTAATCCTTCTTTGCCTGTCATAACTCGAAAATATTTATTTTCGGATTCACCTGTCCATTCAGATAAAAATTTAACTATTGCTTTTTTTGTTAGTCTTTTCATTGTTTTTGACCCTCCCTTTTTAATTGACACAATATAATTCGTTTTTTAAAGTCTTATGGTTATCACCTTTATTATTGATGTATAGAGTAACAATAGCTTTTTTATCTGATAATACAATGATTAAGTCTTGACCTTCATTATAAGGCATTTTGTAGCATAGCTTAACAATTTTATTAGCTTCTACATAATATTCAAAAATATCCTCAATT
>Ga0307377_10009011_pt1 | contig 10047 bp, 8 predicted proteins | sample TR3MG_FD_202535 | JGI IMG/M metagenome (GOLD analysis project Ga0307377, IMG submission 202535) | Soil microbial communities from Risofladan, Vaasa, Finland - TR-3 | ecosystem: Environmental > Terrestrial > Soil > Coastal area > Acid sulfate soil | place: Finland: Risofladan, Vaasa | collected... | reverse complement strand
TTGAGAGGGGCCTGCTTGCTCCGGGCTACGCCCTCCGCAAGCAGGCCCCTCTCAACCAACAAAACAAGAACCAACAAACCCGAGGAATGGAATTCTACAGAACTTTTAGGACTTGACTTCCAGCCCACGCTCCTCCGACGATGATCTTGTCAGGATACTGTGAATCCATAGTCTTATAGAAATTGCTCAGATATTGATTTCCCCAGTTACTGCCATCCGGCGCCCATCCCTTCTCTCCGGGGCTAATCCACGCATAAAAACCGTCGAACGCATCGGCATACTTGCCAGGCAGATTTTCGTCAATAAGTAAGGGCTGCGGGCTCCATTTGTTGACTCGGGTACGTACAAGGTCCCAGTTCGTGTATCCCCCTTTGGGGAATATGAAGATCACGGGCCTGCCTTCGTAAGTGAGGTATGCCTCATGCCCCGCCGACGTCGACGAAAGATAAGTGTCGTGAAACATGGTAAGGTCAGCGATCGCCAGGTCAGTTGCACCCTCCTCCTCGTCGGCTTCATCGTACATCATCGCCACCTTGAAATTGTTGTTGGATGCAATCGTCTGCATCAAGGCGTAGCTCCGATCGATGAATGGCTCCCGGTCTCCATACCAGTCCACCACAAATGCCGAAATTCCCATCGCCTTCGCCCGAACTATCTGACTCTTGATTTCAGCAGGATCATGTGAAGAGTAGCCGACCGAGATGTGCTTAGGATGTCCGAACCAGGCCTCGTACAAGGCAATTGTCTCTGGAGAAGGCCCGGTGGCCCTGTACTTCAATCGCTGCATCTGACTCGACCCGGGACTGGAGCATCCGTGGGGAAGTAGGAAAAGGACGATGAGTGCAATTCTTAGAGTAATAAACATTGGCTTTTCTATTAGAGGCCATGGGAACCGTCTTGGTTGTCGCCATTGCAACGGAATGCCTATTAGTTATTGATTCTGAGCAGCCGACATCTCGGCTACCGCATCTTATAATTTATCGGCGAAATTGGAACATGTTGTCTGATTCACGCCGGTCCTCTCCTTCAATGTGAGCAAGGGAGTCAAGGATGTGGTGATTGGTTTGACCCTAAAGGTAAAAACGCTGCCGGCGCGCATTGTCTTAGGAAGCGTTATTCTGCTTTCTGGATCTGGCCTGACGACCGCAGTCAACCTCGCATACAACATTGCGATAGCGCGATTCCTTGGACCCCAAGGGTTCGGGCACGCTACCGCTGTTTACACGATCCTTACATTGATATCTGCGGTGACACTCTCCTTTCAAATCATTTCCGCAAAGGTGGTAGCGCAACAGAACTCTCCAGAGGGGAAAGCCGCTGCATATCGAGGATTTCATCTAAGCGCGTGGGGATGTGGAGTCCTTGTGGCGCTCCTGTTGCTGCTGTTCCAAAGCCCCATTGCGGAATATCTTAATCTGCCAGGATCTACCCTCGTCGCCGTTCTAGCGGTTGGCGCAGCGTTTTACGTTCCGTTGGGAAGCAGGCGAGGCTACATTCAGGGCACCTACGGTTTTCGTAGTCTTGCGACCAATCTTGTGGTTGAGGGAGTTATTCGGCTCGGCGGATCGCTCTTCATGATTCAGCGCGGCTTTGGAGTTGAAGGAGTGATTGCGGCCAATTCCGCGGCGGTCGCGGTGGCCTATTTTGCCGCTGCACCCAGGCTGGCAACCAAGGTTCCGAATCCTCTTAACTTCTTATATGCGTTTCGCGAATCTTGTCAGGCGATGGTGTTTTACTCCGGCCAAGTGCTTATCAACAACTGCGACATTGTGCTGGTGGAGCACTTTTTCCCTGCAAGAGAGGCTGGACTCTATGCTGCCGTAGCAATGGTTGGCAGGGTGATATTTTCGTTTTCCTCGGCGGTCGTCAATTCCATGTTTCCGCTTGTGGCTGGCACTCGCGATGAGGAGAGAAGGAATTTGAGGGTCATCTCAACCTCGCTATTGCTGGTATTGGGTATTGGTACCGTTTTGGTCCTTGGCCTGGGCATCGCACCTTCCGGAGTCTGGAAAACCTTCTTCGGACCTGGATTCGAGATTGCTGGAAGGTACAACCTGCCCTATCTTCTGACGCTGTATGCTGTGACGGCAATTATCTACTCGCTCAGCGTCGTGATTATCACCTTCGAAATGGCCTACAAGATCGCGAATACAAGTTGGGTGCAGTTGGGGTTTAGCGGTGCGGTCATCGGTGGCATTTGCCTTTTCCACAACTCTTTACGCGAAGTGATCCTTGTCCAGTTGGTCCTCATGGTTGCACTTCTAGGCGTTGTCGCCGTACCAGTTCTGGCCGATTTGCTAATTAGTCCAAGAGAATCCTTTGACCTAGTGGGCAGCAGATCGGTCAAATTGATTCGGCGCGTGTCGGAAGATGAGGTGATTGCGGGATTTCTGAAGAGCGACTTTCAATCGCCTGAATTTCGCGAGTACCAAGAGAGCATGAGAGACCTTGTAAACGGTCCCGATCTTGACAATGCAGGTGAAAATGCAAAACGGCGTGCACTGCTATTCCTTCGACACCGTTCCTTGTGGAAGCAGATTCCAGTCAAGACGAAATGGTACGAGATGGAGGTTAACGAAGAGAATCTCGGCCAGATCAGAGCATTCCCGCGGGCACAGTGGCGCAGGCTCGCACGTGGTAACGTTTCGATCACTGAGGTTGCTGAAAGCGTGCGGACACGTAAACATCTGGTCGATTTGTCATTCCTATTGAAGATTGTGTCGATTGGCGATCAACTTCGTCTGGACGATCCGGGGTTTAGTGCTGTGATCCTGATTGGCCTAAACGAAAGAGAACGATTCACAATTCTGGATGGAAATCATCGGTTAGTCGCTGCGATGCTCTCATCACCACAGACGTTGAGCAAGCTTCGGTTTATCTGCGGGCTATCTCCTCACATGAATGAGTGCTGTTGGTACAACACAAACCTCGCGACTCTTTTTCGATATGGGACAAACAAGCTGAGAGGCGCGATTCGAAATCCAGAAACCGAGCTTGCGCAGATAATGCAAAACACAGGATAGGTAAGCCGCAAATCTGATCACTGTGGAAAGGATCATAAACAGGCCTGGATCAAAAGTAACCAGGGGCGCTATGAGAGAAAAGGTTCGAAGAACTAGTCGCAGGAGGTGAGCATGGGACGTCGAGCACCAGTGTTAGAGGTGATGGAGTTTCCGGGAACATTGGATACCTTTGTGGTGCGCCTCTCCTTAGGGGAAGCGCAAAGCTATTCGTATGATGACCGCCCAAACATCGTGCTTGATTGCTCCAAGATAGATCAGGTGGACAAGCCTTCTATCCAACTTCTGCTTTGTTGCCTTGAAGAGGCCATAAAGCGTAACGGCGATGTCAGGCTTGCCGCGGTTCCTGCCGGAGCAAGAGCGACTCTGAAGCTCACCGGAGTTGACCGGATCTTTGAAATATTTGACACAAATGCGGATGCGGTAAACAGCTTCCAGCGACTTTCTGTAAATACGGCTTCGCAACTAATTGTACTTGGCACTTCACAACCGGATTCTGAGAATGCGGCATAGCGGCTTTGAGATAGTTGTTTGAAGGGCAAGGGAAGATGGAATTGGGTGACAAATGCGAATCTCGACTAGTTGGTTGAAAAGGGAGGTCGCTTTCGGCCTTGTCATAATGCTGGCAATGCCGTTAGCGGAAGCAGCAGCATCCCCGAAAGAGGGTATCAGCGGACAACAGGCGCAAAGCGTGCCGTCTGTCCCATCCGAGCCACAAAGCGCAGGCAGTCAAGCGGTAAAGGTGGAGCCGGAGACAAGCAGGTCTGACGCGACACTTCCTGACAGTCCGTCCCCTGCTCAACCTCAATCTGCCGCTCAGGGCGGACCGCCTGCCCTATCGCAGTCCGCCTCGGAACAACAGCGAGAAGCTACGCCGAAGCCGGTCGGCTCTGCAGCAGCTCCATATGAGAAGACCACCGGTGTTGCCGCCTCTAGGCCGGCTGGAGCAGTGATTGCACCGGCAAAACAGCGGCGGGCACGTTCCATTCTTATCAGAGTAAGTATTGTGGTAGGCGCCGCCGTCGCTATCGGCACTGTCGTGGCACTTTCTCATGGCAGCCCCAATCGCCCAAACTGAAATCCAACGAAGGCAAGTTTTGGAACTATGGAGTGTCGTGATGGATATATTTCAAAAGAAAACTCGAACTGAATTCGTAAGCTTTTCGGGCATGGATGGCGCCGGGAAGAGTACACAAATCAAAGCTCTTTGCACCTGGCTAAAAGAGGACGGCAGGCAGGTACTTGTAATCAGATTCTGGGATGATATTGCAAAACTAACCAAACTCCGTGAATCGACTGGGCACAGCCTTTTCAAGGGTGACACTGGGATTGGAACGCCTGCTTTGCCAATCAACCGTAGAGACAAGAACGTTCAGTCATCTTTGATGACTGGTGTTAGGTTGATTCTTTACTTTATGGATGCTCTCTCGCTGAGAGTAGCGGTTCGGAAGGCTTTGCGCTCGAAAGCCGATCTTGTCATCTTTGATCGATATATCTATGACGAACTCGCGAACCTGCCATTACGCAATCCAGCAGTTCGAACATATATTCGGTTGATCAGCAAGATTGTTCCAAAGCCAAAAATCAGCTATGTTCTCGATGCGGATCCTGTTGAGGCTCGTAGCCGAAAACCTGAATACCCGCTCGAATTCCTCTATATCAATCGCGAGTCTTTCTTGGATCTCGCCGATTTAATCGGTGGGATGACCGTGATACCGGCAATGCCGATCCAGGGGGTCAAACGTGCTATCTTCCGGCATGCCTTCGAGAAGATATCGTTCAGAGCTCTTGACGGGAAGAGAAGCGGCGGCCTGGCTTTGGGCGCTAACAGCGTTCAATTGGCCGGGCTCGACGGGATGTAATCCCGTCGAGCCCGCTCTTGAGGTGCCAACTTACCACGGATCGAGACGATCCCATAAGGCCGAGCCAGGCCTGCCAAATTGTCGGCCGACCTGTGTGCTCTACCAATACGTCAGACTGAAATTGTCCCCGTAGGTTGTATTAGCTGCCTGAGTGGAATTGCCGTCCATCTGATAATTCACTGTAACTCCCCACCAACTGATAGGGACGGTGAACGGGGGATAGATCGCGTTTATGTTGGCAGTCGTGCCATTGAGAGTGATCGACTGATACACAACCGCATTACCCGACCCACGCTGTCCTTGAATCGTGACGTGGTTCCAGCCGTTGTTTATAAGGTTACATGCGACGCCAGTAGAGACCCACTTCGCATTCACGTTATCCCAGATCTCCCAAACGTTCCCGCCCAGATTATTGCACTGCGTGCCCCATAGCATTCCAACTCCATTCAAATACATGTTGATGTCGAACTCCAGAACTTGAGTGATTGACGCGTTGGTCACGTAGACGTAAGCGTCGTAGGTAAAGTTGTGAATACTTGGAAGGAGTGTGTGGCCGACATCGGGAAGATTCTGGGTTGAGAATTGTCCAAGCACTGGAAGCGAGAACAACACGTCGCCCCAGGGAGCAGTGCCGCGTGAGCCCCCGAGAGTAAACGCTGTTGCATTTCCACTGAGTGAGGGAGAGGAGACATTCGGCGTGTGTGAGAATTGAAATCCATTGCACGGTGAAGGCGAGCAATCAACATAATTGGGCGGTCCCTGACCCCAGCTGTTCCACCCATTGCTGGTCTGAAGGTTGGAGAGTTTTGTCCCAATTTGCTGAACTGTAACGTTAATAGGGAGGTAGGAGGCCCCGCCGCAGTAGTCCCACTCTTCCACAACTGTGTTCTGAGATCCCGCACCCAGGTTCACCTGGGTGTTCAACTTAGCGCCATTCTGGACTGTAACCAACTTGTTGTTTACATAAACGCCCATGGCTGCCACACCTTTTGAACAACTGGTTGCGGCGGTTGCAATGTAGCTTGCCGGCGTACCTACAGTACTGTTGTTTGCGGGCGAGGTCACGAAAACACCCGACTGATTCGTGACCGAGATGGTCACCGGCGTAAAGGTGGCGCCCCCGCAATAATCCCACTCTTCGACGATTGTGTTGTATGTGCCGGGAGCGAGGGATACAGGTGCGTTCAGGCTGGTTCCATTTTGGACGGTAATGATTTGATTGTTCACGTAGACGCCCACAGACGCTACGCCCCGCGAACATGTACTAGTGGTTGCGCTGGCGATGTACTGCACTGGCGAGCTGACAGTCCCACCGTTTGCTGGGCTGCTAACAGTGACGCTTGCGAATGCAGGCACCGAGACGATGGCAAGAATCAATGTGATGTGGCAGAAAGTCTTCATCCATGTGCCCTCGGGATTCGAATGAATTCCCAGATTCCAGCCATGACGAAGACGATCTTGATGGATCCCCGCGCATTGCCTCGCGGACCAAGAGTCAGGTGTCGCCTAGCGCAGCTTTCTACCGCTGCGCCCTGTCAGGTTGGAGATTGAACACCTTGGCTTAAATCAACGGTGCAAAACAGCAGGTACAAGGATGTATCATGTGTGCTATCAATAAACTAAGTCTGCTTCACCAAAAGACATCCACCATGACTTGACGTTCGAGTGAGAAATAAGTGAGCTGTATTGCACACTGACCTACGGTATCGACTCTCACTCAGTATCCGAATTGATGTCAAAGACTTCAAACTAAGATAAAGTCTTTTATCAAGATGTCTGTATAGAACTGTACACTCATTTTCGATTCAGCGCAGTATTTGTCGTCAAATAGTCGAAATAAGTTCACTTGATGGACAACAACTTAGTGACGCGTGTAAATTGTGCTCACATCCTGAAGATGATACTCGAGGATCAGGTAGAAACTACATTTAGGCTCACGATCTGATCCCTCGAATTGGGAGATGTCTGCAACTGAGATGCATTACGTATCTGAGTCAGGGAACATGCTCAGTTATCAGGGTTGTAGTTGTCAAACCGTCTGCGCGCCGCATGGGGAACTATCGTGAGGGCGCCGGTTGTCAATTGCAGGAAGTTAGAACCTTACCAATACGTGACGCCGAAGTTGTCAACATGGGTGGTATTTGCCGTGAACGCGCGTTTGCATCCATCTGGTAGTTTGCTGTGACACCCCCACCAGGACGGATCAGCAACTCTCCGAGGATAGGTCTTATTGAGAGCGTAATTGGTTCCGTTCAGCGTGATGGACTGATAGATCAGGGAGTTGTCTGATCCCCGCTAAAAATTCAGGGTGACATGGTTCCAGCCGTTGATGAACTGACAGGGCACGCCCGCTGAGGCCCATAGATTGTTCACGTTGTCCCAGATGTCCCAGTCTTCGTCCCCAAGGCAGTTGCACTGAGTTCCCCAAATCATTTCCGCGCCGTTCATGTACATGCTCACGTCGAATTCCAAGACCTGAGTGACGCTCTCCTTGGTCACATAGAAGTAGCTGTCATAGATGAAGTTATGGATGGAGGCAAGGAGCGCATGGTCGGCGCCTAGTAGTTGCGGTGAAACCTGACCGATCAGTTGTGCGGAGAACAGGGCATCCGCATACAGGCTGCTGGGTTCAGCTCGAACATTGTTGCGTTTCCACTCAATGAAGGGTCTGCCACCTTGAAAATCTCCTCGGTCGAGGAGCAAGAACATGGCGTGAGGGAGTCAGCATAATAAGGTGGCAGTTGAATCCAGCTGCGCCAATTTTCCTCAAGACGTCTGAATGTTGGAGATTACGGTCCGACCATCGGGCGTCGTCTGGATGGAATCTTTGGACGATAGTGGCGTGTTGCTTATCCCGCCACAGCCTGCGAGGATCAGAAGTATAAAGGCAAAGTAGCGCAGATTATCCACTGGCATCCCTTTCATATGGAATTGCAAGCACAACTATCCTCTGGCCCTCGCGAACGAGAAGGATCAGCCAAATGGCTCGTTTTTCTTCAATGCCGGGAGGGAAGCAAAAGATGTACTACACTCGTACCGATTTTCCATTCTCGGCGCGGAACAACTTTCCTTGTTTGCTTCATCGACGCCTGCCGCCGAAACTAGACTGCCAACCTTCGTGGGATCAACGACGTGATATCGCTAATTCCGGAATTGAGGCAAGGAGGAGGTTGTCAGCTTCACCAAAAGTACACAGAGCCTGACAGAGCAAACATTTCACTTTCTTGGTTCGGCAGATGCAGGAGCGAAGCAGAGACGAGCCGAGATCTGCTCAGATGTGCAAGCAGGTTCTCACGAACCTCTTTTCGTTCTCAATAGGTCGGTGGCGGCTACTCGACTTCTCCGCTTAGGTCTCGAATTCCAGATCGCGCGGCATGTATTCAACCGAATGTCTGTATAAAACAATACACTCTCTATGGGTAACGTACAGTATTCGCCAATAGTACCTTTAAATGTGGATAAGTTAATAGCGACAAGGTAGTGACATATGTAAGTATGCGTGAAGTCCTCTAAACTTGCTATATTACGAAAGTTGATTAGTAAGCTACTAAGTCACCGGATGAGTCGATGCACTTGAATGTCGCCGCTTCGGCCACGCTCCCTAGTGCAATTGAATCAACGCAGACCAGAGATTCCGAAGCAAATCAGGCAAGCTTTCGGATGATCTGCGATCCACTAAAGTTGAAGAGACAAAAACCGCCAGCATCTCGCCCTGCTTCCAGAAAGTCCGTACCTGGGAATATGGCTAGGCATTTTAACAATGTGCAATCACCCGGCGATTGGGGCAATTCGCACATGCCGCTGACGCCTCGTGAGTTCCCATACTGCGTTACGACCTGGTGGCATGTTTTTCGCATCTTATTAGTATGCCGGCAAGATGATTCCATCCGCCTGCAAGACGACTCCATATAAGGATGCAGCCATGTTCCCGAGTTACCGACACCTGCAGTGCGCCATGCTCATGCTTCTAACCTCTGGAGCCCTGATGCTGCCGCTTGCCGCAAAGGCCGCCTCGTGCAAGACGCAATCGCAAATGACGGTTGCGGAGCGTGATGCCCTTTCGAATGCAGCGAGGGAAATTGTTGGTGAGGTACAAAGTGGGGACGTTCAAGCCCTGCGCCGGAATACGACTCCTACGGTAGCTGTAGATTTCGCGGGAATCGCAAGTTCGGTCGATATGTTGAAGCCCCTTGTGCAGCAAGCGACTATCACCGTCGATAGCCTGTATGCGCTGGACTCTTCAACCGACACTGCTGGTGCTGCACGAACAGATTTCTATTGCGGAACACAGGTTGTGGTGTTGAACTTTACCGATCTGCCGCCGGGGACCTATGCGTTGGCTATTCTTCACGCCAGCGGCGTACCAAAGCCGCAACAGATTTCCTTGATCTTGTCTGAGACAGCAGAGCATCACTGGATGCTTGGCGGATTCTTCAGAAAGCCCCTAATCGAAGCGGGCCACGATGGCCTCTGGTATTGGATGTCAGCGCGTGCCTACGCACAGAGAAGCATGAATTGGGATGCCTGGTTCTATTATCGTGTGGCGGCATACTCTCTTCAGCCGGTTGATTTTCTGTCCAGTCCCAATCTAGAGAAACTGCAGCATGAAGCAGATCGAGTTCACCCTGACAATCTTCCCGGCGCGAAGCCGCTGATGCTCTCTGTGCATGACTCTGTGTTTCAAGTGACGACGATCGATACAACGGCTCTATTTGGCCCGCTTGACCTAGAAGTTCACTACGTTCCTGACAGTGTCCAGACGGCCGAGTTGCACAATCCTACGACCGCACGGAAGCAGGTGACCGAGGTAATGATGGCTCTTCTGGTACTACATCCAGAACTGCATGGCGCTTTTCACGGCATATGGGTGCAGGCCGATCAGGGTTCGACTTCTGTATTTTCGTTGGAATTGCCAATGGATCAGATCGGCCCGTGGATACAGCCACCAGCGGCAATTTCGAGTTCTATTGCGCAATAGGTGTGGTGCGGTGAAAGGATAGCATAATGACGTGGCTCAATAGAAATATCCCGCCAAACTGGGGTGCGCGACATGAGAGTGGCGGATTGGGTGGTTCTTTTTAAGGGCTCCATAACCGAGCGTATATGATACGCTCGGTTATGGAGGAACCCATGCCCGAGTCGCTCGCCGATTTGGAACAGCAACG
>Ga0307377_10009010_pt1 | contig 10047 bp, 17 predicted proteins | sample TR3MG_FD_202535 | JGI IMG/M metagenome (GOLD analysis project Ga0307377, IMG submission 202535) | Soil microbial communities from Risofladan, Vaasa, Finland - TR-3 | ecosystem: Environmental > Terrestrial > Soil > Coastal area > Acid sulfate soil | place: Finland: Risofladan, Vaasa | collected... | reverse complement strand
CAAAGAAAATGTGTGACTAATATACCTGTTTGGGTTAGAACTGACTCAAACCATAATATCCTGTTTGAAGGGTCTTACAGTGAGGCGATGAATTTCAACAAAGGTAACTTTATGTCAAAAGAATTCTATGAACAATACCGAGAAGAAGTGCGTGAATTGCGGGGAAATAATTCCTGAATGTTTACCTGCCTACTATATTTGTTATAATTGTCTTATAAAAGGACCAGAATGATTATTATAGATAATTTTATTGAAGATTTGGACTTCCTCAAAAAGATTGAGGATAGTGCAGACTTTTGGAAACCAGGTTATAATTGGTATCCAGGATGGTGGGAAGAACCCATCACAAGTTTACGTCACCAACTAATTGAAAAGATTTGGGGTGAGAACTCACCACATCCAGGTGTTGAAGTTGGAGGTTTTGAACATTGGGTTGGTGATTACAACGAAACCGATGTTAACGAAGTTCTTAATAGGGAATGGGCATTGAAGTTACATTTCGATAAGGATGAAGAAAAATGGAATAACAATAAGGAATTTGTAACTCCATTAATTGGTACGGTGTTTTATCCTTGTCGTGAGATTGATGAGATGGAAGGCGGTATGTTGTACTATTGGGATAAGTTTGGACCTGAACAAACCACAGATGAAGGTTACATTTATTGGCCCGAATATGAACCTGAAATCATTAAACCTAAGTTTAACAGGTTGGTTATCCTTGATGCTGGTAAGTTACATGGGGTATCAAAGATTACCAAAGGACGAAGACGAGCAATTGCAATTAACCTTTGGGAAAATCCTCCCACAGAGTTTATTAAAAAATATTAATTACGAAGGTTTGGTTTTCCAAACCTTTTTTTTTACCTTTGATTTATGAAAGTAATATTCTTAGATAATGACGGTGTAATCTGTCTTGCAAATAATTGGGGTTCTCGCCGTAAAAAACAAAATAAGTGGGGTGGAATGAAATTATCTATGCGTGGTAGTGAAATCCCATTAGAATACCGTTTTGATAACTTTGACCAAAAAGCGGTAAAAGTCCTTAATGAAATATTGGAAGAAACAGATGCAGAAATCGTTGTTAGTTCTGATTGGAGATTATATGCCAACTTAGAAGAGTTGGGGGAATACTACGAATCTCAAGGTATTATCAAACGTCCTATTGGTGTCACAGAGATTTTTCACTTTACTAATTGGAGAGATGAAGGTTTTGTTCCCGACCATGATGACTTCTCTTGGAGTAGGAGTGAATATAGAGAACAGGAACGTTATTTTGAGATTGCTCGTTGGTTGGGTAATAACCCATCTGTCACACATTGGGTGGCGATTGATGACCTTCACATGGGTATAAAGGTTGATGATAGTAGTTACGGTCCTTTTGAGAGAGAATGGGGTTTAAGTAACTTTGTGTGGACACCTCGAGATTGGGAAGGTATCAAACAGAGTGGAATAAAAGATAAGGTTTTGAAATTCTTAAAAGATTAACTATATTTGTGGTATGAAAAAATATATCTACTTAGACGACGTAAGAACACCATCTCCAAACCCATCAACACGTGAAACACCTGAGTGGATAGTAGTGAGGGATTACGATGAGTTTGTTGAAAAGGTTACCGAGATAGGATTGGAGAATATTGAACTTATCTCTTTGGACCACGATTTGGGTGATACTGCAATGATGGAGTGGCACACTAATGTTGCTCGTAACTTCTCTTTGAATTATGATAACATTAAAGAGAAGACAGGTATGGATTGCACTAAATGGTTAGTTGAACAGTGGATGGACGGAGCACCTGTGTGTAAGGTTATGGTTCATTCGGCAAATGCAATTGGTTCAGCTAACATGATGGGATACATCAACAACTACAAACACATTAGTCATTTACCTCAGGATTGTACTCGTTGGGTCGTTCCGTTCACTATTGAAACAATTGTGGGCTGATGAATATATTTGTATTGGATTGGGACGTTAAGAAGTGTGCACGGTATCATAACGACAAACATGTTGTTAAGATGATATTGGAGACCGCACAATTGTTGTGTGGAGTTCATCATATGACCGCTCATGATACCGCTCAAGTTCCGTACAAGTTATCCCATAAGAATCACCCGTGTTCTATATGGGCACGGGTGAGTCTTACAAACTATTTGTGGTTGTGTGAGTTGGGATTGGAACTCTGTAAAGAGTATACCTACCGTTATGAACGCAGACATAAATCACAGGATGTTATTGAGTGGTGTATAGTGAATAAACCAAATATCTCCGATATTGGTTTTACCGAACCCGCTAAGGCAATGCCTGATGAATATAAAGTGGATTCTGTTGTTGAGTCATACAGAAACTACTACATAGGGGAAAAAGCGTCGTTTTCAAAGTGGAAAAATCGTAAGACCCCTTTATGGTTTGAAAAAGATTTACTATATTCTTAAAAACAATAAACAATGGCAATTAAAATCGTGGCAATCGTATTCGTAACCTTAGTACTATGGTCGGCATATGATTGTTTCTTTAAAAAACAAAAGTAAAAATGGAAAAAATCAAAAAGTATTTTCAGTTCACAGGAACTATTAGTGGAACTAACTATTTCCTACGTAATCTATTACTAGGGGCGTTAGCTTTCGGTGTAGGTTATGGTATCGGTATGTCTATCGCTATGAATAACATAGGGGTTCTTATGAGCTTCGTGGCATTATTCGCACCAATAATGTGGTTACAAGTTACCACAATTTATAAAAGGATGTCTGCGTTGTTTCCTGAAGACAAAACAATGTTCACCGCAGGATTGGTAACATTACAGTTGATTATGAACGCAATGTCACCAGACAACCCATTCAGAGCAATTTTAACTTTGGTGTTATTAGTATTTGCAGGTATTCTTATTTTTAAGAATTCTAATATTGAAAACCACGAGGGTTAATATTTTTTTATTATATTTGTATCAAATTAAAAAACACATATATGGATTACGGAAAAGATTTTCGCAAATATGCAATGAGTGACTTCAATATGACCTCATTACAAATGGACTACGCAGGTCAACAAATTGAATCATCACTAACTCCTTACATTTTGGAGGAACGTGAAATGAGAGCAACTCAAATTGACATCTTCTCTCGTTTGATGAGAGACCGATTGTTGTGGGTAGCAGGTCCTGTAAATGACCACATGTCAACCATGGTCCAAGCACAACTTATGTATTTGGACTCTGTGGACAACATGCCAATCACGATGCACATCGACTCACCTGGTGGTTCGGTTAAATCAGGTCTTTCAATGGTGGATGTGATGCATTACATCAAATCAGATATCTCAACGGTAAACACAGGTATGGCGGCATCTATGGGTTCTGTATTGTTGGGTGCAGGTACTAAAGGTAAACGTTCTTCACTTCGTTTCTCTCGTACAATGTTACACCAATCGTCAGGTGGTGCTATGGGTAACATTCAAGACGCTGAAATCACAATGAACGAATGGAAGAAGTTGAATGACATCCTATTTGGGTTGTTGGGTGAGTTCTGTGATAAGGACCCTGAACAAGTAAAACAAGATGCTTCTCGTGACTTGTGGTTGTCTTCACAGGACGCTCTTGAGTATGGGATTATCGATGAGATTGTGATGTCCAAGAAGTAATATGTAAAATATACATATTCCTTTTCAAAAACCCTCATCAGAAATGGTGGGGGTTTTTATTTACTTAAATTTAATATAGATGATATTTTCTGATATGAAAAAAACAAAAGTATCAGTAAAAAGACACATACTTAAAACTATCACATGGAGAGTAGTGGGAACTATTGACACAATGATATTAGGATGGTTAGTATCAGGTGACCCAATGGTAGGTATTACTATAGGTTCTTTCGAAGTTGTAACTAAAATGGTATTGTATTTTTTACACGAAAGAGCATGGTATCACTATGATTTTGGTGTGAAAAGAAACACAAAAACTGACTAATATCAACTTCTCCATATATTTATTTATTATAAATTAAAACATGGATTGGTTTAGAATTATTGAACTCGTTATAACATCTTTAACATCTATAGTCATCGCGCTAATAGGTGCTGGTTATTTTAGACGTATATCTGAGAAAAAACTGAAAGCAAAGTCAAAAGAGAATTTGATGGAGCAAATTAAAAAAGATGAAATAGTACATTTAGCAATTAGAGAAATCAGAAGAAGATATAATGCAGATAGAGTTTATATCTGGCAGTTTCATAATGGTGGTAATTTTTATACTAATGCACCAATGCAGAAAATCTCAATAACCTACGAGAGAAACTCGGATGGTTTAGAAAGAAAAGCCGAAAAAAATCAAAATATTTTAGTTTCAAATTTTACAACATACGTAAAAGATGTTATCGATATGTTAATGTTCTACACAGATATTAACATGATTGAAGATATTGGACTTAGAGCGGTTATGCATTCACAAGGTACAAAATCGCACGTAGCGGTACCGATATACGATAGAGATAAAAACTTAGTAGGAATATTTTCGGTGGATTGGGTATTTTCAACAATACCTGAGGAATGTCTCAATAATGATGGTGAATTCACTGAACTCTTCAAACAAGAGATTGACAAAGAAACCGATACATTAGAAAAATATTTAAATTAAAAAAGGAGGTCAAAAAACCTCCTTTTCGTTAAGATAAATAAACAAAGCTTCTTAAGGGAAGAGAAACTTCATATACCCATAATAATCATATTATTCTATCTGTAAAGAATTTTTTAAAATAAAATATATTTATCTAATATGTTCAAGAAAGTTAAAAGCATTACAATAACCATTTTACTGGTTGTGTTAATTTCAATAGTTAATACAGTCAAAGGGGGAATTATTATGGAATGTGGATATAACTTTCAATTCTGGTTTACTGAAATAATTTCTTTACTACTGTGGTTTGGTTTGTTATATTATCTACTGAAACTGACCAATCATTCGAATTGTACAACAGTTGTAAACGAAAATATTAAGAAATGACAAAATTCACAATTGACCTCGAAAACAAGAAAATTTTATTTCACGAGCCATTCACAAAAGAAGAATTAGAAGAAGTACTTTCACTTCTCAATATCCCAGAAAAAGACACTTGGAAAATTGATTTATCAGATAACTACTTATCCGATAAAGAATCAACTGATATTTGGCAACATCCAACACTTAATTGGTATGGTGACCCAAATAATACTGACCCGTATCAACCACCTTACATAGTTAGTGGAAGTGGTACAATTAATCTAACGGGTAATAGTACTATTTACAGTACCACAACCACAGATGGAATAACTTTAAATAATTCTACAGATACTTACACCCTTAGTAATTTACAGGGTATTTATAATTAAAACAATTTAAAAAAATGAAAAAGATAATTTTGTTCTTCAATAATTTATTTAAGAAACCTACACAAGTAGAAACGCCAGTTGTAACTGTAACGGTCACTGTAACGGCACAACCTAAACCAACACCAACCCCAAAACCTGTAGTAGTTGTTGCATCGGCAAATGATGACGTATCTAACTTCTTATTAACGAATGGTTTTGTTTTTGTATCACAAAATTTAATGGAGATGGAATTACCGAACAATGCACTTATCAGATACGACTTAAAAACCACTGATTTGGTAAAGACAATGCAAGATTCGAAAATATCACTTAAGGTATCTGGTGATGTGTTGAAAGCTCAAAAGTTCTTAAGAAAACACGGAAAATAATTAAGATAAATTCTTTAATAAAAAAAAAAGGTGGATTATTCCACCTTTTTTTATACCCTTAATCTAACACCACTATTAGACCTACTATCGTGTAACCGAATGTTTGGTACACCATTCATTAATTTAACAATATATTCATCACCGTCATTAATTTCATCTTCGTTCCGACCAATAAAGTTTGCATATTCGTCTAAGAAAACCGTATCACTATGGAGTCCCATATACATTATATCACCACTACCTTCGGAATCTAATATATCATTTAAAACCGAATCATCATAAGGCTTATTGTCTAAACTATCTTCAAGTTTATCTAATTTTGCAAAAATCGTTGGGGAATAAAATATCAATGTAGTGTCCTCACTTTCAACTTCCATTCGACCATCTTCAGACGTACCATCACCATCGCAAACATTACATTCAACAGTACCATCACCATAACATTCACCACAAGTATCTCTTCCTGAACCTTCACAATTGTCGCAAGACTCACCATCACTGTCTGTATCCTGCTGGTTAGGAATACCATCACCATCGCAAACATTACATTCTTCTTCACCATCACCATCACATGTTGGACATTCAATAGTTCCATCACCATCACAATCATCACACACTTCTGTATATTGTGCAATATTTTTCACCTCATTAGTAACTAAAGTTTTAAGGTTTTCAGATTTTTCAGATGCAATTTCAAATGTATCTCCCTCAATCATAAAATATATTATGTAAAACAACTTAAGCATGGATAACGCATCCATATCTTCAATGAGTGAACGTGTAGCACCATAATTCAATATAATAGTTTGAATATATGATACCCCGGGTTTTTTATTATCGGTATTAACTTTAACCCATTTTATCAAAACAGGTATGATTGTTTGTAAATCCATATTTTTAGTTATTATTATAAATACCTTGATATTTATTAGTATATCCAAATATAATGGAAGAAGTTAACAGAATCAAAGAAATTATGAATATCCGTGAGGATAAAATGCCAAGAACTGCCCCGATTAACACTCAGGGGTTAGTTCGTATTATACAGATGACCGTAAATAATTTAGACGGTGAAATCGATTTCGATAATTTAAATCCTGACTCGGAAATTCTTAAAGCCATATCCAATAATGTAAAATTTATTGGAGAAAAGGATACTTGGGAAACGATGGATTACTTATATGCCTTCTGTAAAGAAAATTTTGTATTGCTATCTAACCAAAAATACGATTATACAGAATATATCATACCTCAAAAGAAAAAATTTAAATGGAGTGCAGATGAAGACTTTAACGCAACTATCAGAGACACCTATGTGGGGACTGAAGAGGGATATTCTGTTGAATTTTTAAGAGATTCATTTAATAGCTTCGAATTTGACCCTACTACGGGACAACGTATAGAGCACGAGTATCTGGATACTTGGGACACCGAATGGACTTTAAGGGATATTGAAGAAGTCCCAATGAATGAGGAAATTTCTAAAAATTTACGTGATTTACAAGACCTTTTCGGTTAATTGACTCATTTTTACCTGATTTTTTAGCAAAATTAAAGGGAGATGGTAGCGAACCTCTCCCTTTTTTCGTTACCATAACTGATAACGGTCCTAATCCCCAATTTTGGGGTTCGTTATTTCATTTGACACACACAATTGGTACAAGTACACCCTTCTGTGAGACAACTTTCATTACAAGTACAATTATTACAGGCCATATTGTTGTTTTTATAATAAATATCACTTATTTTTTTAAAAAAAATGTGAATTATGAGTTTAGATGTTAATATTTGTTCGATTTGTGGTGAAAATACTGAGAGAGTGGAAGAGGATTACATGGTTGGTAACGTTCATTTAGAATGTTTACTCAAAAAAGAGGGATTTAACGTAAAAACTCCTTAATTTGGTCCTGATTTGGGTATCCAATTTCTTTATCACACTCGGAACAATATAGTTTCATGGTGTTAGTACCCGGTTCGAACTTCACTTTGGTGTTTTTATGTCCACAAGTACCCTGAATGTACTCTTTTTCTTTATTTAGCTCTCTAATTTTACTATCAAGAGAGTTAATTTTTTGTATTTTTTCATTTTCCATGACACTTTATTTAGTCATTTATTCGTTTTAAACGAAAAAATGGATATTTTTACAAAAAAACACCCATTTAAATCAAAATCTATCAATTATAAATATCACACGTAGTTCAACCAGCTCGTCAGAATGTATTTGTCGTCTGAGATTGGCATATGACCATTATGTATAAATGGAAAAGATGCGGGGTGCATCATTACCCTACCTTTTCTTGGTTGAACCTTTGTTCTTGAGTACAACATTTCGGTTTCACCACCCTCTAAAACATCATTTAGGTAGATAATGTATACGAATACCCTACAACAATTATCGGGATGGTCGGTTTCAAAGTGGTAGGCGTTGTAATGACCTTCACCTTTTTTATATTTTTGTAGTTGGCAGGTAGTATATTCACTATCACCTGCGAAAACTTGTGAACCAGGAAACTTATTTTGGAACGGTAATGAACTAATATATTCATTTGTTAGTTCATTGAGTTGTTCGAAGATATAATCCCCATACTGTCTCATTAATTCTTCGTGGTCAAATAGGTTAAGGTCTGTGGTATTTTTTACATCAAAGTTTAAACCACCAGCCATCTCACCGACATTAACCAAATCTTTACGAGTGTCGAATAAATTTATAAGTGCATCGCAGAAATCAGGAGTGAATACTCGGTCTTTTACTAAAACAAAATCTTGTAGGTTCATATCTTTTTGGAATCTTTGTGATAATTATTATTCTTATATTAATAATATAATATATTAAGTAATAGTATAAGAAAAATATAAGTAAAATATAGAAATATTATTTATGCTATATTATATGGAAATTTTTGTTTTAAGACACTTTCTAACCACGAGTGGGGTATCTACCCCACGAAGTGTAAAAAGTCCAACGTGCAAGACCTGGTGAGGTCTGGGTTAGAACATACCCAGTGTGGTGATTGGTCGTTTTGTTTTAAAGACATTAATGATTCTTTCGTCCAATTCAGATTTTACTTCATCTTTTGTAACAATCTCCATATCGATATCCGATAAATCATTATCTAAAACTCCATTAGGTAACCCAATATAACTTTCAATTTTAGAATCGTACATTATTTTAGAAAATTCTCTATGAGTTGTTCCCAATTTTTCAAAAAATTCAAAAGAGGTCATATTATCGTTAACTTTAATATTAGATAAAATACGAATCTTAGCGTTCACCGCAGGAACCATCTTATTCATAAATTTACCTTTGTCGATATCAAGAGAATAGTTCTCTTTTTCCTTTTTAACCAAATCAAACTTATCCACAATAATGCCGTCCACCCAATCTAATTGTGGGGTTACTTGCGAATTGTAATAAATGGTTAGTAAATCTTTATACGATGGTTTAGCCATAATAGTCTTTTAATATAAATACTTAACGAGTACTAATCTCCCTATTAATTTTGGTGAGTTTTGTTTTGAACAACAACTCCAATTGTCTCTCAGATAAAATCAGTTTTTGTTTTTCTAAAATTTGCACAGAATCATCTTCCATATCAAAAAGTTCATCTTCCATATTTGTAATGTTTTGATAAATCTTACGTAAATTAGATTCTAACGAACGAGCTCGTCTTTTTAATTTCTCCAATTCAAATTCTCTAATCTGAGTTTCAAAATCATCACCTGGTGTGTGTCGTTTTAAATTTTGAGAAAACCCATAAGGTAATGAAGTATGATTAATGGATATACTAACAGGAACGATTTCCCCAAACTTTTTGATGGAGTTTTTTTCGGGTTTCACAAAACCAAAATTTTCTCGTTGTGGTATTGGTTCATCAAATGAATAACCAAAGATTGATAAATCTAAGGAATACAAATCTTCAATAATTTGTCTTGTCTCATCATCATAAAAAACACGGTAATCCTTTTCTTCGTCACTTCTGTTACGATTGGCATGTGGTAAATAAACATCCGTAAGTTTTAAATGATTCACAATAACATTAAAGTCATCCTTAACAAATTCAAAACACCCGATAAAGTCCACCAAGAAATTACCTTTTTCATCAACAAACCAATACGTCTGAGGGACTCTGTTCATATACCAAGCAATTGGTATTTGTGACATCTTACTTTCAAATGTCGGGAATTGCTCATCGTCTAAAAATTTTAATCCGTCCAACATACGACCACTGTACCTCCATATTAACCATTCTTTAAATGAACATGTAAATCCATTACTGTATACCCAATACTTCCATGTGGAGTACAGTAAGTCAAATGGGTTTCT
>Ga0307377_10009009_pt1 | contig 10047 bp, 9 predicted proteins | sample TR3MG_FD_202535 | JGI IMG/M metagenome (GOLD analysis project Ga0307377, IMG submission 202535) | Soil microbial communities from Risofladan, Vaasa, Finland - TR-3 | ecosystem: Environmental > Terrestrial > Soil > Coastal area > Acid sulfate soil | place: Finland: Risofladan, Vaasa | collected... | reverse complement strand
CCATCGGGTGATTCAGCGATCTCATCATTCATATTACATACCTCCCATGATCAAAAGACCAAGAGTTCCAAGTGTTAGGGTTAGACCTATCATTGCTCCTTCGATCTTACCAGCATACACACCTGATGCAAATTTGTTTAAATTGCCCATATCTGTTGTCTGGGCCCGAATCAAACGCATCCTGGTTTGTATCATGGCGACTTCGGCAGCCATTGGCCTAATTCCTACACCTTCTTCTTCTTCTGCACCTTCCTCCTTGATCTCAATGATCATTGGATCGGCGTCGAAGGCTCCTGGGTCCCTGGAAGCCAGTTCCTTGATCTTGCCAGTGATCTTTCCTTCATCCTCAGTATCAATCATATTGATACATTCGACCTGTTCCTGGAATCTGGCAATGGCCTCGCTGGTCAGGTTTTCGATATATGGAATGGCACCTACAGCACCAACGATCCTGTTCTCAGACGTACCATTGGCATGGATCTTGATCACGGCATCACCAGTAATATGACCTTTGACCTCAGAACCCGTAACCAGAAGGAACCTGATATTTGGATTTGAGATTATATTGGCGACCACTTTTTCAATGCCGATATTCTCTGTTTTGCAGGGTCCTGTGATGCAAGCTCCGGCAGCAAGATAGGGTCCGGCAGCAAGATGGGAACCGCAACTGATCATCGCCACACAATCATGTGGGTTGCCAATCTCGTATTCACCTTTCATTACCGGCCAACCTACAGCTGGTTCTTTTTTATCAACCATGTAAAACACCTCCCAATTTCATCATCAGGGCCACCATGAACATGAGGATGAGACCTCCTATGAAACCATAGAAAATATTTGTCCACACTCCAGCAGTGACCGCAGCTTTCTCACGACCAGGGAATGAAGCCAGAAGAGTTTTATCTGGACCCAGCTGGTTCATCATATCATCTGCTATCTTATCCAGTTCATCCACATAGGTGGATATCCCGTCAAGTGAGTATTCCAATATATCTTCTCTTTCCTTTGCCAGAAGTCCGCTCATTGGTTCAAGTATAAGGTGGAATTCGGGTGCAACTCTAACGTGGCTCATTCTAGTTCCTCCTCAGTTGGCAGTAATCCTGTACCAGTGATAAGATAGGCATCATGATGGGTTGCTTCTAAGAATTTCTTGAAGTATACCACAAAGATGATCAGACCAATAACAATGGTCAGTGCACTGGAAACTGCATCTATTTCAGTTAATGAAGCCACTCCAACCAATACCATCATCAAAGCTGTTTTCTCAACTCCAACCGTAAGTGTCCTGTATTGCTTTTCATCAGGACCGAGGCAGGCATTGAAAGGATGCAGCATTGCCATTGCTCCGCCAATAAACACGAGAGCAATATAACCGGTCGTAATAACGCCGGGCACTATACCCTCTTCAAATCTGAAATCTCCTACAATAGCAACGCTCAGACCAATCATTACAAGACAACCGGCACCAGCGATCTCCAGCATGGATTTTTCCATGATGGGAATGTTCATTTTCAGGATCTTGTTTGCCATTATACCTATTATCAGTCCCATAATGGAAGCTGTAATAAAGGATATTATGGGACCTAAGTAATTAGCTGCTGCTGGCAATGCAATAAGATCTGATTCTGGTAATGATAATCCGAACATGGCAGCTACTATACCCATACCCAGGGCAAGCATACCAATGGAAGGCACACCAGTGCCAAGACCGTAACTGCACACCCGGCGTACTGCATCAGCACCCCATACTGCGGCAAATATTGCACCAATTCCACCCATGAACGAGAATATGGTAGTATTCATGCTCAGATTTAATGTGGTAAGGTATATACCTGCAAGTCCGCCTACAACTCCAAGTATCAAAACATTATTTGGAGATATCCCGCCTGAAGCGGGTCCGCCTGCTGCTGTTGACATCAGGCAACACCTCCCATGATGGGTACGGCGATTATTGCGCAAAGTAGTGAAGCGATCAGGCATGAAACTATTGCCTTAGGCACCCGTTTAAATTTCGGATCATGGAATCCTTCAATTGTACCTCCGATATTGTACGATGCAATCACCGAATTCACGTAGAATACACCTGTTGCAAATATGCCTGCAAGGGCAACAATGCCTGAGTTAGTGTGGTCACCGCCAATATTCATTAACTGAATATAGATCAATGAACCTCCAAGTCCTCCCAGGAGACCTCCTATGGTACCACTTACAAAGCTAACTGTTGGAATACCGTGACCTTCTGTACCCTTTGAGACGTATATGTCCTGTACATCTCCGGTTATTGGATCCTTCTTTACCTTTGCAGATACTGGAGGTACACCGACTCCATAGACGTATATTAGCTGTCCTATGAACATCGTTACAGTGATCATGATCATTGCTCCTACAGCACCTGATGCAAGTACCAGAATCATATTGGAATTAGTGAGTCCTGTTGAAGTAGCCAACTCATTGTACATGAATCCGGCACTTATCAGGCCGGTCAGACCTGCTCCGGCTGCAAGCTGTACAGTACCAGTACCTACACCAGTTGCCTGGGCCATAGCTGCCGGGGCACCACCTACTGGTATAAAATGAACACCAAGTCCCACAAGTACTCCACCAAGAGTAATGAGAACTATTGTTGTTATTGGGTCGATCATGCGGCTACACCTCCCGTTTCCTCTTTATAAGGACCGTATGCTTTTCTGGCTTTAACCTCAACAAGCCTGTTTGCAAGTATCAGGATCAAAACAATGATCAATCCTGTAATAATAGCATTGATGCTACCTGGAACAGGGTCCATTCCACTGAAAATTGTTGATCTCCAGTTATCCAAAAATACAGTCAGGCCAAGCGCCAGTCCTGTCAATGGGCCGCCGAACTTGGCGCATGCCCAGACATTATCCATACCGTTTCTCAGACCAGATTCGGCTTTTCTTACAATATTGCCTGAAAATGCAGCATTTAATCCTGCACCAAATTCCTGTTGCTGGAACTCTCTTTCCGCACCATAATGGACATCACCAGTTGATGAGCCAATAGCTCCAGCTGTTATTCCCCACAGTAATGCCAGTAAGGGCAGCGGGAATGGATGTCCCATTAAATGGTCCATTATATAAGAAAAACTCACAATACAAAACACTGCAATAAATCCATGTCCCATAATTACAGGAATGTGCCCTGTGACCATGTCCATGTATATCGGTTGCTTGAAACGTTTTTGACTTGCACAACGTCCTAAATGCGCCGTTAATGAGAATAATCCCAGTACAAGTGCAGCAATAAATGCACCAATTGCGATAGCAAATATCACTGACATTTCCTTAGCGATCAATACTGAAGCCATTGTTCCGCCGGCGGCACAAAATAGGCCGTAAGATACCGGTTCTCCTGAAATGGCTTTGTTAAAGATCCTATGGGGAAAGTTCATTTGAGCAGCAAGTTGCACCTGAGAGTTAGGGTTACTCTGAGAGCCGACATCTGATTCCAGATCTTCGGCTGCACCAGCAATGGTAGCCAAAGCTCCGGCTAGCGCAACAATGCCCATATCCATAATTATTGGATCAGTCATTCTATTTTCATCCTCCTATACTAATAATTGTAATCAATGAGATCTTTATATCCAAATAAAATCCAGATTACATATCTCATGTCCAAAAACTAGTCTCCACTAGTTTATATTGGATTACCAGAAACCCCTTATAAACTTTTCTAAATTAATATGCGGTGGACTAATAGGTGGATGTTAACAAAAACTAAAACTTCAAGTCCCAATATCCCATCCTTCCATATATTCATACTGATGGGGTTTCAGGGTGTCGATTCTAATATCAAGGGCCTCAAGTTTGAGTACAGCTACTTTCATATCAATATCATTTGGCACAGGATGGACACCTGGTGAAAGCTTGGTCTGGGAAATATACTCAACACTCAATGCCTGGTTAGCAAAACTCATATCCATTACTTCTGCAGGATGACCATCCCCGGCTGCGAGATTTACCAGCCGCCCTTCTGCCAGCACATTTATCCGCCGACCACCCAGGTCATATTCTGTTATGTTATTGCGCACTTTTCGAATTGAAGTTGCCATTTCTTTTAATTGGTCCAGATTTATCTCTACATTGAAATGCCCGGAATTGGCAAGTATGGCCCCGTCAGGCATTAATTCGAAGTGTTCTTTTGTCAGGATATCCACATTGCCGGTGGTGGTAACAAATATCTCGCCAATTGCTGCAGCTTCGATCATTGGCATTACGCGATAACCATCCATCCTGGCCTCCAAGGCACGGATCGGGTCTACTTCAGTTACGATCATATTTGCACCAAGACCATCTCCACGCATGGCAGCACCTTTACCGCACCAGCCGTATCCTGCAATCACCACGTTCTTACCGGCAACCAGGAGGTTTGTGGTGCGTATTATACCATCCCAGCTGGATTGCCCGGTGCCATAACGATTATCGAACAGGAATTTTGTCATGGCATCATTCACAGCAATAACAGGGATCTTCAACACACCGTCTCTTTCCATTGATTTCAGTCTATGGATGCCAGTTGTGGTCTCTTCACATGCACCCTGGATGTTCGGCATCAGGTCCTGTCTTTCTGTATGAAGTTTAAAAATAAGGTCAGCACCATCATCAATGGTGATATCTGGTTTATGGTCAAGCACAGCATCAATGGCATCATAATATTCCTTATCAGAACAATCATATTTTGCATAGCATGAGATATTCTCCCTGGTGTCAAGCGCCCTTGCCACATCATCCTGTGTACTCAGGGGATTGCAGCCTGCTATAGCCACTTTTGCGCCTCCTGCTGCCAGGGTTTCGACCAGCACTGCTGTTTTTGCTTCCACGTGCAGGGCCATTCCCACAACATGGCCTGCCAGGGGCTGTGTTTTGATAAAATCCTCTCTGACCTTTGCCAGTACAGGCATATGGTTTCGTGCCCATTCGATCTTCATATTCCCTGATTCGATCAATGTTTCAGTCATTCATGTTTCTCCTTGAAAAATTATAATAATAAAATCATTCGTTTATTATTCAAATTAATTATTCATTATTACTCATTTTTTACTCTCCGGATCAGCATTTCAGCTGCAATGTCTGCCTCTTCCATTACTTTTTCCTGGTCTATGGATTTGACTACTCCATCTTCCATCAAAATATTTCCATTCACAATCGTTGTCTTCACGTCAGAGCCTCTGGTGGCATATACAAGATGGGATATTGGGTTATGGACCGGAAGTAAATGGGGTTTATGCATATCTACTATTATTATATCTGCTAACATGCCTGGTCTTAGTACACCAACCGGGACCCCCAGAGCCTTTGCACCATTTAAGGTTGCCATTTTCAATACTTTTTCAGCCGGTAAAGTCGTAGGATCCATGGAATTTACTTTATGAAGCAGGGCCGTGGTTTTCATCTCTTCGAACATGTCCAGGCTGTTGTTGGAAGCACACCCATCCGTGCCCAACGCTACGTTTGCACCACGTTCTAACAGTTCAGGTACCGGGGCGATGCCTGATGCCAGTTTCATATTGCTTATCGGGCAGTGGGCAATATTCACATTCCTGTTGGCAAGGATATCCATGTCTCCCCCGGATAGCCAGATGCAGTGGGCAGCCAATACATCAGGTCCCAGAAAACCCAGTTCGTCCAGCATATTCACACTGCACATCCCGAACTGCTCTTTCATCTGGTTAAGTTCAGCCTCGGTCTCAAGCACGTGAATATGTATGCGGGCATTGTCCCTGACAGCCTGTTCCTTAACACGTGCCAGGAATTCCCTGCTGCATGTGTTTGGGGCATGGGGGCCGTACATTGCAGTAATACGTCCTTCGGCACTCCCGTTCCATTTCTTAACAAACCGGCTGCCTTCAGCCAGTTCAGAATCAGCCCTGGATTTATTTCCCAGGTTTATCATGCCGTATGAAAGGGCTGCCCTCATCCCCGATTCTTCAACTGCTCTGGCTACGCTGTCCACGTGGACATACATATCAGCAAAGGCGGTGGTACCTGATCTGATCATCTCAAGACAACCCAGCATGGTGCCGATATACAGGTCTTCATCAGTGAGTTTCGCCTCGGCAGGCCAGATATGGTCTTCAAGCCATTGTTTTAGAGGCAGATCATCTGCATAACCTCGAAAAAGCGTCATACCAATATGTGTATGGGTATTGATCAGACCGGGCATTACGACGCAGTTGGTGGCATCGATCACTTTGTGTGCTGGTTTTTCCTCCTTACCAACATAGGTAATCTTGCTGTCTTCTACAAGCACATACCCATTTTCAATAGGGGGCCCGTCCATTGTAATTACATAACCGTTCTTAATGAGAATATCAGCCATCTAGTCCAGATTTACTGTTTCAATATCCAATAAGGTTTCTGATAAATCCAGATAAAAAGATGAATTAACGAGAAATAAATAAAAAAACATGCGCCGATCGGGATTCGAACCCGAGTTCATGGCTTGGCAAGCCACGGTGATAGCCACTACACTATCGGCGCACAATGGTATCTAGTAGAATCCTCATACGAGAATATAGTATATAGATTTTTGGTTGTGGAATGCTGTGGTGTAGTATCCTGCATAAAAATTTAAATAGATATTTATATAGTTAATTATTGGTAAAAGGATTTCATTCAAGGATAATGAAGATTAATATTAAAAAAAAACAGGTTATTTTCAATTATTGAGAATATTAATCATATTTTGTTGCGGAATATTACTTATTATTGGAATAGCGTCTGCTGTATCAGATAACATAAGAAGGATTACTGCAACCCAGGATTCTTTTGAACAACCCTTCCTTCAGAAGATTATCTTCCTAAAGGATGGAGCCCGGATGGGAAAATGATAACATATATTTCAGACAGTTCTGGAAATTCTGATATCTGGGTAATGGATAGTGATGGAGAAAACAAGCGCCAGGTTACCACTTCACCTGCTGAGGATACGTTCCCTTCCTGGGCACCGGACAACAGAAGAATACTGTTCCGCTCAACCCAGGTAGGTTAAGACTATCATTTTTTATTGCTTGAAAAAGTTTGATTAAAACGATACTGGATCCTCCTGATCAAACCCCGTATGGTCTGTACCTCCCGGGATGATAATCTGGCACGACCTAAAATACGTCTGATCATAAGCATGGTTTTGTCTTTCTTATGTTCAGGATAATCAATATCATTCAGCAGTTCCCGGATATGATCATACATAAGGTTTTGATCAAAACGCTCTGCCAGTCTCATATTCCCGCCTTTGATATCGCTTAATTCGTATAATACCACAGCTACCGCATGAGAAAGGTTCATGCTGGGATATTGGAGGCTGGTTGGGATATTCATTATTATATCACAGCCTTTAAGCTCAGCATTATTCAAGCCTTTATCTTCCCTTCCGAACAGGATTGATACCAATCCCCCCTTTCCTTCCAGTAATTTGCCTATCTCACAAGGTGTGTAAGCAGGCATCCTGATATGTTCTTCAACTCTTTCCCCGGGATTACCTGTAGCAGCAATTATCAGATTCGAATCCCTAACAGCTTCAGAAATTGATGAAAAAACAGGGGCATTGTCAAGAAGGTCCCTGGCATGCATTGCAAAAGCCCTGGCTTGTCCTTCGAGTTCTGGGGGATTTACCAAAACCAGATCAGAAAAACCAAAATTTTTCATAGCCCTGGCAACTGAACCTACATTTCCCTCATATAATGGTTCAACCAGAACTACCCGGATTTCCAGATCAGAATTATGCATGCCCTGATTTTGAGACTGGATGCTTATATTGGTTATGATTCAAGACTCTTCTTGTTATTTGTTCCTGGCGAAAACCGGGATGCCAAAATCAAAAAGTTCCATTATTTTCTCGGCATAATGATATGACACCATTGCACTTTCGCTTAATTTGCCACTTTCAGCCATTGATTCAATAGGTTCGGTTGAAAACCCTGGAAATATCTTCTTATGATAAGGAGCAGCAGTGCCAAAAGTCGTATATAGAACTGACAATCCACCAACCACAATTGAAACAGATAATAACCACACTAAAACTGTAACAATGTCTTTTTGTTTTTCATTTATGAAATTAATTCACCAATCTCTGCGTGTTTATTAAATGAAATGCACTTAAATGTTATGAGAATATTGGTTGAATAACAAGCAATTGCTATTAGTCAATCATCAAGGTTTTGTTCCATTGGAATCTCAATAAGTTTCCTGGCCCAATCCAATTTCTTCTTTTTAATATCAGAAACATTGAAATCATCAAAATCGAATCCGATCAATGTTATACTGGAAGCACCAAAACCACTAGCAAGAAATACACAACGATCACCGTCTGTAAAGCCCCCGAAATTGTACACATTCTTAAGAGGTGCTGCCTGGGTAGAACCAATAATATTGTAAAGCCGGGTTAATACATGGTTGATGACGTGAATATTATCTCCATGGGCATGAACGACCATAATAGCCCCTTTTTGACTGGCTTCTATCTCTGTTTCAACAGCCCCGTCCAGGTCTGTTACAATAATATCAGAAACAACGCCTTTATTCATAAGCACTTCAGTAGCGCCATCGGCAGCTATAATGCAGTAATCGATTAAATCAATATAATCCAATTCAGCTTTAAGGGTAGGTGCATTACCACATACCAGAACATCTTTTGCTTTGATCAATACCTGAAGGCTGTCTATTGAACCAATTCTGGAAGGGTCCATGCCAGAGAGCATTTCTGATAACTTGCTGGCAGAGTACTCGTCCTTAACACGTTCATAACCCATATCCCTGATTATTTCCAGATATATGGGTTCCCAGTCTTCAAATCTCATGACGATTTTTTAATGCTCATCTTCATGCTCGTCCCTTCAACATCCCATTCCTTGACCAATTCGCCTTCCGGAATTATATCAAGACCTATAATAAGCAGGTTTGACCTGACCTCTCCTGCTATATGTGGTTCCTGATCAAGCACAAGATCGCAGATCCTTTCATCTTCTATCAGGACCATGGCTTTTACTGTGGCCTCAACTTCCAGGTCCAGTTCCTTCCTCATATCCTGCAGGCGCCTGATAACCTCACGGGCAAATCCTTCAGATTCCAGTTCCCTTGTAAGTAAGGCATCCACATATACCAGGCCACTCGAAAATTCTGCTGTACCCACATGTTCAGGAATGGTTTCCTGGAATTGGACCATATCTGGGGTAATAGTGGCAGTGCCGCCGGGAATTTCCAGTTCATACTGTCCATCTGACAGTAAAGCATTCTTGAGTGCTATGACATCTGTTGAACCCAGGGCTGCTACTACCTTTGTAGCATCTCCTTTAAAGGCGGGACCGATAACTTTTGACTGCGGGACAACTTCAATACCCAATTCGTCCCAGGACTCCCCTTTGCCAAGAATTATCACATCCTTACTATTGGTCTGCTCAAGCAGCACATTTCTCATAGTTTCCAAGGCCAAAGCAATGTTTTCATTCTCTGATGCCACAACGATCTTATTTACAGGCCATCGCAATTTTCGCTTGACCTTCTGCCTGGCATTGGATACTGCTTCCACGATATTGCGAGTGATCTCCATGTGTGTTTCAAGTTCTTTATCAATAAATGCTTCATCCACGTCCGGCCAGTCACACATATGGATTGATTCCGGACTGTCAGGGTCCAGGTTTCTCACCAGATTCTGGTATATTGATTCTGCCAGGTGGGGAGTAAATGGTGATATTATCCTGGCTAACTTGGTCATTACCTCATAGATCACCCAGTAGGCAGCCAGTTTATCGGGATCATCGCTTTCCACCCAGGTTCTGGGCCTGATAAGTTGTATGTACCATCTTGAAAGATCTTCCAGTATAAAATCAGATATAGGCCTGGTTGCCCTGTGAAGGTTGTATTCTTCCATACCAGTGCTTACTTCAGATGCCAGGGAATTTACCCGGCTCAGTATCCAGCGGTCTTCTGGCCTAAAATGAGCTTTTACAGTATCGTAGCTTAATTTTGAAGGGTCGAAATTGTCCATTGCCATATACGGTAAGGGGAACCGGTAGACATTCCAGAAGATGTT
>Ga0307377_10009007_pt1 | contig 10049 bp, 18 predicted proteins | sample TR3MG_FD_202535 | JGI IMG/M metagenome (GOLD analysis project Ga0307377, IMG submission 202535) | Soil microbial communities from Risofladan, Vaasa, Finland - TR-3 | ecosystem: Environmental > Terrestrial > Soil > Coastal area > Acid sulfate soil | place: Finland: Risofladan, Vaasa | collected... | reverse complement strand
TGGGACGGTGTGAGCCATCTCTACGAGATGGGGATCCCGGTCGTGGATACCGAGCTACCCTGGACTGTTGAGATTGACCAGAAGATCCCACTCAACTCCGACCGAGACAATGTATCGCCTGCGTACCTCCGTCAGGTCGGTGTGCTTGTGGTCAATGAGATGCACAAACAACTTACCCCTGAGCAGGCAAGTCTGCCTGCTGTCATCGAAGCCCTGGGTGACGACCGGATCACAGACGGCGCCGTGAACACTATCCTCACCCACCAGTACGGCAAGAAGCGGACGGTGTTTGACCCAAGCGACCCTGAGGCCAACAACAAGGCGTTCGCCCACGGGCACAACGTCATCCCAGGCCGAGCCTTCGGCAGCAGCCAGTGGAAGAACATCCGGCGGGCGGGTGTGGTCAAGGCTTCAGGTAAGGTGTTCCCTAGCCCGAAACTCTATGACGCAGACGGCGACCCGGCCAGGGCTCTGCCCAAGGACAAATGGACACCTGGGATCGTAGCTGTGGAAGCTTTCGCCATAGCTCTGGCCCAGGAACTGATGGGTGTACACATCCATGTCACGATGGAGAACGAGTTCACCCAAGGCTACGCTGCCAACTACGGCTACCAGCATCTGGTGTTCAACGTCCCCCGGCTAGGTAAGAGGTGGTTCAACCTTGAGACTAACGCTCAAGGTGTCATTGACCTACTCATCCATGAGTTCGGTCATGAGTACGCCTCCAACCACCTCTCCACGAAATACTACCACGCCCTGACCAAGCTCGGAGCCAAGGCCACCATGCTGGCGCTCCGGAAGCCTGAGTTCTTCAGGGCTCTGGGCGTTTCTTTTGGATCTGACACCGAAGCCGCGTAGTAGGAGCATGACGACACCTGACACCACCATTCAACCCGGCGACCGAGTTCGCAGTTTTGATTTTGAGAGCCGTGACCTGGCAGGCGAAAACGCTCGCTACATCGAGGGCGAGGTCACGGGGTTCGACCGCATGGAAGGCTGCGACCGCTACGCCATCCGCGTCACCAAGGTGGTTTGGGGCCGCGTAGTGACGCAGGAGCCTGGCATGGGTTACACCTACCCGCCGGTCAACGGGACTCCGACCACCTTGGGACGTGTCTGCGACAGCGTAGAAAAGATTTAGCTGGCTGTCAGAAACCACCCCCGAGAAGCGTCCTAGCTACACAGGGCACGCCGCCCAACCAGGGATCAAAATCACATGAGAATCGAAAACTCCAGTATCCTCACGGCATTCGGCTCCTGCAACGTCATCGGCAGCAAGGTTGAGGACCGTGCTGGCTTCCTCGCCGTTCTTGAGGAGGCTGTGGCTGACCATGACTTCTCAGCAGACCGGGTGCCCGGCCAGGGCTTCGTCCACCTGGGCGAGAGTGTCAACAGCTTCGTGTCGGCCGGTGTTGGCAAGCGGGTGGACGACCCGTTCGCCTACGTGGTGCAGACACACCGTGGCCGCTGCTCCGCTTACCTCAAGCGAAACTACTCCAAGAAGGTCACGGGCTGTGCTGCCATTGTCTACACGCTGGACGCCTACAAGGGCGACCCGGAGGTTTCCGCCGACGAAGCAGCCTCCCTGAAGGGCGTCAGGGCTACCCATGTCCTGGTTGCCGTCCTGGCTTTCGCAGGGCCTGAGAGCCCGCTGAGCCCGTTCCGGTTCACCTCCAACCTGGCGGGCGGAAACAAGGAGGCCCAGGTTTGGACCGCCGACGAAATCCGGGCCAAGGCCAAAGAAATCTACGAATACGACACCGAATGGTGTGCCGTCGCTGACCCCCCGGTGTAGCATGGTAGGCGGCCAGGACTCCCGAGACTAGAATCTTTCGATGAATTACCAACGACGTGACTATCGATCCACTCGCCCTTCGCGTGCTACGACGGTGGGCCGCAGACAACGAAGTCCCCGTCGAGAACCAAGAGACGGGGAGGACAGTCTATGTGCTCCCGGAAACGCTCAAGAAGGAACCGAACCGATTCAAAAAGAAGCCTCCCAACCAAGTGGGCGACCCTCGCTACCGTGGCAAGCCCAAGCCTCCACAGCGTCCGAAGAAGCCTCATCGGCCAAGGATCCCGGTAGACCCACCACCAGCACCCATCCAGCTTCAGAGCCTCCCCGAGCCACCGGAACCATCAAAGCCAGTGAAACCGGTTCCCGAGCTAAAGCCACCGAAGATCCCACAGCCAAGTCCTCATCGAAAATGGACCGCTCCAAAGAAGGACTAACAGACGAGGACCGGCGGCTCATCAAAGAAGCGCTCAAGGCGTTTGAGGTGGATGAGGACGCTGAGGTCCCTGCCAGCATTCTTCTGGCAGCCCTGGTGGTTGGAGCCAACGCCGATACCGTGGCCAAAGCTCTAGGGCTCAACCGAGACAATGTTGTCCGCCCCATCGCCAAGCGACTGCGGGACAATGGTGTCTGGAAAAATGGTGTAACCTACTGCGGGTGGTTTGACGACGACGAGAAAGTCGGAGCGGCGTCATTCCTATGCGACACGCTAGTAGCTATGGGCAGAGCGAACCGTGGTGAAGGCTTTGAGAAGCTAATCCAAGATGGGACGGCACACACGCGGCAGGGTCAAGAAGCCCCCTAGAAAATTTGTCCGGTGGGACGATAGTGGAATTCATCTACACGGCACACGGAGCAGCGAGGTACGGGGCAAGACCTGGCTCACCATCCGTGCAGATGTGCGGGCGTTCTTCGGGCGCTACGGGGTCCACCCAGAGGACAGGTTTGAGATGTTCAAAGCGCTCAAATACTGCACCCGGCAAGAGCATGAGAAGTTTGAGCATGAAGCGCTCAACAGCGTGGTCATCCCTGGACGGCTCGCCCGCACAGGGTATCGTAAGGTGGTGAATGATGAATAGGCATTCAGAAAACCAAGAGAAAGCGCTGCTCAAAGAGGTTGCGGACATCGTGTTTCCGCGAGATCTGGCCAGAGTCAAAGCTCAATACGAAGAAGCCGGGCGCTACTACCACTCTTGGGATCATGCTTTGGATGTAATCGCCGCAGTAACCACACTGCCCTTGCCTTACGGGGAAGTCCGCATGGCCCACCTACTGGCAGCCCTGTTCCACGATGTCGTCTACGTCCCCGGTGCCAAAGACAACGAAGCTCGCAGCGCCGACGTGCTTAGCGAGTTATTCCCTGAAAGTGTTCTGGCCCGAGAACTGGTCATGGCTACCGAAACCCATGCTGTCGCGACCCGAGCCAACACAGACCCTCGCTTCTGGGACTTCATGGACTGCGATATCCTGGGCATTGCAGAGCCCTGCTGGCCGCTGGCCATCGCCAACGACTGGAACGTGGGTGCGGAGCTTGTCCCAGTCTACGGGCTGGAGGCGTCCGCTGCGGGCCGAGCCCAGTTCCTGGCAAACTGGCTCGCCAAACCCAGCATCTTCCTGGGAGACTTCTATGGCTCCACCCATGAGTGGCAGGCTCGTAAGAACCTGACAGCGCTCATCGAGTTCAAGGGCCACGACTTCGGGGCCTACTGAAGTCGGTGCTGAGAGACTTCCCAAAGTTGGCTATTTACTACGGTGCCAAGTGTGTGTGGCGGGCCTACTGCTGGATCTACGACAAGCGATGGCCCCAGGACTGAAAGTCGCTCTACACTGAAGTTGGTGTAGGGTCGGTCATGCGCCCCTTCATCGTCATTGAGTCACCCTACGCCGGGGAAGTAGCCCGCAACCGGGCCTACCTGGAACGCTGCATCCGTGATTCCGCCCTGCGGGGTGAGAGTCCGTACGCCAGCCACAAGATGCTCACGGACGCCCTGGATGACAGCATGCCGGACGAGCGTGAGATCGGCATTGACTGCGGTCTGGCTCTACGACGGAGGGCTGACAAGCGGGTCTTTTACATCGACTACGGCTGGTCGGGCGGTATGCTAGCCGCCAAGAAGCTCTACGATGAAGAAAACCTAGACTACGAGATCCGAGAGATTGGATCTAACCCGGAAACTGCGTAGTAGAACCATGCGTGTCCTAGTTATTGACGACCAGCAATACCGTCAGCAAAACTTCGGAGACATCTTCGCCAGATACTACCCCGACTGGGAGATCCATCAGGCTTGGAACTCCGAAGCGGCTCTGAAAGCTTTTCAGGAGCACCAGTTTGATTTGGTGTTTTTTGACCACGACCTAGGCTACGGGGACAACGGCTCTTCAATCGCGTACCAGGTTCTTGATCGGCCAGGGAAGTACAAATGCCCTGGCAAAGCGATCATCCACAGCGCCAACTGGAATGGAGCCAAGAACATCGCTGGCTGGCTGAAAGCTGGTGGGGTACCGCACTTCGCCCAAGACGACACGTATCTCATGCGGGATATGAGAGATCGCCCCTACTTTGAGCAAGTGCTGGCCAATATCCCGAAACCGAAGCTACCGATGTCGGAGTAGGTACTACCTCCACTGTAGATCCGTTTGTGCGGTGTAGAGAGTACGTACACGATGTCATTCCCTTGGCTTTGCATACTGGCTATTGTTTGGATGTCCGTGAAGCGTTACCGCAAGCGGCCTCGCCCTATTCCTTTGTCCGATTACCTTTGGGCAGGGATCCTTGAGCGAGAAGCAAAACGGGAGCGTCTGTCCTGATGGAATCGTTCTACGGCCACATCGCCAGCTTCGATTACCAGAACGCCCGAGGGAGGGTCTCCTTGAAGACGAAGACTCTGCGGTTCTGCGCAACGACCTGGGACAGCGGCAGACCAAGACGACCCCCACGGGCCGGTGAGCAGGTCAAGGTTCTCTTCAACGACGAGGGCCAACTTCTTTCTGTGCGAGCACTGCCTGCATGATGGACTGGCGATGGCTCATCTACGAGGCTCTGTGCTTCCTCGCCATCCAGGCGGGCATCTACTGGGGTATCTTCAAGCCTCAGATGCGCAAGCTCCAGAAGGCCCGAGAGGAGTCCGACGAGCTTTGGAAAGCGGCTATCGATGAGATCCAGAAACAGGTCTATGGTGGCGAGCAATGAACCTAGACTAGATTGGGTAGCATCACGCTTTGATCAAGAGCGCCCACTTCTTCCATCACCGGCTCACGGAGACTGTCCAGTTTACCGCCCAGGATGATCAGCGAGTTCTTCACGCTCGGGACGTGCGACACCAACTCCCGAGTCACGAAGTGCTGAAACAGTTCCGGGAAACCACACGCTGACCCTCCTAGGTTCTGCCCCAAGTAGATCACGGTCTTAGCCATGGAGGCAAGGAGCAAGAGCCCCTGGTCTGGCAGGTTGTACGGCCAAGACATGAACACCACGTCCGGCTTCTCGGGCTGTGCAAAGCGAGGCGGCGGGGAGGACACCAACCCCTTGCGGAGCCCTTCATCAATCCCACCCATCATCTGCATGGACACGTAGGTGTTGTGATCCATGTGGTGAAACTCAATCGGACCGCCCCTCTTAAGAGCCCGGACCGCCACCGACTCCACCCGGTCAATGGCCACCACTTTCTTAGCACCCAGGTGGACCAGCAAATGGGCCATGGCCAGGTCACCCGCACCGAGGTCATGGACCACCCGACCCTGGACCGCCTGCTGGACCGCCTTGCTTTGAGTGTTGTTTATCACACCGAATGGCATGGTCATTACTACACCAATTTGGATCTCTGAAGTCAAGCAACGTAGTACAGGTACACGAACCGGTGTAATATACTCGAAAGGTTCCCCATGTCGCTCCAGCACATCCTAGCCTCCGTCATTCAAGACACTTTCCACAAGGAGGTCGGCAAGAACCAAGGCCGCCGGACACACCAGGATGGGCTGACGATCCCTAAGCAACTCCAGGGCCAGGGCCAGGGCAAAGCTCTGAAGGTGCGGTTCAAGACGGCTACCGATTACGACACGGAGGAAGGCTACCGCTTCGTGGATTTGGTGATCTACGCACCCATGAACTACGTCCAGGTCTGGGTCAAGAAGTCCTGGGATGTCATCCCAACGGATGACCTGGAATACGAAGACGGGGAGAGCTTCATCAAGAAGGGCAAGAGCTACATCAAAGGCTCTGACCCCTGGACGAAGATTGCTGACCACGACTCCTGCTGGACCGAGGGTGTGGATCAGGTTCTCAAAGGAGAATTTGGCAAGGTCACCACTCTCGACAACATCCACAGCGACCATTGGTACGAGATTGTGGAGTTTTCTAGCCTGAAAACTGACGAGCAAAGTTAATCAGCAGAAAGTTTGGATCTGGGCTCGGAACTACGTAGTAAAAGCATGGCAAACTCAATCGAAAAAATCGCTGCTCAGCTTGGGACCGAACTGCTCCCCGACAACGGCACGCACCGCAACCGTATGGAGATTGGCTCGGAGACCTCCAGCCGCCTCTACATCGTCGCCCAGAACAACCGCCACGGTGTGGACCACGGTCGCTGGGAGTGCTCCTGCATGGGTTGGAAGCGCTGGCGCAAGTGCAAGCACCTGACGGCCATGCTGCCCAGCCTGAAGCTCCTGGAGGCCCCCAAGGCGGCGCCGAAGCCCGCCAAGAAGAAGGCCACGCCGAAGCTCGCAGCCAAGAGCGAGGTCACCCTGAACCACTGGGAGCGTCTGATGGGAGATGACCTCTAATGGCAAAGCGAGGATTCAACAACGAGGACTACAACCACCACGACGGTCCTTTTGGCGACCCACACACCTGGCGACGTAAGGCCGGGAACGTGGTCACGGAGAAGCGCCACGGGGAGGAAGCCATCCAGACCGCACTGGCTTCCCTGGGATTCTCTGCCAGCGCCCGTCCAAGCGGCGCCGAAGTCAAGACAGCCTACCGGCAGGCAGCGCTCAAGAGCCACCCTGACCAGGGCGGGACCAACGAGAGCTTCAACGAGGTCAAGACTGCGTTTGACATCCTGCTGTCCCAAACGGAGTTTGACTAAACTTTTGGATCTGTCGCCAGGACCGTCTGGACGAGTTCCGCAACACCATAGACTGGCCCATCTGCGCTACGAGGCACCATGGCAATTGAGCAAAGCATCACCAGCATTGAGGTGATTATCCGAGTCAACGACAACGACGCAGGAATCATCACCATCGAAACTCCGCCACCGTGGACGAAAAAGAAGAAGCACGAACTCGGCGTGATGCTGGGCGACATGATGGAGACGCAGCTGGCCAAGATTGAAGCCTGCTACGCGGAGGTCGCAAAGCACTGCGACTGCTTCAGCAAGGACCGTCCCGCCAACCACCCCTTGAAGGCGATGCACGGCTCTGAATGTGCCATTCACGAAAAGGTGCCAGGATGACAGTCGATACCTACGGAACCCATGTGAGCCACTGCTGCTTCACCCATGGATGCAAGTACGGTGACGGTAAGGACTGCCCCGTAGAGACTGGCGAGGCCCAGCAGGGGGGCCGCTGCGAGCAATGCTACTACGATGCTACGGTGGTGGTCCTCGATGCTAACCAAAGCCCGCCGCAGGTGCTCAAGGTGTTCACCGGCTACTGGGCTCTAAAAGAGGCAGAGAAGTTTGCCGACATGCATCGGACTGCCAGCGTGCCGAGCCTGACCGAAGACAACGACCCTGACCCTGGATTCGATTCCATGTACGGCCCAGGATACTGGGCAGCGAATCGAGATCTACGTCAGTCCAATCTCCGCCGCCAGCACGCCGAACAAATCATGGTCTGCCCCAACGAAGTTCGCGACAAGCCAGGACACCGACATTTCCTCGTTGAGGACACCGACGACAGGATGTGAGAGATGAGCCAAGTCAAGTTTGAGACAACCTACCGAGACAAGCCTGTGGAGGTCATGGCGGGCTGGGACCGCCCGATGGCCCACTTCTACCTGACGGTCTTTGACCTGGACCAGGACGCTGAAGAAGAGACCGTGTGGAGCACGCTTGACCACCCGGACACCAGGGACCACTTGGGCACCGAACGCCTGGACGCTCAGCTTGCCATCATGGGTATCGAGGTCCCCGAAGGGTTCTGGGAGAAGGCCCACCTCAAAGAAGGCAACGTCAAGCACGTCCACATGGGTGGCAAGTGGCACAGCCGTGATTGTTGACCACCCCACAATACGTTACGACGACCGTTGGGGGTCTGAACCAGCCAAGGTCGTGGAATGCGACTTCTGCGGCAAACGTGCAGGCACAGGCCGAGATCCAGGTGAAGCTGCGAACATGGCCTACAAGGTCGGGTTCAAAACCATGCGAGATCCCAAGGATGCCACGGGACCTAGATTGTGGACGTGTGAGTGTCAATAAAACCCTAGATTGAGATCAAGACAGTCCTGAGTTACACTGCCAGTGGACTCGCCACCCTAGAAGGGGAGTAGCCATGCGACTCACAGACATTGACGCTCCGACGATAGAGCAGCTTAACAGCGCCTGTGGAGGTGTTTTCAACGTGATTCAGGATCACTGCGAAGCCACAGGATTGGAAGCGCACCTCTCTGTCCAGACCCACCTGGAAGGGTTGAAATACGGCCAGATGAAGCTCTACATTCAGCTACTCGGCGGCAGTGGGGCAGAGGACTACGCCGTCGCACTGCTTGAAGGCTCCGCCAAAATCATCGGCTGGAACCTTTACCTCCACGACACTGTGGGTAGTGCCCGTGCCAACTTGAATCGAGCGACCTCTAAGATCCCGGCGGACACGGCTGACACAAGAGTGCTGCACTAGCTCCACTTGCTCTCGGCCATCTCCAAGAGCAAGGCGGACTTCTCGTCGTAGGGGTCTTTGGCTCTACGAAGCCGCTTCTCCTTCTGCGCCATCGCTCGCACAGGCAACAGGTTCCGGGTGACCACGATGTAGTCACCCTCCCGCTCCACGCCGGGGATCCCATCGACTTCCATCATGTCATGGTAGCCCTCACCGTCGTAGAGCTTTTCATTGTTGTCCTTGGCGATTTGGAGGGCAACCTCTGTAGTCAGCTTGGCAAAGGGTCTGTCGTACTCGATGCGAAACAGAAATACGCCCACACGGGCATCACGGAAGAAGCCGAACCCGTGGATGAATTTCTCATCGGGCTCCTCAAGAAAGGCTCTGTCGTAGACCACGAAGGTCACTTCATCGGAGTAGACCAGGATGTCCCCTGTAGCCTTGACCGTCTCGGGCTCTAGTTCTCGTCGGGGTGGTGGGCGTTCCCCTACCCCGGCTAGGATTTCCTTGACCCTGGCGTAGGTCATCTGACCCTTCTGGATCAAGTCGGAGTACCAGCCACGGGAACTGAACTCCCGTACCCGGTCACGCCACAGTGCTAGGGCGTTCTCCTTGCCGCCGTAGGTGAAGCCGCCTGAAGTCCAACTCGGGTTGTACTCATACCAGAACCGCCCGATGATCTTGCCGAGCCCTTTGCTCCGGTACTCTCTGGCTACCGTGAGCAAGGTAGCGCCCCATTCGTCAGCCGCCAAGGCCACCTCCAGGCCCTCCGAGTTGAGGATGGCGAGAGTCACACCCTTGTCCTTGGCGGGCCTCTTCTCCGCCCTGACGGTCATGGGCTCACCCTTCACGATGATGTGCTGGAGAACAACCGGGTACTTGGCTCGGTTGCGCTTGGCTACAGGGTCAATGAGGTGCATCACCTCCGACAGGTATTTGACCTGCTTGTAGGACTTGACCCCGAGATCAATCTTGTTGGTCTGTCTGTCCCAGACAACCGTTGGGAGCTTGTTCTTCAGGCTCGGGTTGTCGTAGTACAGCCTGCCATGATGGATCACCGCCACCACATCATGGTCCTCCAAAACTTGGTATCCACCACCTAGCCCTTGGACCACAAAGCTGTTCCGATCCCCGCCGCTGCCAACGTCTGACGGGTACGACCGGTTCATCTTGACCAGATCGAAATCGTAGGCTTCGTTCGGGTGGTGCTTCCCACCAGGGTTGCGGAACTCAAGGAACTCGTCCTTGGTCATCAACCCAATTTCGGTCGCAGGGAACGAGATTGGAAGAGGTGTGGTCCCTGCCGTACGTCTGTCGTAGCTGTAGACCACAGCCAGATACCTTAGGACGCCGAAGCTACCAGCTTGTCCAGCTTCTTGGTGTCATCCAGAAGGTCGTCTGCCCAAGCTTCGATCTTAGCGAAGGCGGACAGGACTCGCTT
>Ga0307377_10009003_pt1 | contig 10051 bp, 6 predicted proteins | sample TR3MG_FD_202535 | JGI IMG/M metagenome (GOLD analysis project Ga0307377, IMG submission 202535) | Soil microbial communities from Risofladan, Vaasa, Finland - TR-3 | ecosystem: Environmental > Terrestrial > Soil > Coastal area > Acid sulfate soil | place: Finland: Risofladan, Vaasa | collected... | reverse complement strand
TTTGCGAGATTCATCCCGCTACCGATGTTACAGGCGGCGCTTATTCTGTCGCTATTGCCAATAGCAACATCGACAGCACTGGAATTAAGATCGTCGGACACGTCAGGAGCGGACGGTAGCATGGCGCTTCCGTTCGTCGGGCAGACCCCGGTCCAGTTCATACCGAGAGGCGGCGTTACCCCGAGCCGGTTCTGGTGGTACAACGTCGGGCCGTGGAAGTTCGGCGGCAATTACTACGCCTTCGCTGTCAACGTGACTTGCATTGACAGTTACGATCCGGTCCCGGTGGAGGCGCAGGTTACGTGCGCCATCCCAAACATGTACCGCAGCACGGACAATGGCGCGACGTGGGAGATACAGGACAAACAGTTCGACACTGACCGTCCGTACTGGAACACGCACACCTGGCCGAATGTCTATTTCAGGGACCATGTGCCCGCGCCTGACTATGCCAACAACAGGATATGGCTGGTTTCCAAGATACGTGTGTCGAGGTCATGGAACGATTACAGTTACTACCTGCAAATCGGGTACTTCGACATCGCCACGAACGAGTGGGTTCAGGATGACTGTATCGACCTGGGTCCAGAGTGCGCGTTCAATGACCGGTTAGAGTACGACGCCAACAGTTTCTTTTGGGACATCCCAACTATCCCCGTAGTCCGCAGCGATGGGAGCGTGGTGATCTTTTTCTGTGGAGACAGGAACGCCAGCGGATGGACCACGCTTTACTATGTGGTCTACAACCCGGCTACGCGGGGATGGGGGACGCCGGTACTGGTCAAGGACGACGCGACGGCGCACACATACCCGATTCAGGCCACGGTAACTTCAGACGACAGGATTCACCTTTTCTGCGCACAGAGCCAAACGACAGGGAGGGGCAACCAAAAGACGAGCACGGTTTGCCATGTCGCCGTAAACGCCAACGGGGCGATGGGGACTTTCCAGGTTATCGACTCCGATGGCGTTGGGCTGTACCCGATTCCCGCGTTTGGCCGGTTGGCCGAGGGTTCCGATACGGCGCAAGACGGTATCGCGTTCACCTACCGGTCGCTTGAAAAGGAAGAAGATAGCGAATTCATCTGGAAACACAAACTGGTCTATGCCGATGACGCCCTGACTCCGACATTCGCGTCTGATGATATCCCATTCCCTTACACGGTAACTGAGGAGTGTTCTTACAGATGGGCGACCAATTACTATCACGTCTATGGCGGGGCTGACTTCACGGCATGGCGTGACGGGGAGAGCATATACGTCATAGCGGGAACGTACCTTGATTCCGGATCGCCGGATTTCGACCCGGTGTTTGCGACAATCTGGGCGCTGAAGCGGGATTCCGAAGGGTCGTGGTCACAGGCGAAGATCTATGAAACGGACCCGGATGTGGATTGGAACTGGCTCTACGGTGGCCCATCCGTACAGATCTACAGTGGCGGTTCCATGGGGATGCTGTTCTGGGCGCTCAACTCCAACAGCGACAACAACTATTCAAACGAGTATACCGCTCCTGGGGCGTATGGCATTTCTGAACGCCTGTATTTCATATTGTCTCCGGTGACGGTAAGCGGCTGGGCATACTTCGGCGCTGGCATGGGCGCTACCAACACGGGGAACTATTCATTTCTGGTTTAGAGAGGTGACGTTATGGGTGCTTTTGGAATGAGCGACGTAGGGAAAGTTGCGAAGGGGCAGATGTATGAGATGCCGTTGTGGGCGCAGGGTCAATTCAAAGACTACGCCGGGATGGCGAAAGGTGCCAACCCGTACCAGCAATGGATCAACGATTACTACATGCAGCAGATGCCGGGGATGATGGACCAGGGCATCGGCGGTCCTGGCGAGGTCTGGGATACCGGGAGGCAAATCTCTCCGTACACTGACGAGATTACCGGAAACATCACCGGGCGTGCTGGTCAGGTCTCCGACATGTACGGCGATGTGGCATCGTCGGGGGCGGTCAAGGGTGGGATGGACGACCGCACGAACACGATGGCGCAGTTCATCCAAGGTGCCAACGCGCAGCAGCAGGGCGGCATCCGCGACGTGTACGGTGATCTCGCCCGATACAACGACACGCTGAACAACCAGATCACGGGCAGCATCGGCAATTCAATCGGGGCGGCAAGGGACTGGACGAACCCGTTGTACGGCAACATGTATGACGAGACGAACAAAACCTACGGCGACCTGACTGCGGGCGGAGACCGGACCTTCGGCGAGATGCGCGGCAATGTCGAAAAGACGGCCCCCGGCGGGGAGTTCGATGCCGCGTCCACGGCGAGAGCCTATGGCCCGATGATGCGGGCCACGATGAACCGGCTCCGCGCTTCAGGTGTAGATCCGAATTCCCTGGAGGGGATCAGTGCTCTCCGTGGCGTAGAAGCGGAACGTGCGCGTGGCATGGACGACAAGATGTCCAGTTCCCTCAGCAACTATGCAAAAAACATGAACGACGTTCTGTACGGGAAGCAGTCCATGAATGAGCGGCTTGGGACCGGGAGACTGACCACCGGCCTGGGTCTGGCGAAAGAGCAATCCGCCATCAACCGAGACCTATCGCTGACAGAGGGCAGCGAATTCCGCAACCAGTTGGCCACTCAACAGAACCGGCAACAGACCCTGGAATTGAGCAGACTACAGGAGTTAATGGGTCAGGCCGACACGGAATATGGCCGCAACGTGGATTGGCTTGGCCGTCAGGACAATGTTGGCATGGCCGGTCGGGAGATGGACATTCAGGACTGGCAGAACAAGGGCACCGCGCTTGAGGGCATGAATGACGCCGATGTCTTCAAACTGAACGCGATGAACACGCAGTTCGGTCAGGGGCAGAACTTCAGAACGGATGCCTTGAACACCAAGGGTGACTTGATGACTCAGGCGACGAACTTCGGGCAGCAGGGGTTCAACAACCAGATGGCGGCGGACCAAGCGGCTCGCGGGTGGTACAACACGGCGGATCAGGGTTTCCAGAACACCTACGAGAACGAGGCGAAGAACGCTGGTTGGCTGACGAAGGGGTTGGTTGGTGCGGGGATTGGATTGGCCGGGGCCATTCCCGGTGTTGGTCCGTACATCCAGGCCGCTGGGACGGGATTCATGAACGGCACGGGTGGCAACTACAGCCAATCCGCAGGCTACAATCCGAACCAGTACCAGGGCAACAACTTCTCTGGGCAGGGGTGGAACAGCGCCCCGCTTCAGGGATCGTACTACCAGCAGAATTACGGCAACCCATCGACGCAGTTGCAGAAGGCGAAGACAACGCTGTTCGGCAACCCGTTCCAGAAATACGCATCTTAGGAGACCATCATGCTCACACCGATGAGACAACAGTTTGGTCAGGGTGGAATGGCGCAAGCCTACAACAACCAGAACCGTAACCCGTTTGCCATGCAGCGACAGAACTGGAACGCCGCACCGCCGCAGCAGCGACCCCCTCCATCGACAGGCAGCGGTTTTGGCCTGGATAGAGGCATGGGAAACGACTTCGCTAAAAATCTGTGGAATACCCGTGCTCAATACCAGCCGCAGCAGGCCCCTCCATCGACAGCGCCGGGGCAAGTTTTACCCGAAGGGATGACAAGCGCCCTTCCGATGGGAGTTGGGTGGAACGCCCCACAGCAGCCCCAGCAGCCCCCTCAATTTGGCGGAATGCCGCCTGGGAACCAGCCGCCACAAGCGCAGAACCCATTCGCTCAACAGCGGCAACCCGTCAACCCGTGGACGCAGATGTTCAGGCGAGGTCAGTAGAGACAGGAGGCACCCATGCCGACATATCCGTTCCCTTATTCGCAGCAATCCGGCAGTCCACTCACGGACATCCCGCCGTGGCTGAATAAACTGCCGGAACCTCCGCCCGAGACACGGGGGCCGTCAAAGAAGGACAATATCCTCGCGGCACTGGGTCAAGCCATGCGGGGTGCCGTCTACGCCGGGTCCACTCCCAACATCGCCGGTGGTGGCGGGACGGATATGTTCCGTGCAGCCGGTTCGGCCATGGGCGGGTTGCAGGACGAACAGGCCCGCCAACAGGAGATGGCGTGGAAGCAGCAGCAGATGGAGCAACAGCGGCAACAGGCAGAGGCTCAAATGCAGGCGCAGCAAGCGCTGGAACAGCATCGCCGTGAGCAGGCTGCGTTGGCTCGTGCGCGGATTGACAAGTTGAAGTCCGACGAAGAGAAGAAACTCGACAAGGAGATGGAAAAGCAGGAGCGCGAACTTGAACTTCTCGGGCGGCAATTCGGGAAAGAAGATGCCTACAAGATGTGGCTATCGAAATACTACCCGAAGATGTTTGAGGAGAAGTACGGCACGGACAAGCAGGGCGGCAAGAGCAAAGACTTCCCTGAACTCACAGCCGGGATGGTTGATACCGCAAAGGTAATGGGCGCTGTTCCGGCACTTCCCCCTACATCCATCGGTCGTGGCGCGGGTGATATCCCGTCCACGCTGCTCCCCTTTGACCCGGAAGCCATGCAGAACATCAACAGGGAGGGGATGTACTTCAATCCCGTCTTCGGCAAGGGGTTCGAGTTCCCGATTGAGCCGAAGCCTGAACCCGAGAAGCCCATCGTCAAGCAAGACACCAAGACCGGAGACTGGGTGGCGATTGAAGGCGACGAGGTTAAGGTCATCAAGAAAGGAACTCCGCAAGCTGCCTCGGTCAGCAAAACCCCGACGCAGATCGCTCAAGCCGAGTTGGAGAACAGAGCAAACACCATCATGGACCTTGCTGGCGGCAATGTAGACAGGGCCATCGCATCTCTCAAGAATTCCCCAAATCAGGACGTTGCGCTCTTGACGTACCTCGGTAAATTGAAGCGCGGGTTGGATCTGGCATTCAAGACCGGCGGTTCCGGCCTGTCGCCTCAAGCCGCAGCGACGATGGGGATCTCTGGTGCTCCGGCTGTGTCTACCGGGAAGCGCTACGAATACGATCCTGCCACGGGAACACTGAAGCCAGTCAAATAATCTGGAGGCCGCTGTGGGCTACACAACTGTCAACGTCCCAAGCATTGGCGAAATACGCTTCCCGTCCACGATGTCTGAGGAAGAGATCAAGGCGGCGATTGAGCAACAGTTGCGTCCGCAGCCGCCACCGTTCGTTGGCCCGAAGCAGCAGCCGCCCTCACCGCTTGACAGTACCGGGGGAACGGTTCCATGGCCGCAGCCGCCGCAGGCACTCCCCGAGCGCAACAAGACCCCATTCGACTACTTCTCCGATGTCTACCTGACGCCGGGAGAGGGTGCTAATCAGGCCGCGTCAGGCGTCAAGAATTTAGTCACCGGCGAAGGCGGCAGGCGCAGCGCCGCTTCTGACGTGCTTGAGGGGACAGGCAAGGCGATGGTCCCGTTTCTCCCGCTGGCGCTGGCGGCTGGTGGGGTTGCCGGAGCGCCTGCGCTTGCCAAGGGAGTCGCTGCCGGGGGTGCGGGTCTGTGGGGGGCCGGTAAGATGGCTGACCTGTTGGGGTGGGAGCCCGAGACGAAGCGGCTGGCTCAGAACATTGGCGCATTCGCTCCTGCTGGAACAGGTGTAGTGAAGGCGTTGTCCGCCAACCGGATGGCGAACCAGATTGCGGCGAAGCAGGCAGAAGCGGTGGTTGCTGCACAGGCGGCGAAAACACCGGCTGCCAGATCGGCTGCACAGGCACAGATTGCCGCATTGGAAACAGCGATGCCGAAGCCGAAAGTCGTTGCTCCCAGCGGCATAACCGCGATGCTGAAGCAGGAACAGCAACTCGGTCCTGTCGCCGCTACTGTTCCAGACAGGCTTATCGGCATCACGCCCAGAGAGAAGGAAATCCGCAAGGCGGTTGGAGATACGTACAGTTCCATTCTTCCGGGGAAGATCACGAGCCCGGAGCGTGGCGCAATCTCTGTCCCGATAGAGGACGTTAAGGCGCTCTCAGCATGGGCGCAGGGCAAGGTTTCCGGCGGCAAGGAAGTCAAGAACAAGGCGCTTGAGCAGTGGGTGGACCGCTTCGATCCCCTCCGCCAACTCGTCAAGAGCAAGAGCCTGAGTCCCGCGCAAGATCCTTATGTCGCCGCCCGCCTCTACGCTGGGCACGCCGGCAAGATCGACAACAGGCTGCATGATCTCAGGGAAATCCTTCGTCCTGCGGCCAAGGAGAAGTTACTGAAGGACGCTACCGAGTACGCGCTGTATGAGCGCTACCAAGAACTTGCTGGACGGGGAATAACGAAGTTTCCAGACGGCGTTACGATTGAGCAGATCGCGGCTAAGAGGGCTGCGCTGGAACAGAAACTTGGAACAGAGAAACTTGCTCGTGTTCGGGAGATTGATCAGCAGTTGCGCGGCTACTCCGCAAGGCGCCTGAAAGAGGTCCATGATGGGGGCCTCATCTCTGATGAATCCTATGCCGCAATCGTGGCGAACAACGAGAAATATATTCCGTTGCAGCGCTTGGCGTATATGGAGGAACAGTTAGCCAAGGGCCGCATTGAAACCGGAGGGAATGCGTTTAATCTCTCGAAGCAGGATATCGTTCATGCCATCAAGGGGAGCGAGAAGGAAATCCTTGATCCGATTCAGGGGATGATTCGCAACACCTACAAGACCGTGGCGCAGGTCGAACGCAACAAGGTGGCGACGAAAGTCGCCGATCTTGCCGGGAACCCGGAGTTTGAGGGTCTTGTGGTCAGGCTCAAGAAAGGCGAGATGGCCCCTTCCGGCATGGACACATTCCACATTCTCAGGAAGGGAATCAAGGAGGACTACGCCGCACCCGCTGAAGTCGTTGAGTCCATGAAGGGGATGAATCAAGTCGCGGCTGACTACGCGACGAAGTTTGCCAGCATCTCCAGTAAGGCGCTCCGCACTGGCGCAACGTCCATGAACATGGCGTTCTTCATCCCGAACATGATCCGTGACGCGCAGACGGCGAAACTGGTATCCAAAACCGGGTTCGGCATCAGGGATTGGATGGGGGGATTTGCGGAAGCGATCAGGCGCGGAGATGACTTCAGGGAGTTCATGGAAACCGGCGCATCCTTCGCTGGATTCTTCGAGCGGCAAACCAGTCTGCCGAGAACAGTAGAACATCTTACCCGCAGCAAGGGCAGCGAGATTGCACGGAAGGTTATCAATCCCGTGGAAATGATGCGGATACTCGGCGAGACCACGGAGATGGCCCCGCGCCTTGGCGTCTTCAAGAGATCCAGACGTGTAGGCATGACCGGCGAGGAAGCCGCCTTCAACTCCCGCAACGCCACCATCGACTTCGCCAAGATGGGGTCCAAGATGCGGACCTTCAATATGCTGGTCCCGTTCCTGAATGCCCGCCTTCAGGGCACCGTCAATTCGTTTGCAGCGCTGAAGCGGAATCCGGTCAAGGGCGGCGCGGTTCTAGGCTACACCGTGGCGCTCCCGACGATGTATGCGTATATCCATAACACAACATTCTTTCCAGAAGTCTGGGACGACATCAAGCAGTACGAGAAGGACTCCAATTTCATCATCATCTACGGTAACAAGAAGGACAGCAACGGTAAGTACTATCAGGTCATCAAGATCCCGAAGGGTGACGTTGGCAGGATTTTCGGAAACCCGATAGAGAACTTTCTGGAATGGCAGCGGACGAACAAGTCAAAGAGTTTCCGCGAGTTGGCGATGGAGACGGCAAGCGACATCTCGCCGATTGACTTCTCCCGTGAGGGGAAGTTCGACATAGGCAAGGTGATCTCCGGCTCGACGCCGCCGCTTGCGAGGGCGGGTGCCGAGGTTGCATCCAACAGGAACTTCTACTTTGACTCTCCTATTGTTCCCATGTCGCTTGAATCTGGATCAGCGAAAGAGGAATACACCAAAGACACGGCCCCATGGATTCGCGGTACAGCAGAGAAACTGAGTGCCGTCACCAAGCCCGTGGTTGGCAACGATGTCTCGCCGCTGAAGTTGCAGCATCTCATCCAGGCTCAGTTCGGTGGACTCGGGCGGCAGGCTACGCAGGTCAAGGGCACGTCCCCGCTTTCCGTTGCAGCGGACATGGCCACGGTTCCGTTTCGGGCTGTTGGACAGAGGTTCAAGGGCGTTCGTGCCGGTGGCGAGGCAGAGGATTGGCAGTCGGAAATTCGCGCATCGGAGGAAGGCGCGGCTGACGAAACCATTCGCGCCAAGCGCAACGCGCAGAGCGTCTTCGCCAAGGTCAAGGAAGCGCCGCAGGAAGACAAGATGCCGATCCTCGACAGCCTTGACGAAGATACCCGCAAGCGGGTCTTCGAGTTGGCTGAGATGGAGGCGCGTGGCTTCGATGAACTGGACCGTTCCCTCTACTACTCCCGCATCAAGACCCGCGCAGAGATCATCATGCGGTATCTGAAATCCCGTCCGGTTGAGGAACGTGAACAGAGGTTCATCGACTGGAAGCAGAAAAAGATCATCACCCCCAAGGTCATCGAAGAGATGAACCGAATAGCGTCCCAGTAAAGGAGCAAACAATGAAACGCCTTCTCATGATTCTATCCGTGTGTCTGCCGCTGATGGCACAGGCACCGAAAACGCAGTTTGAAGTCGGTTCCGACACCGACGTTGCGACCACGGTCAGGAGCGTTTTGCTGGCTCCTTCCGGCACGGCGAAGACCATCCGCCCGGTGTGGGCCACGGTCTACTGTGAGGATACCTGCGTTGCCACGCTCAAGCGGAACGTGACGTATACGGGCGGGTCGAACATCACGGTCGGCAAATACAACCCACAGAGCGACCCGTCGATCACCGCGAAGACAGGTGCGACGATTACCGGGGGTACATCGTTCAAGCCGTATGTTCTCCCGGCTGGGGCCACATTGAATATACCAATGACCATGTTTGCCATGCGTCAGGGGACTGGCGATAACGTGGCAATCGTGACCGACTCCGTGAGTAACAGGGTCGTAATCAACATCTCAGCCGCACAGGAGTAGTGACATGACACGAAACCTAGTAATCGCACTGATTGTTGCGCTGTGTGTATTCGCGCAGGAGCGTCCCGAGATGGTCCTGTATCCCAATACTCCAGACGGAACTGGCACCGACGACCAGACGGCGGGTGAGGTTTCGTTCACGCCCTCTGGCAACATTGAGGCCGTGACCGTGAAGGCCGCAATCGAAGAACTGGATACTGAGAAACTGGCAACCGGTGCGACGGCGGCAAAGGCTACTGCACTCGCTGCCAATGGCGGCAATTGCACCGCAGGCAACTATCCGCTCGGTGTTGACGCATCCGGGGCGGTGGAAGACTGCACCGCCGTCGGAGTCGGCACTGACGACCAGACGGCGGCTGAGGTTTCCTTCACACCATCCGGCAACATTGAGGGAGCGACCGTGAAGGCCGCAATCGAAGAACTGGATAGCGAGAAGTTGGCAACCGGCGCGACAGCGGCAGCCGCCAGCGCTCTGGCCACGAACCCGACCGCCTGTGTTGCCGGGAAGTACGTTTCCGACATAGACGCCGATGGCACGCTGACTTGTGTCACTGACAACACGGGCACCGACGACCAGACGGCTGCGGAGGTACCCGTTACCCCCGCCGGGAACATCGCGTCCGCGAACGCCGGAGATGCATTCAATGAGTTGGACACGGAGAAGCTGGTGGCTATTCCCGCCGTGAACGCGCAGGAGGGGACGAGCTACGCGCTGGTGGCGGCTGACAATGGAAAGGTGGTGACGCTCTCGAATGCTGAGGCGATCACGCTGACCGTACCTGCCGATTTGGGAGCCGGGTTCAACTGCCTCATCGTGCAGTTGGCCGCTGGTCAGGTGACTCCCACGGCATCGGGCACGACCATCAACCAACGGCTGGGGTACACCAAAACCGCAGGGCAGTACGCCGTGGCAACGCTGGTGGCGTATGCGGCGAATACGTTCGTGCTCTCGGGAGATCTGGAATGAAGACGCTGCGTTTGCTAAGCCTGTTGAGCATCGCGCTGTTGTTGTCTGCGCAGCGGCCTACATTCCACGGTTCGATGGCTGGCGGCGATCCTGTTCTCGCGGGCGCGACGGCTACCTACTTCCCCGGCCCTGAGCTGGCTACTGGCCACTGGGCCA
>Ga0307377_10009002_pt1 | contig 10053 bp, 9 predicted proteins | sample TR3MG_FD_202535 | JGI IMG/M metagenome (GOLD analysis project Ga0307377, IMG submission 202535) | Soil microbial communities from Risofladan, Vaasa, Finland - TR-3 | ecosystem: Environmental > Terrestrial > Soil > Coastal area > Acid sulfate soil | place: Finland: Risofladan, Vaasa | collected... | reverse complement strand
TCTACCTGGCGATCAATGTCAAGAAGGATGCGCTGGCCGCGTTCATCGATACGCCCAATGGCAAGGTGCCGCAGATCGATACGCGCGAGATCAACACCTCGGTGCTGGTGGACAACGGGCAGACCGTGGTGCTCGGTGGCATCTACGAGGTCAACAAGACCAATACGGTGACCAAGGTGCCCGGCCTGGGCGACATTCCCGGTATCGGTGTGCTGTTCCGCAATACCTCGCGCAACAACACCAAGGCCGAGCTGCTGATCTTCGTGACGCCGCGGATCCTCAGCGACACGTTGCAGTAAGTTCCTTCGCGGCAGATGCACGAGAGGCGGCTTCGGCCGCCTCTTTATTTTCGTGCTGCGACTGTAGGAGCGCACCTTGTGCGCGAATGCTCTTGTCACGACTGCTGCAAAGAGCCATCGCGCACAGGGTGCGCTCCTACGGTAGTGTGAGAGGGGCCGGGTTATCCAGGCCACCTACCCGATTGCGCATGAGCATGAAAAGCCGACGATAGTCCGATTAAACTTCCGGCGTCGATGGTGGTCTGACTGGCACTGCACAATCCCGCCGGCGGTCGCGCCATGGCGGATTCCGTGCTATCACGACGCGAACGGAAACCGATCATGGATATGCCCGAAGCCCAACCCCAGAGCCGTCTTCAGCAATCCTTCGCGCAATTGCGCGCAGACCTGCAGCGTTGCATCATCGGCCAACCACATCTGATCGACTGCCTGTTGATTGCGTTGCTGGCCGATGGCCACCTGCTGGTCGAAGGGGCGCCCGGTCTGGCCAAGACCACGGCGGTGAAGGCACTGGCCGCACGCATCAAGGCGGATTTCCATCGGGTGCAATTCACCCCCGACCTGTTGCCGGCGGATCTCACCGGCACCGACGTGTTCCGTCCGCAAACCGGCAGTTTCGAGTTCGAGCGAGGTCCGCTGTTCCACAACATCGTGCTGGCCGACGAGATCAACCGCGCGCCGGCCAAGGTGCAATCGGCGCTGCTGGAGGCGATGGCCGAGCAGCAGATCACGGTCGGTCGCAGCACCCGGCGCCTGCCCGATCTGTTCATGGTGATGGCGACGCAGAACCCGATCGAGCAGGAAGGCACGTTCAGGCTGCCGGAAGCCCAGCTCGACCGCTTCCTGATGCACGTGACGATCGGATACCCCGATGCCGTGGCCGAGCTGGCGATCCTGCGACTGGCGCGCGAGCAGGCAGGCCAGCGTGCGCATCCGGTGGTCGCGGCGCCGGCGCTGCTGAGCCAGGATGACGTATTCGCTGCGCGCGATGCGGCGATGGCGGTGCACATGGCGCCGGCGCTGGAGGAATATTTGACCCAGCTGGTGCTGGCCACCCGCGATGCCGACCGTTACGGACCGGAGTTGAAACGCTGGATCGCCTGGGGCGGCAGCCCGCGCGCCACCATCGCGCTGGATCGCTGCGCGCGTGCACACGCCTGGCTGGCCGGGCGCGACTACGTGTTGCCCGAAGACGTGCACGGCATCGTGCACGAAGTGTTGCGGCATCGGGTGCTGCTCAGCTACGAGGCGGAAGCGGAGGCCGTGCGGCCCGATCAGGTCATCGATCGCTTGCTGGATCTCGTGCCGCTGCCGTGAACGTCGCCCTGCAACATCGTGCCGATGGCGACGGCCGCAGCCGCGTCTCGCTGGCCGAGCTGATTGCCTTGCGCGCCCGCGTGGTACGTGCCCGCCTGGCGGCACTGCCGAGCCGGGCCATGCGCAGCGGACAGCAGTCCAGCCGTCTTTACGGCCGTGGCATGGACTATGCCGAGTCGCGCGTGTATCAGCCGGGCGACGACGTGCGCCGGCTCGATTGGCGTCTCACCGCGCGCAGCGGAAGGCTGCATACCAAGCTGTTCCAGGAGGATCGCGAAGGCAGTCTGCTGATCGTGCTCGATACCCATCGCAGCATGCAGTTCGGTACCCGATTGCGGTTCAAGTCGGTGCAGGCGGCCCGCGCGGCGGCGTGCGCTGCCTGGTATGCGGTTCGCGCGGGCGAGCGCGTCGGCGTGATGGCGTTCGGCCACGCCGAGCAACTGCTGCGCCCGCAATCCGGTTCGCATGGCGCACTGGCCGTATGCGGGGCGTTGGCCGACTGGGATGCGCGGCTGTCGTCCGGCCGGGTCGAGCCGGACAAGGTCGAGCCGCTTGCCGATGCGTTGACGCGCATGGGGCGCCTGCTGCATGGCGTAAGCCGCGTGCTGCTGATCAGCGACGGCTTCAGCTGCGATGCCCGGGCGCGACAGCCGTTGCTCGACGTCACCCGGCGAGCCGGTGTCGGCGTGCTGGTGGTGGCCGATGCGTTGGAGCTGGCGCTGGTGCCGCCGGGCCGCTACCCGCTGGAACACGCCGGCGAGCGCAATGAGGTGATGCTGCAGTCCGAGCGTCAGCGGCGCGACTTCCAGCGCGCGCTCGGCACCGGTCCGGCGCAACTCGGTGAACTGGCGCAGGCGCTGGGCCTGCGCTGGCGCAGCATCGACACCACGGCGGATCCGTTCGAGCCGGTGGCAGGCCTGCTTGGTGCCGCGAGGCCGGCACGATGATGGCGCCTGCGCAGCAGCCGGCGGCGACGGTCGCGGCGCAGGGCCCGGTCCTGCGCGATATCCATCTGCCTCCCGATCCTTCATGGTGGCCGCCGGCTCCTGGATGGTGGCTGCTGGGCGGGCTGTTGCTGCTGGCATTGCTGGCCGTCGCATGGCTGTGGCGGCGGCAACGGCGCACGCAGCGGCAACGCCAGCACGTGCTGGCCGAGCTGGATCGACTGATGCGGCAGCATCAACACGACGACGATCAGGCGGCACTGGCGAGCGGCATGCATCAGCTGCTGCGGCGGGTGGCACGCAGGCATGACGCCACGGCGGCGCAGCAGCGAGGCGAAGCCTGGCGACAGACGCTGGCGCGGGTGCCGGTCGATGCGGCGACGCTCGATCGGTTGCTGGCGCTGGATCAGGCGATCTACCGTGCGCCGGCATCGTTCGATCCTGCGGCCGCATCGTCGGCGGTGCGGCAATGGCTGCATCTGGCGTTGCAGCCGCGCAAATGGAAACCGATGGCGCAGGAGTCCACCGATGCCTGAATTTGCCTGGCCGTGGATCGTCGTGCTATTGCCGTTGCCGTGGCTGCTGCGTCGCTGGCTGAAGCCGGCCGTACCGGGACAGGCCCTGCATCTGCCGCAACCGGGCCTGCAGCTGACCGCGGTCAGCCGTCATGCGGGCCATGGCATTGCATCGTGGCTGTCGGTACTGGCATGGCTGTGCCTGCTGGCGGCCGCGGCACGGCCGCAGTGGGTGGGTCCGCCACAGGCGCAGCAGCGCAGCGGGCGGGGGATGATGCTGGCGGTGGATCTGTCCGGCAGCATGCACACCGACGACATGCAACTGGCCGGTCAGCCGGTCAGCCGCTTCGGTGCGGTCGAGGCGATCGCCGGAGACTTCATCAATCGGCGCCAGGGTGACGAAATGGGCCTGGTCCTGTTCGGCAGCCAGGCCTTCCTGGTGACGCCGCTGACCTACGACTTGTCGGCGGTGCGGGCGCAACTGCAGGGCGCGGCAGTGGGTCTGGCCGGCACCGAGACGGCGATCGGCGATGCGATCGCGGTGGCGGTGAAGCGGCTCTCGGCATTGCCGCAGCAGGCGCGCGTGCTGATCCTGCTGACCGACGGCGTCAACAACGCCGGCAGCATTTCGCCGCGCGAGGCGGCACGGGCGGCCAAGGCAGCCGGCGTGCGCATCTACACCATCGGCATCGGCGCCACGCGGATGCGCGTGCCGGGATTCTTCGGCAGTCAGCTGGTCAATCCCTCGGCGGATCTGGATGCGGACATGCTCACCGACATCGCCAAGGAAACCGGCGGACGCTTCTTCCGCGCCACCGACAGCACCGAACTGGCCGCTGCCTATCGCGCGATCGATGCGCTGGAGCCGATGCCGCAACAGGGTCCGACATTGCGGCCACGACACGAACTGTTCCGCTGGCCGCTGGCTGCCGCGCTGGTATTGCTGCTGTTGCTGGTCGCGCCGCGTCAATTCGGGCCCCGACGGGAGCCGTCGGCATGAACACGGCCATCGCGCAGTTTCATTTCCTGCAGCCGTGGTGGCTGGCCATGCTGGCGCTGCTGCCGGTGTGGTGGTGGCTGGGCACGCGGCGCAGTCAGGCGCAGGCGGAGTTGTCGCGGCTGGTCGATGCCGAACTGCTGCCGCATCTGCTGCGCGGAAAAGCCGGCAGTCGACGGCTGCCGGCGGGATTGTTCCTGCTGGGCTGGACGCTGTCGGCACTGGCGCTGGCCGGCCCGAGCTGGAACCGCATCGCGCAACCGTGGTACGCCAGTCGTGCCGCGCAGGTGGTGGCCATCTCGCTGTCGCGGCACATGCTGGCACGTGATGTGGCGCCGGACCGGCTCAGCCGCGCGATCTACAAGGCGCACGATCTGCTGGACAGCAATCGTGGCGGTCTCAATGCCTTGATCGGCTATGCCGGCGAAGCGTTCGTGGTGGCGCCGCTGACGTCCGATGCGAACAGCCTGCGCGATCTGCTCGATGCGATGGCGCCCGACACCATGCCGGTGGACGGCAACGATGCCGCGCAGGCGATCCAGCGCGGCATGGCGCTGATCCACGATGCCGACGTAAAGGGCGGGTCGTTGGTGCTGATCACCGATCAGGCGGACAGCTCCGCGGTTGCCGCCGCGCGCAAGGCCGCTGCCGCGGGCGTGCGGGTATCGGTGCTGGGCGTGGGAACGCCGCAGGGTGGCCCGATACCGCTTGCCGATGGCGGCTTTCTGCACGACGCGCAGGGGCACATGGTGCTGGCAGGGCGCGATGATGCCGCACTGGCCGCCGTGGCCGCCGCCGGCGGCGGCCGCTACGTGCCGATGACCGCCGATCACGGCGATATCGATGCGCTGCGGGCGCAGCTGCGCAGCGGCTCGGCCAGTGCGGTGAAAGGACAGGTGAACGAACAGTGGCAGGATCGCGGGCCGTGGCTGCTGCTGCCCCTGCTGCTGCTGATGGCCGCGGCTTTCCGCCGCGGCTGGCTGCTGCTGATGGCACTGGTGCTGCTGCCGGCCCTGCCCGGACGCGCCGATGCGATGAGCTGGAAAGATCTCTGGCAACGGCCCGACCAGCGGGCCGCGCAGGCCTTGCGGCATGGCCAGGCAAAGCAGGCGCAACAGCTGGCACGCGACCCGGCGTTGCGTGGTGCGGCGGACTATCGGGCGGGCGACTATGCCGCCGCGGCACAAGCCCTGCGGCCGGTTCCCGGCACCGACGCGGCCTACAACCTGGGCAATGCGCTGGCCCGGCAGGGTCAATACCAGCCGGCCATCGAGGCTTACGACAAGGCATTGAAACTCGACCCGGCCAATGCCGATGCCATCGCCAACCGCAAGGCGGTCGAGGACTGGTTGCGCCGGCAGCGACAGAAAGAACAGAAGCAGGGGCAGTCGAAGCAGCAAAAACAGCAGGGCAAGGGTGACGGCAAGGGGCAGTCCTCGTCGTCGTCCGGCCAATCCGGCAAATCCGACAAGTCCGGCCAGCCGCAGTCGTCCGGCGAGGATGGCAAGAATGCCCCGGACAAGAACGGCAAATCCGCCGCACAAGATGCGAAGAACCCTTCCGCGCAGGATCAGGCCGGCGGTCAGCCCAAGCCGCAGACAGCGCAGCAGCAGGCCGCGCAGAAAGCGCAAGCGCAGAAGGCGCAGCAGGCCCTGAAACAGCAGATGGACCAGGCGCTGGCGGCACAGCAAAAGAAGCCGGACCACGCCACGCAAGCACCCCATCAGCTCGGCGTGATGGCCGGGAACGACCCGCAATCGAAGCTGCCTGCGGACCTGCGCCAGGCATTGCAGCGGGTCCCGGACGATCCGGGGGCGCTGTTGCGGCGCAAGTTCGAGCTGGAATATCTGCAGCGCCATGGCGGCGCACCCACCGAGGACGAACAACCGTGATGTTTCGACGAATCATCGGATGCGCGTTGCTGGCCCTGTTGCTGCTTCCGGCGCTCGGGCGGGCTGCCGACGTGCAGGCCACGCTGGATCGCAACAGCGTGCAGATGGGCGACACGGTGACGCTGAACCTGCGCGTGAACCATTCCAGCGGGAACGTCCAGGCACCCGATCTCGGCGCGCTGAACAAGGATTTCGAGATACTCGGCACGTCCCAGAACAGCAGTCTCAGCATCGTCAATGGCACGGCGACATCGACCCTGACCTTCGGCGTCGCGCTGCGTCCCCGGCACGAGGGAGTGCTGCAGATTCCCTCGCTTACCGTCGATGGCAGTCAGACCGCACCGTTGCAGTTGCACGTGACGGCAGCCAGCCCGACGGCGGCGGCATCCGCCGGCGCGGACGTCTTCATGGAAGCGCAGGTCGAGCCGCGCCAGGCCTACGTCGGCCAGCAATTGAGCTATGTCGTGCGGCTGTATTACGCGATCAACATCAGCGGCGGGTCGCTGGACACGCCCCAGGTTGACGGCATGGACGTCAGCCGGGTCGGCAAGGACCTGAACTACGACACCGAGCGCGGCGGCCGCCAGTATCACGTGCTCGAACGCCGCTATGCGCTGGTTCCGCAGCATGCCGGCCAGCTGGATATCCCCGCGCTGAATTTCCAGGGCGACGCGGTCGATCCGAACGACCCCAACAGTTTCTTCGGCGCCAGTACGCCGGTCTCGGCCCGCGCGCCGGCGCAGACGGTCGCGGTGCGCGCGGCCCCTGCCGATTGGGGCAACGCCGCCTGGCTGCCAGCGCGCCAGTTGAGCCTGACACTGGATGGCTGGCCGGGTGCCCAGGATCAAGTGAGAGTGGGACAGCCGCTGAACGTCACGCTGGACCTGCAGGCGACCGGCCTGCCGTTCGAGGCGTTGCCGGCGCTGAGCCTGCCGTCGCTGGATGGCGCCACGGTGTATCCGGACAAGCCGGTCACCGGCACCCGCGACGCCGGACCATGGCTCGTCGGTCACCGCCAGCAGGCATTTGCGATCGTGCCCGAACGCGCCGGCACGCTGACCGTTCCGGCGATCACCCTGAACTGGTGGGACGTGCTGACCGACCGGATGGAAGTGGCGCAGATCCCGGCACACAGCGTGACCGTGTTGCCCGCGTTGCCCTCCACGGGCGGGATAGTCGCACATCCGTCCGGCCCGGCCGTTGCGGTAGCCACGAACGCTTCTACAGCCACGGCGACGACGGCAGCGACCCACGGCGTGCCCTGGCGCTGGCTGGCACTGGGCAGCATCGGCTTGTGGCTGCTGAGCCTGCTCGGATGGTGGTGGTGGCGTGGCCGTGGCCCTTCGCCGTCGACCGCCGCACCCGTGGCGCTGCCGGCGACGTCGGCCCGCCGGTGCCAGCAGGCATTCCTCGATGCAGCCATGCGCGCCGATACGGCGGCGCAGGTGCGTACCCTGCTGGCTTGGGCGCGTGCCGAGCGACCGGCGATCCAGCATCTGGGCGAACTGGCGGCGATGCTGGCCGACGACAGACAACGCGCGGCCATCGCCGCCCTGCAGCAGCGGCATTACGCCGGTACGCCGGCGACCGACGATGGCGTGGCCGTGGCTGAGTTGTTCAAGCGAGGCTTCGTCTGGCGCCGGGACGATGCCGCGGACGTCGATCCGGGCGAACTGCCGCCGCTGTATCCGTTCAAGCTGCGTTGAGCGCCTGCTGCCAGATCGCGTGCATGGCCTCGCTGAAACAGCACAGCTGCACGTCGATCGACGCAGAGCGGGCCAGCTCGTCGCGCAGCGTGGCGACGGCCACCTCCGACGCCAGTGCGGGCGGATAGCCGTACACACCGCAACTGATGGCCGGGAACGCAATGCTGGACAATCGACAGGTGTGCAGCAGCTGCAGCGCGCCGCGATAGCAGCTTTCGAGCAGGGCCGGTTCACCGCGGCTGCCACCGTGCCAGATCGGCCCCACGGTGTGGATGACATGACGTGCGGGCAGGGCGAAGCCGGGCGTGATGCGCGCCTCACCGGTCGGGCAGCGTACCCCCGGGGCGGCTTCGGGCAGTGCGCGGCAGGCATCAAGCAAGGCCGGCCCTGCCGCGCGATGAATGGCGCCATCCACCCCGCCACCGCCAAGCAAGGTGGGGTTGGCCGCGTTGACGATCGCATCCACGCGCAGCTGGGTGATGTCGGCGATGATCACGCTGATGGGCATGGCTTCGATGATAGCTGCGCCGTATGCTGATGGCATGCGTACGGAAGGGGAGGCTGGCAACGGATGACGGTGAAGACAGAAGATATTTCCTTTGGCTATCTGCTCAACGACGTGACCTTGCTGTTCCGCAAGCACTTCGATCGGCGCGCGGTGAAGTTCGGGCTGACCCGCGCGCAGTGGCGTGCGACCAAGATGCTGTACCACCGCGAGGGTCTGCGGCAGACCGAGCTGGCCGAGTTGCTGGAAATGGAGCCGATTGCCGTGGGCCGGGTGATCGACCGGCTGCAGGCCGCCGGCTTTGTCGAGCGCCGGCCCGACCCGAAGGATCGCCGCGCGTGGCGCCTGTACGCCACCGAGCAGGCACACGGGGTCATCAGCGACATGGAAGTGATCGCTCGCGAGTTGCGCCGGGACGCCACCCGCGGCATCGACCATGACGAACTGCAGCAGGCGCTGGCGGTGATCAACCGGATCAAGGACAACCTGCTGGCGCTGGAGCAGAGGGACGGCGACCCACCCTGAGCGTTGGACCGTCCTGCCATCGAAACGAGCGGTAAACGAGATATTTCCCCGCGCCCCGCGCCCCGCGCCCCGCTCCCGCCGTTACTGCCTGCCCTTGAGCAGATCGCGAATCTCGCCGAGCAGCACCACATCAGCTGGCGGCGCCGCCGGCGCGGCCGGTGCCGCTTCCTGCTTGCGGCTGAGCCGATTGATCGCCTTCACCATCAGGAAGATCGCGAAGGCGATGATCAGGAACTGGATCAGGGTGTTGATGAACATCCCGTACTGCACGGCCACCTCGGCCACCTTGTGTGCCGGGTTGCTGGTGTCGGCGGGCTTGAGTACCCATTTCAGCTGCGAGAAATCCATGCCGCCGGTGAGCATGCCGATCGGCGGCATGATCACGTCGTTGACCAGCGAGGTGACGATCTTGCCGAAGGCGCCGCCGATGACCACGCCGACCGCCAGGTCGAGCACGTTGCCACGCATGGCGAATTCCTTGAACTCCGTGAGCATGCTCATGCCTATCCCCTCTCTCGTGTGATAACGGTCGGTCGTTGAACTTCCGTTCGGCGGCCCGCCTGCCGTGCGGGTCAGACGATCTTGCCCTGCAGTCGGGCCACGCCTTCGAGCTCGGCGTCGAAGCGATCGCCGCGCTGCAGCGCGGCCACCCCGGCCGGGGTGCCGGTGAAGATCAGGTCGCCGGGCTTCAGCGCGAACAGCCGCGACAGCGCGGCGATGATCTCCGGCACGCTGTGCACCATCTCGCCGAGCCGGGTCTGCTGGCGCAACTGGCCGTTCACGCTGAGCCGCAGCACGGTGTCGGCATCCGGCACTTGCTCGCTCGCCGGGCGCAGGGCGGACACCGGCGCGGAATGATCGAACGCCTTGGCCACGTCCCACGGATGGCCCTTCGCCTTGGCCTGTGCCTGCAGGTCGCGGCGGGTCAGGTCCAGGCCCACGCCATATCCCCAGACCAGCGCCCCGGCCTGTTCCGGCGTCAAGTCGCTGCCGCCGTTGCCCAGCGCCACCACCATTTCCACCTCGTGGTGCAGGTCGGTCGTGGCCGGCGGATACGGCACGTCGGCACCGTCGCCGACCACAGCATCGGCCGGCTTGCAGAAAAACATCGGCGCGGACTTGTCCACGCTGGCGCCCATTTCACGCGCATGCTCGGCGTAGTTGCGCCCGATGCAGAACACGCGGCGGATCGGAAAGCGCAGGTTGCTGCCGACGATCGGCAGGCTGGGCGACGCCGGAGGAGGGATGATGTAGGTCATGCCGGCAAGCGTAGCAAAACCCGGCACAATCAGACATCGCGTAGCATCGCTCCCATGGGGCCCGCCATCGGTCGTGCCGCTAGCAGCCTGTCGG
>Ga0307377_10008999_pt1 | contig 10056 bp, 12 predicted proteins | sample TR3MG_FD_202535 | JGI IMG/M metagenome (GOLD analysis project Ga0307377, IMG submission 202535) | Soil microbial communities from Risofladan, Vaasa, Finland - TR-3 | ecosystem: Environmental > Terrestrial > Soil > Coastal area > Acid sulfate soil | place: Finland: Risofladan, Vaasa | collected... | reverse complement strand
TATCGTTGATTTACGGTGTTTTTCATTCTGCGTATCCATGTTCTTCCCCCATATTTGCCTTATAGTACCTATTGCACCATTATATGATAACTTTGTTAATTTTTCATTAAGGAAATTGTCGCTAGTTTTCTGTGCGGTGTGCAAGATATAGAGCTGAACGCGATTTCAGTCCTGCAGCCCGGAGGTCGTTGGTTCAAATCCAACCCCCACCACCAAGATTTTTAGTAACCGCCCCTGAGAGGGGGCAGTTTTTATTTAGGAGAGATGCTAATATAACTCCGCAATGGGGAAGCGAAGACAACATACAATCCCATATTTCTATCTAAAAGAATTCCTGAAACCTGGCATTGTATATCGACGTGGGGATAAATCACCTCGCTATGTTAAGACACCTAAAGATGTGGCTGTACATAGTGACTACTATGGGAGATCCTCCGATGAATTCAATGCATTAGACAAGATAAATAGCAAGACAGAAACTTGGGCAGCACCATTATTGAAGAAGTTAATCAATGACCCTGCTTCCATAACTCATAGTGAGTGGGTAATTCTATCCTATTATTTTGCGAATATTTATGTAAGGACACCCGCTTTTCAGGATACTATGATTAATACGTTCAAGGAAATGACTAAGCAACTTAACAAGATGACTGAACGTATGAAGAAAGCCTATGAAAAAGCTGAAGCCGAGGGGAAAGACCTGTCTCTCTTTAGTACCCCCACTTTCAATAATTCACCAGGAACCTCAGTTGATGAGTTGAATAAGTGGATGGATAAACTTGACCAAGAAGACGGAAAGCTCGATAACATCTCTCTCTTCTACAGTCTTATCAGGGATGTTGCAGAGTGCATACAGAAGATGGCCTTCTACATATTCGAAGCATCGGGGGGGCTATTCTTCATTACGACAGATAGACCACTGGTTCTATTTAGCTTGATTTCGGAATCACCACATGGAGCAGGATGGGAAAAGAAAGATGCTCTAGCAGCATTATCACTAGATCCAAAACACCTCCTTACAATGTGCTATCGCGGTACACCAGCAATTTATAACCGAGTACCCTCTGCCGGGGATGTGCACTTCTTCAATGTCGAGTTGATGAAATATGCTGTGAACGAAGTCTACAGCAAATACACATACGATACTGCCCTTGACTGGATGCTAAGAAAGGGTGGCTGGAAAGCAAAGAAGGCAGGCTGACCTCTACCTGCCGTTTAGATTGATAACAGGTAGTAGACTTGAATCAATAACTCAGAAATTGAGGTGTACTGCTCCCAGGTAATCCCTCCGCTTACAAACCCACAGCGCCGCGACATAATACGTGTAGGAGGTGAACAGGATGACACAAAAAGCCATTTTGTTACCTTGAGGGCAAAACAAGTAGCCAAAATGCTACCCATTCAAAACGAACTACCAACTCACCAATCAAGCAAAGCATGCATCGTAATCATGATGGTAGCACCAGAGGCATTAATTCAGTTTGAGAGCTAGTTAACTCACCTTTTCACTACCATTCTAACTATCCCACCAATAGCTAAGCCACCACCAAATACAGTCAAACCTTTGCCTATTGAGGCATAGAGGGCTATGTTCTGCAACTCATTATATGGTTCAAGCCAGTACCGCGCAGAGCTTCCAGGGTCCCACAAGAAAATACCAAAACCAGCAATGAGTAGGCCAACTACCAGCATAGAAATACCTAGTTTCATTTGATTCTTCAGCCTCCTTTCTTGTTAAACTGGTAATCCATGTTCATGAATCCAATTATCATTCTTTATCGAATGGAATAAATATCTCCTTTCCTCTATATTATATCATTTTGTGTCCACTTATGTCTATTTATCTCTATGTATGCCTAATATTAGACAGCCTGATATCTTTAAGTCAAAATATGGCAACACCAGATAAGTCAGGCAAGATAGATCGAGTATTTTTAAGATTCCAGGAAGCACAAGAGTTTCTTGACGTGAGTCATCAGACTCTGTACAAGCTCATGGGGCAAGGTTTACCTTCACACAAGATAGGTAGAAAAAGAGTCTTCTTTAAAGAGGACTTGATCGAGTGGATAAGAAACCACTAAGCGTATATTCAAGAATTGCTTCAACCACTTTCACTCCTGTGCCCCTTTTCTACATCTGCAGTATCCTCAAATCATGGCAGGCTTTGCCTTCCTCCCCTCACACACATCATGCTTAGCAATAGCTTAGCAGCAACGTCTATAGCAGTTTATACCTAACTAGCTATATTTTGCACAGCTAAAACAAATCTCTAGCTAGCTAGAGCTCCTCCTGCATAGGTTAACAGTAATGTGCTAAATAGTGCTGCTGTGTAAGTTTAGTTGAGTAGAAGGTCTTCCAGTTAAAGTTATCCAATGATATAATTGTTCAAGATGGAGTGGAAGTGAAGAGGCCATTCTTTCTCATCATCTTTGCAGTTTTATTTGTAGGGATACTATTATCAGGGCTAAGTGATACGGCTGTTTCTATCGAGGGTGTGGGTAGTCCTAATGATGAGGTGACTAACACTATAAGCAAGGCAAGCAATTCTTCGGCAAGTGCCACAATTACGATTACGATGTATGCTGTGGCTGATGGTTAACCCGTATAATTGCCTTTTCTTAGAGGATAGCATGAGCAAAGAGTGGAATGATTTAATCGAACGTATGCCAACTTTATTAAAGCAGCTTACGTCTCAACTGTTACGACCTTGGAATGACCGGAGGATTCTTCCCCAAAAAGGAGTGTACGTCTTTTATGAGGATGAAAAACCAATTTACATTGGTCGAACTAATAACATGAGTAGTAGGCTAAACCAACATGGTAATCCAAGTTCTGGGCATAACAGCGCTACCTTTGCCTTCAACATAGCGAAACGTGAGGCAATTAAAAAGGAAATGAATATTCAAATGACCCGTAGCCAACTTCAAGCTGATCCTGCTTTTTCTAAGTTATACCTCCAGGCCAAAGCGAGGGTTTCTAAAATGCCTGTAAGAGTAATCGAGATTAATGACCCTATCGTGCAGACATTATTCGAAGTGTATGCTGTCATGTGCCTGGATACGAGGGAATACAACGACTTTGACACTCATTAGTGAAGCGCCGCAGTGTAAGAAGAAAGACGGCTTTGTAGTCCCTTGGTTCATCTAATTCTAAGGTAAAGGAAGGGCAAGATTGCTTAAACTGAGAATCTTACGTTACAATGGGAGGAATCATGGGAAATACAAAAGATAGCAAGAGTGAGCCTCCCCCCCAACCAAATAATGCAAGCACGGATTGGGAAGAGGTAGAGTATAAAGAGTGTTCGGAGGATTGGCGCCACCGTGATAGATTAATCTGGGCTACATTGCCAGTTGCGGCTACGGTAGGTGCTGTGATAATAAGTTTCGCTTTTAATGCCACTCTTGGGATTAGACTCTGGATATTGGTTATCGGGGTCGTTCTGACGGTTGTGATGCTAATTTCTTTGATTAGACATCGCATGTACCAGGAGGGCAGTGAGGAACAAATGCGGTCGCTATACGTACCACCAAATATAAAGGACTGCGATGGAAGCCCCAGAAAATATCCTCCCCCCGATTTTAAACTGGAGGGCATAATATGTGAAAAGTTTGATGCTAAACTCAGGATTTGGTCAAGGGCAAGGCGAAACAGTGGCTTCGAATGGATGGTCAGAGGTACCTTAGTTGTAATGTTAATTCTGATGGGATTGGCGGTGTATACTCTGGTTCAGTTGTGATTCCCAATTAGAGTTAATAAGAATGAAAGCTAAACATGTGGTGATATTAGATGTGGATGGGGTGTTAGCGAAACACAATCAACCAGTATCTTCAGAGGTATCAGGGCTGGTGAGGGAGATTTCACAGCGGTCATTAATAGCACTTGCTTCTGGCAAGCCAGCATCCTATCTTGAGGGACTGTCCAGAGGGATGGGTCTGGCTAACGTCGTAATCATTGGCGAAAACGGAGGAGTCCTTTACTTCCCCGAGAAAAGGGAGGAAATCGTTTTCTCAGACCTCTATCCAGAAGTAACCAAGAATCTCGAAATATTGGCTACAGAATTAGATAAGAGACTCAAGGGAAAATGTTGGTTCCAGTCAAACAAAGTTACAGTGACTGCATTCCCCAAACTTGGTTTCACACTCAAAGATACCCTGAAACAGTTTGAGGGCGTTATCGCTGAACGTGGATTGAAGGGCATCAGGCTGTTTGCACACGTAGACGCCGTGGATGCAGTTCCAGAACAGCTAGATAAGGGATGGGCATTAGACATACTTTCGGACATTTTGAATATTGGTAAATCTGATTTTGTTTCCGTCGGTGATAGTGATACAGATATTCCGATGTTAAGTAAGACGGGTCTTTCTATCTGTGTTGGTAATAGTCCAAATCTGAAGAAGGTGGCACATAAAATATTCGCTACCGGAGTGGAAGCACTTAATTACATCTTGGAGATTATTTGATTCAACGCCTATTTGTATATAGGCTGTTTAGCCAGTGCGGTATACATCACAATCATAATTGAGCCACTTGCCAACGGTTTGCTAATCCCTTGGTTCACCTAGCTGCATCTTTACCCTACGGATGGCCTTGTCAATCCACAAGAACTTCTCATAAGTGATATAATTATCGGAGGCATATCAAAGATAAGGAGACCTTCTATGAATAGGATTCAATCAGGCAAGGAGTTGTGCGACCAATTCTTCGAAACCTTAAAGAATAAGGAAGACATCGCTTTTGGCATTGTTGCAATCGTTCGAAGGCGGTATATAATGTGTCTAAAAGGGTTTATGTAAATTGCTGTAATATCAAAATAAGGCTTAAAAATGGAAGATAGAATTCCCCAAAGTGCCATTGATTCAATAGCACAACATATAAATCAGAGAAATAACAAGCAATACGGCATCTCCATAATTGGAACTACATCTAATCCTGGGACTCCACAGATTTTCGAGATCATACCATTTGAGCAAATAGACAAAATTGATAAAAACTTCTATGCTGTTGACGGGAGCATTAATAGCCATACTTTTTATAATGGTATGTCTATCGGACTGTATAGAGGTGGTTACGTCTGCTTTAATGAGGGGAATCAGATTCGCATGAATAATCATGATGATCCAGTAATCTTAGGGCAATCATACACTCCGCAAAACATACTAATCACCTGCGAGGAACATTTGTATGCAATATATGATGAATTGCTCACTATTTCACCCGTTGTGAGTTTCATGCACTTTTTACAAGCAACACCGGAAGAGGTGTTTACATATAACCGTGACCTAATTTGTTCCTCAATTTCAACCCTATTTGCCTTCTGCCAAGAGATTCTTGAATGGTCTCTCATTTATGAGATTGCTTGCAGAAATGAGACAAAAAAAGATGATTTTATTCTAAAAGATGGTACTTTAAGGTCTCTCAATATCAAACAGGAGTACCTTGTTAAGCTTGGTGATTTCCTAAGTAATGAAAAACAAGTTGTTCTGGTGGGAATTACTAAGAACTCACCAATCAAAATAGAACTGACGTATACCTTCAAGCAAATAGATAGTTACCTTCAAGATAAATTGAAGCCTCAATATCCTTTTAACGCAAAAGATCCTAAACAACAGAAGCTTTGTTGTTGGTTTGAAGTTCCAGATGCTGTTTTACTAAATGCTTACCAAGCAAGATCAAGCAATATGTTTATACGCAAAGCTCTCAAAGGTGGGCGAGGTATAGGGCTGTTTGTTGCCGCAAGGCTTGATTATGTTGAAAAATTACAGAACTACGATTGGGTTATTGTGGATGTCAATATATTCGATGCAATTCCAGGTATTGGACAAGATAATTCAACGAGGAACATGGATAAACTAAAAGCAATTTCTTACGACTTGACCCGTTTGACACAGGAACATTATATCCTTGGTTACCCGTATCCACTTGTCGAAGTACACAATTTTGTTACATTGAAATCTGATTTTAAAGAAGCGGTCATTAGCCGTGTAAAGCATTCGATGTATTCGACCCAACATATGGATCATGTTGACATAGAGAATATGTTCCTTGATATTCACTCCCGTTTTTAAAGGAGGTGGAAAATGGTAGAGCGAACAGATTTCGGCGTCCTTTACGGACAAAAAACGACAGAAGATGCTCTACTAATATACTCATCATACGAGGATGCAAAAGCAAGTCCCAATAGAGGTGATTTTATTATACTCACACCGAAGAATGAAGATGGAAGGAAATTTCTTACTAGGGTTGAAGCAGAAATATATGATGAAGACCCAATTTTTCGTTCCCAAGATAAAACACTAGTAGCAGTTCACTATGCAAGAATAGCTGAAAGAGAACTTTCAGATCGGGACAAGCAGAAGATGTTTAGCTATACCTATAGGGTTAAAATGCTCGGAACGTTTACAGACTCTGGACAAAAGCTCGAATTTACAACAGCTGTTCGGAAGCTTCCAGTAGTCTCATACCATGCAAGACATCTAAGTAATAGAGAGGTTGATGCAATCATAAACAAACCAGACTCTAGTGGAGCACCTATTGGGTACCTATGCATAGGAGAAGACATTCACAAAGATAAAGGTAACATTCTGTTTGATGTGCAAAGATTGCGAGAAAGAAGAACAATGGTTTTTGCCCAATCTGGATTTGGAAAGACTAACCTTGTAAAAGTATTACTTTATCACATTATTGGGGACACAAGATATGGGAAATTGATCTTTGATTTGAATGGCGAGTATTTCCTTAAAGGTCAGAAAACACTGGGGCTTGGGAATATTGACGAACAGAAAATACGGGATAATTTAGTAGTATACACTGATAAGAAAATTGATGAATATTACAAAGGCCATTTCATAAACGGGGGTAATGTTCTTCTGAATATGCGGCGCCATATGACGATTGGGGATATCCTCAATTTTGGAACAGGTTTCTCTTCCGTTATGGAAAACTTTCTTCACTATCTTGATGACGAAGGAGTGGAGGACTTCATAAATAATATTGACAGATATGCAAGTGATCCACAACTACTTCACCAGCAATTTCCAGATTTCTTTAGACGAGCTGACACAAGTGCAAGTAGCACTATTGGTGCTATCCGAAAAAGGCTTCGTCCATTAATTGATGAAAATAAGGGTCTACATAGTAGCAGTTCCACAATGATTGAAGATATATTCAAGTACTTAAAACAAGGTAAGACGGTAATAGTAGATTTCTCCCTCAAAGATAGTCGTGAAGCTAGCATAATCTCAACCATATTAGTCAGGAAACTGTTTGAGCATAATAAAAGGGAATTTACTAGTGATAAGCCAGCTGCAGTTGTAGAAACAGTAATCTTTGTTGAAGAAGCACAGAACGTGCTCTCAGATGAATTAGTGAAATCAGAAGCAAACCCCTTTGTAAGATGTGCTAAGGAAGGTAGAAAGTTTGGGTTAGGTATGGTTGCCATAACTCAAAGACCCTCGGCAATCTCTGAAGAGATTAGAACACAGGCTGAAAACTTCTTCTCTTTTTATATGGGTAATTCCGATGATATTAGGGCTCTTATAAAATCTAGCATACACTATGATGGGGTGGTTTCATCATTTATTCAGACAGAAACAATACCAGGTAATCTGTATATGGTGACATCTGACCGTGCATTTGCAGTTCCTATTCGGGCATTTGAATTCGAGAAGCTCATTGGAGATAAAATATATAAATGACTACGTTAATTGTACCAACAAATGGGAACAGGGATATTTTCGATGGTGCATTGGGTAAAGCGGATTCCTTTTTACATCAATTTTCAACTATCCAGGAAAAAACACCGATAGAGGAACGTGTTACTCTGCTACTTGTTCGTGACCTATTAAGGCTGGGCTGGCGTATTAAGTCCAATTCTAGAAAGTCGCTTGAACTCATACCTCCAAAGAGTTACGGAAAGGAAATTGTCAAAGCGGCAATGGCATATTCAAGAAATGAAATCATAGAAAGTAATACTTCTTGGATTAATAAGCATATTGACTTAGCTCGAATCAATCTAGCATCTGGAACTAAGGTATTAGAGTCTGAAATCTGCCCTAGAATAGAAGTGTGTGAAACGCAGGCTCAACACGAATTATTTAGGATATTTAGGTATTATTGGAGTTCCCCATCATCAGATTATGTTGGAAGAAGAATAAGACTCCTCATTAGAGATGACGGAATAATAGGTAGCCCCATAATTGGGATTGCTGCTCTTGGAAGCAGTATCATACATATTCCTGATAGAGATAAATGGATTGGTTGGGATAAGTCAACTAGGACAAGCGGAATTGTATATATGATGGATGCGTATGTTATAGGAGCTTTGCCACCGTATAGCTATTTGCTTGGTGGGAAATTAGTTTCCTATGCTTTGGCTTCAAACGAGCTAAGAACCATTTATAGGAACAAATATACTTGTTCTAAGACCATTATAAGGAATCGTGAAGCTTCGGATATGGTGTTGATAATAACTTCCAGTTTGTATGGGCAGAATAGTTCTCAATATAATCGGTTGAAATACGGCAAATCCCTCATCTACAAACCCATCGGCAAAACGTCTGGATATGGCTCTCTTCACATCACTAATGAAACCTTTTATGCTATGTTACAATTAGCAAAAGAGAGCGAATGTAACATATCAAACAGATTTGGAGATGGACCCAATTGGCGTATGAGAATAATTAGATCAGCTTGCGACGTGCTTGGTTTGGATTCTGCCGTTATACTTAAACACTCGTTTCCAAGAGGGTTATTCGCTGTTCGTTTAGCTTTGAACTGGAAATCATTCCTGAATGGAAAATCACAAACTCCAATATACCGAAACCTACCGTTGGATAAGCTAGTAAATCATTGGCGCAATAGATGGTGCAATATGCGTAAACAGAACGAGTTCATTACCCGTAAGGTTAAAGCTTTCAATCCAAGTCAATTCACTATAAAGCAAACTCCCATAGAACTATGAATAATAGCGACTAAATTCCAAGAGGCATAATCAAGGGACAGCTCGTTAAAGCTGTCTCCTACTACAATCACAATTACTTTCTCCTATCCTGTGGACTCAGTTAGATAGATTAGCCGTGTAGTCTATCCACCGGAGAATAACGTTTACGACTCTCTATCGCATCATAGCATCCCACAGTCTGACGCTACCCTAGGTGCTATGCTCTTATCTAATGGTAAACAGAATGGGACTGACTGGGCAGTATTGTGATCATGCCATCCTAATTGCTCCACCTGTTCCCTAGCTAAGTTTTGTAGATTTGCACAGACTGCTGTATATAAAGATATAGTTCCTTAGTGAATCGATATCCTTTTCTAGCAATAAAGAAGAGGTATCCTAATTTTCAATAATAACTCTTAGATTGAATCATTCTAAGCACTAATTAGTGTTTAAAAGAATTATTCATTTTATTTACGTTTGTTTATTTTCAATCTACGATTAACTTGTTGATCAATTGATCACAAATACAAAATGGAGGTTGAAAATGAGCAAGAAGTCCAAGAAATCCCCAAATCTCGCACAATCCCAGGTCGAAACCCCAAAAGAGAAGCAGCCTAAACAGGTTGTTTCAGCGCCTCAAGCTAAGCAGGAAGAGCCTCTCACGTTGGAGACCATCCAAACAGAGCTGAATACCTTAAGAGACTTGGTATTCGAGCTCGCGAGCCAGATGACTGCTTTGCAGAATACTCCGGTTAGAAAGCGAAAGGCAGTTCCAAATGGCAAGATCCAAATCCTCGACAAGCAAACAGGTGAAGTCTATCCCTCAAAAAATTCAGCCTACCAGACTTTACTCAAGGCAGGCGAGCTCAAAGAGCTGGTCGATAAAGGCATCTTTGGCTCCGATCCTGAGAAGAACACGTTTGGCTGGTATGCTCTGGTAAGAGCTTGGCCGGACAGGTTTGAGGAAAAAAAGGCTGAGGAAGTAACAGCAAGCAAATAGGCAAATTGAAGTTCTACTGTACGGCAATACAAGCAGATTGTAACTGAAGAAGAGAATAATTACTCTAAATGCATAAGAATTGTATTTTCTAAATAGTTAATATCAAAGTATTGGCAAG
>Ga0307377_10008998_pt1 | contig 10057 bp, 15 predicted proteins | sample TR3MG_FD_202535 | JGI IMG/M metagenome (GOLD analysis project Ga0307377, IMG submission 202535) | Soil microbial communities from Risofladan, Vaasa, Finland - TR-3 | ecosystem: Environmental > Terrestrial > Soil > Coastal area > Acid sulfate soil | place: Finland: Risofladan, Vaasa | collected... | reverse complement strand
CCTGCTCCCGCCCTTTCGCGCCTGCCAGACCGACAGGGTGAGCCGGATAGCCGTCCTGATGATCTTCTGCTCGCCCCCGCTCAGCTCCCCGATGTCGAGGTCGTGGCCGCCCTTCGACACGATTATGTCCAGGCTCTCGACGGTGTCCCCTGACTTCAGTTCCTTCTGGGTCTCGAAGCGGATCCGCATCCTGCCCTCGGTGGCCGCCCCCAGCATCTCGTCAGATATTGTTTCAAGCTCCGGCCGCGCTTGTTCGATTATGAGTGGCTGTATCCCCGACCGACCGAAAGCCTTCTCGATCTCCCGCAGATCCCCTGCCCGTTCCTTTGTCTCGGCGATGCCCGTCTCGGCTTTGACTGCCTTGTCCGCGGACTCGGTCATGCGCTGGATCCTCTCTTTAAGAGTTCCAACGCCCAAAGTCATGACGGATACTTCCCTTTCAAAATTTCCTAAATCCATTTTTGCCTGCAGGTGCTGTGCGTCCAACTCCTTGTCCGGACATAGCTTCAGGGCCTCGGCCGCGTCTACTTCCGCTTTCGTCCTCTTCAAAAACATTCCCGCCAGGTTCTTGGCCTTTGACTTGCCGGCCTCGACCAGCGTATTGATACTGCCCTGGGCCGCCTGAAACTTCGCACTGTCTGCGGTCAATTCCTTTAATTGCGAGATCTCGACCTGCTTGGCCAGTAGCCGGGACCCGATCACCTTATCATCCAACAGCTCCAGCTTGGGAAGATTGGAGTCGAGTTGCTCCACCTTGGCCCGGGCTTCCTCTTGCTTGGCATGCGCCCCCTGGACCTCCGCCTTCGCCCGGACTGCGCTGGCAACCAGCGCGCATCCATTACAACACTCCTGCTGCGGAGTTTTATCGAGCAATGACGCCTGGTCCTTCAATCGCCTGAACAGCACAACTGCGGATTCCAATGCAGCACAGGCAAGACTGAGCTCAGAGCACTGTTTGACGTGGTTGTTTTTTCTGAGTGCGTTTTCCCGTTCTATCTTCTGAAGCTCCGCCTGCAGGTTATCTTTATCTTGCAGGACTTTCTCAAGATCCCGCTCGGCCCGGAGGATATCCGGCCCCTTGGCAACAATCGCCTGAAGCCTTTTGTATTCCACCCGATCCGCAGAGATCTCGGCCTCAAGCCCCGGGATCTCCCGCTCCAACTCTTTAGCCAGGGCATCCAGCGTCTGCCAGCGTTCGACCGCAACCGCTCCTTCCTTCATCCGAGCCTCGAGATTCTCCAAAGCAATTTTTGTGGCATCGACCCAGTAAGTCGCTTTCTTGAGGCCTTCCTCTGACAGGCTCAGCTCGGCCTGGGTTTGTGCTAACCCCGAGGCTTGTTCTTTGTAGCTTTGAATGGCAGACTCTTCGTTCGAGATCTCCTGCTCCAGCGACTTGGCCTTATCCTTCGCAGCCGTGGAGATCCGGTCGAACCGCTCCAGCCCCAGGAGCCTGGAAAACACGGCCTTCCTCTCCGCTGGCCGGGCATCGCAGACGTCCCCGATGTTCCGCTGACTGGAAAATACGGAAGCAAGGAACGTGTCCTGGGGTCCTAAGAGGTTGACCACGGCATTTTCAAAATCCTTGACCTTGGGACCGGCAATCAACCATTCCATCGGGGCATCTTCTTCTTCGTCATACGTAATTTTTAACAGTTTCCCGCTTGCTGATGTGGTTTTGCCTGTCCGTTTCAATTCCCTGATTGCGTTATACTTTTCCCCGTTCATCTCGAACTCAATCTTTATACTGGCCTTCCCCTCAAATCCTCTCGTTATCCGATCATAGATCGACCCAGGGCGGGTGGGAAAGGATCCGTACAGGCACGCGGGAACGGCCTCGAGCAGGAACGTCTTACCTGCCCCGTTCTCGCCTGTAATAGCGATTATCGAGGGCTTGTCCTGCAGATCTAGCTGGGTATTGGCGTGTGGGCCGATGTTCTCGATGGTGATGTTGGTTACTTTCATATTATCGCCTCCATCAGTTCCTTGGCTCGTTTGATCATCCGCTCCCGTGCCGGCTTTTCCCAGCCCCTGTGCGTCAGGTAAGAGTCGAGCAATTCATTGTCGCTCCGGCCAGCCTCCACGCCTTCGATCTCGCGCTTGACCTCTTCCCGATCGGGAATGATCTCAACTGTCGCTCTATCGCCCCCAAGTAATTCCTCCAAGTTTTCTGGCTTTTCTTTGAAGCGGTACTTAACATAGTCGCCATCTTTAGGCAGTGGTTTTGTAAACTTTTCCCACCCGTTCAAGGTGTGATACTCCGGCGCATCGATCTCCACAAACTCGTGCGTGCGCTTCTCGGTATCGATGATCATAAACCCCTGCGGGTTTCCTTCATCGCCGAAACTGTCCTGCGTCAACGCCCCAACGTAGTGGATGTTCTTGCCTATCTGCTGGCGCTTGTGGATGTGGCCCAGGACGATTAAGTCAGCGCCGGTTGCTTCTAATTGCTCCTGCGTGACCTCGAACTCGCTGCCCTGGATTGAAACTCCGGAAGGGAGAAGCGCACCTTTGACGGTGAGGTGGCCGACAACGAGCTTGTACCCATCCCCGTAATCCTCAAATCGTTCTTTAATCGCCCCCAAGTTTGACTCCAACAGCTGATCTCTTGTGCCAGCTGGATCCAACATCCAGGGAATAAAAGAAATTGTAACTCCACCCTCGCGGCGTATCTCGCCTAACTGATCAACAACTTGAACTCCCGCAACTCTTAGGGGCTCAAGCGCAGACAGTTGTTCCCCCGTAGCTTGTTCGTGGTTCCCTTCGACAATAATAACTTCGATGCTCTTGTCTATTAGTTTTTGTAGGGGGTCCATGAAGGCACGAAAAACTGTCCCCAAACTAGACTCTCGGCCTCCGATGTTTCGAGTATCCCATACGTCCCCAGCCAAGATAACGAGAGTAACCCCCAGTTCTATTATCTCATCAACCACTGTCCACCAGGCCGTCCTCTTATCCTCTAAGTTCTTTCCCCTCATGTGCAGATCCGCAACGATAGCAGTTTTCATGATTTATTCCCCCTCTCTTCCAATCTTTTCATAATTTCTTTTGCCACAACTTCATACCCTGAGCCAGCAATCCTTAACTTAATCGCCTCCCATAAAGATATTTTATATTCTATCTCAACAACAACGGAAATCTTATTCCCATTTCTCATTATCTACTCACCCCCCTTCTTTACGCCTATTATAACACCCGTGCTGGATTTGTCAAGGGCTAAAACAACGGCATGACATTCCCCATCTCCCGGCGCCGTTTGAGTTCCCTATGCCCGATGTTCTCCAGCGCCTGGATCTGCTTCGGGGACAACGTTCCCCTCTCCCGAAACTGCCGCTGGATGCTATCTATAAAATCCATATCGGCATCAGGGATCTTGTCCAACGCATTGAACGCGATGCTGATCAGCTCGTTCAGATCCTGATACAATTCCATGGCTATCTCGGCAGAGGCAGGTAGATCCCGCCCCACATCCATAACAGAATGATCCCCATCATAAAAGAATTCAGGAATAGCATTATTATCAGGCACGTCACCGCCCATCTGCTGTTCATTGATCTGTTTCCTCCCGTAATTTTTCTATCACGCTATCCTTGTAGGCCTTGATGCCGGCGATCATGTACCCGGGGAGCGTGTCGACGCCTCTTGGTACAGCGCCTGCAATCTCCGGCAGCCTGACTTCTATGGCCTTCCGCTCCTCGCGGAGAAGCTGCTCAATATAATTGCAGACATTTTCTGCTAAATCGCAGGCAATGCACCCGTCATAATCTTCCGGACATTCGGGGCCATTCTCGCAGTCCTGAGTGCCGTTATAGGTAAGCTCCCTGATCAACAGCTCGAGATCGGTGAACTTAACTTCTTTCTCGCAGATCATTGGATTGCCTCCTTGCCCTCTAATATACTCAGGCATTTTCTGCACGTCACTACATTTTTAATAGCCTTCATGATCTCAAATGCGACTTGTGGCACGATCGCATTGCCTAACGCCTTGAGCCTTTCTTCGCGGTGCTTCGACTTGGTAAGTTTAAATCCGTCCAGCCGGACGGGAAGCCCATCATCCACTCCACAAAGGCGGGTTGCAACTTCAAGCCAGTTTTTGTCCCAGTTATTACATTGCTTATCCCCTGCTGTTTGCTGTTTTTGCTTCGTCTGTCGCTGGCGTCTGGCGTTGGGAGCATTGCTATTACATCCTTGATTTTTACTCCGTGAGTTACGCCCTTTTGATTTTTCCTGCAATATCCCCCTGCTGAATTTCTCTCCACATTCTTGACTGGCGCACCTTCCGTGTCGGCCACCCTGGGAGTGGGCAACAATCCAGACCCGATCTCGTCTGTGGGGTGCGCCGACGGCGCAAGCTGGAATAACCAGCCAATGCGTTTCATACCCTGCTTCTCGGAGATCTCGGTCAATATCTCCTGCAACTGTTCTGTAATCTCTGATTTCCTCATTCTGATCACCGAATAGATCGGCTTGACTTGCCACTCCAACTGAACTATCGGGTTGAACCATTGATAAGAGACCAGCAACATTTTCTGCAATGATCCATCTTGGATTAAATTCCCTAATGACTTGCAACATCTGAGGCCAGAGATAGCGGTTATCATCCTTGCCTCGGCGTTTTCCTGCGTGGCTGAAAGGCTGGCAGGGAAAGCCTCCGGTAAGCAAATCAATCCCGGCAGGCCGTTGCGTCGATCGCCGGACACCTTTCCGCGCTTCTCTGCGTCGTTCGATCTCGGCGTCGGCAATAAACCTTTTTTTCGTGAGCTTTTTGATGTCGCCATATATTTTTACCTCCGGCCAGTGTTTTTTCAATACCTGCTGACAAAATTTGTTGTTGTCGCAAAACCCCACTATCTCGTGATCCTCGCCCCAGACCCGCTGAGCTGCCAGGGCAAAACCGCCTATGCCACTGAACAGATCGAGATGCTTCATCCGGCCAAGCTCAACTGTTGCCCGTTGCCTTTGATCGGCGTGGCTTCCCGCGCGTAATCTTCCCTGCCTTGATATGTATGGCCGACCACGTCTTCAGCCGTAACAAGCCTGCCTTCAAGTCGAACGAGCTCGCCCCTAAAAGTCACGGCGTGTTCCATCATCTGAAGCAACCCCTTCAAAAACGCCCGCCCGTCGCTAGAGATGCTCCACGTGCTGGGCTGTCTACCCTTAACAACCAAACCCCAGTAACGAAGCTTCTGAAAATTGGTACGCTCGCTAAAAGACAAACGGGTATCTTTGAGCGAGGCTGATGCGGATCCGACTTCTTCCCAAAACGTAACCAGAGAATTAACCAACAGCCTACTCAGGAAATGATGATACTCGACCAGCTTGGCTCCGCAGCATTGGCAGGTTTTAGTTTCGTGTTCCATACTTTACCTCCATATTAAAAAGGAAGATCAGACGAATGCTCTTCAACCTTCGTCTCTTCATTATGCGCGATGGTTAAAACGACATTCTTTTTGCGAGAACCGACCCAATCCATAACTGCTTTTAGCGGCTCGGTTTCGCCAAAAATTTTAGTCTCTTTCCACATTTCGCCGACTGTCTCATTCCCGTTTGACATATCTTTAATTGCCACTATTTCCATAATCACATCTCCTTTATTTTGGTTAACGTTCTCAAGGGGCCGGGGGGAAATATTAAAAGCCCCCGACCCCAGGATCAGGGATAAACTTTAAAAACCCCGTGACCCGTTTCAACTAAAAAGACCCCTCTTTATTAAACGACCTGACCCGCGCCGAACACGCAAAGGCGATCTTGTCCAAGGCCTTCATCAGATAATCGATCTGCCGCCGGCTGACATGACTCTTGGAATTAACTATGGCCTCGGCTTCCTTCTCCGCCCGTGCCGCACTCATGGGCTTGCCCCCAGTATCGGCACTCGTCAGAAGCATGAACTGGTCGAGCATGGAGTCCTTCATGTCGGCCAGCTCGCCAGACAGCCTGGCAAACAAGCCTGCCATCTCCCCACCCAGCTTACTAATGTCGTCAGGACTCATGCTGGACAGGATCCGGCGCGTCTCTTCGCTCTCAACTATCCCCCGATACTTATCGTACTCAGCTTTTGATAACATCTTTCCCCGCCCTCCCTTTTGTCTTTTTTTCTGTCTCGCTTATTTTTCTTTTGGTCTTTTCTGAATGTTTTCTTCCTGAACTATGAGTTTTTGTATGCCCTCCTGTACTTGAAAATAAAGCGAGGTTCTCAATCCGGTTGTCGTCCTTGACCCCGTTGATGTGGTGGACGATTTCGGTGGGAAGTAGGACCCGCCCTAGATGGGCTTCCATGACCAGCCGGTGTTCGAGGACATAACCAGCCTTAGTCGCATAGGGGTGGGTGGGGGAATAGACATAAATATATCCTGCGCTTGTTTTTGTTCTGCCTCCCTTCCATGTAGGACTTTTCTCTGCTCTTCTTGCTCTCATCATTTTTCTGGTTTCTTCGGTCACCGACCGCTTAACTCCTTCCCCTATATTTTTGTTGTGCTCAATCGTATGTCTATATTTTCCCGTTGGCATTTTCAGCCCCCTTATTAGGCTTACGTCCTTTTTTACATATTGACCTAATGCCGAACATCCCGTACCATCTGTTCAGGTTGTTGCCATTAACATTGAATAGTTTGACCTTCGCCACTTTGGGGTGCAGCAGCTTCCTGATCATCGAGTTCATCTCGTCCGAGATCCTCGCCCACGACCAGCCTTTGCTGGAGCGATCCCACAGGTAGTCCTCCAGATACCAGCCCGAGGCCAGTTCAAACAACAGGACTAAATCGCTTTTCTTTGATTTTTTCACTTGGGATCGCTCCTTTATTATTTCTTCGTTGGTGGCTTCCATTCAGTGAATGCGCCAGTTTTTCGATCTCTGAAATTGATCTGCTTACAGTTTGTACACTTGACCGCAGTCCACGGACCTTTACTGCTCGTCCCCGACTTTTCTATAAGCGTTGGCGACGCACAGCACATTGGCAATCCCGGATAGGTTGGGTGTGCTGTGGCGGGAGCGGGGGCGGGCGCAGTAGTTCCGTTCGGTGGAGGCGTATTCAGCGTCCCCTGCTGGATCTTCTTTTCTAGATCAGATAAATACTTAGCGATCGACTCGCAATTCACAGCCTGCAGACCCGTCATGGTCTTTATGTCGGTCACTTCTTCCGTGCGGATATGAAACATCTGGCACCCTACCTTTAAGTCGATCTGCCATTTATACTCTCTGCCTTGATTATCCATGATCTATTTCCCCCTTCTTTTTATATTCGGCCTCATCGATCATTTTCCCTTCACATCCTTGACAAACGTTTCTCCCCCCAAGTTCCTAATCAGAACCCACAACGCGAACCGATAGCTTTTAGTGAGTATCCTGATCAACTGAATCGCCCCCTTTTTTTGTAGCGTTATAGAACTTTGAATCGAGCATCTGCATATTCTCGATCACGATTTCCGTGCTTGATCTTTTCTGACCTTTCTTGTCAGTGTAGTTGCGGACATTCAATCTGCCTTCCACTGCGACCATGCGGCCCTTTTTCAGGTACTCGCCGCAGATCTTGGCCAGCTTGCCCCAGGCCACGCAACTAACCGGATCCGTCTTGCCCGAGTGGGACACGCCAATCTTGAAATGACAGACCGCAGTTTCTTCCTTGGTGTAACGGACCTCGGGGTCTGCGATTAGCCGTCCGGCCAGGATCGTACGATTTAAACCTCTTGTCATAATTATCTCACCCCCTTCTTTACATCTATTATAACACCCGTGCTGTATTTGTCAAGGGCTATTTTGCCTTTTTAGCCTTCTTGCCCGTGAACCCTTCCCACCTTTTGATGATCACATCAACGTACCTTGGATCCAGCTCCATGAGGTAGGCACGCCGACTGAGTTTCTCGGCCGCAATCAGCGTACTCCCTGACCCGCCGAACACGTCCAGGACGATGTCGCCCTTCTTGCTGTTCTTTTTAATCGCACGCTCGGCCAAGGCAACCGGCTTCTGGGTGGGGTGAAGGTATTTGGTCGTGGCGTCACGATGTTGGAACCAGACATCGAACTCCTCAACGAACACCTCGGACAGCCACTTCTTCAGGGTCTCGTCATTGCTTTTGGCATCAGAATATATGTCCCTAAAATTCATAATGTTTTTATTTGAGAAGTGCTTTTTCCCCTTCTTCCAGCCGACCAGGCATGGCTCAAAACAACGATGATAATCCTGCCGGGACAGGACCATGGAATTCTTGACCCAGATAATCCACTGCGAGATAAAAAATTGGTTACTGGTCAATGCCTTCTGATTGGCGGTAAAATTCCGGGAGGCAAACCACCAGTAAAAAGACATGGTCGGGGTCGTAAATTTATAGATGTTATCCGCAACGTCAGATAAAAACTTATTGTGCTTTTCGTCGCTCAAATTGTCGTTCAGCATCTTGCCTTTAGTCCCGTCGAATTTCTTGCTTTTATAATCCATGCCCCCAGGGGAAGTGTAGTCAACGTTGTACGGGGGATCCGTAAAGACTAGGTTGGCGCATTTCGTCCCCAGCAACCGGATGTAGTCTTCTTCCTTGGTAGCGTCCCCGCACAGTAGCCGGTGGTTCCCTAGCGCATACAGATCCCCCAGCTTAGACTTGGCCTTCTTCGGTAGCGGGGGAGCCTCATCATCCTTCTGGCCGGCCTTGGAATAATTGGAAACAATATCATCGAGGGTCGGTGGTTCCTTTAAGTCAACCGAAAACAATCCTTGATCCATGTCCAGACCCGAAACTAACCCGGCCAGATCAGCCTCAACGTAACTTCCGAACCGATCATTGTCAGATAACGAGATCTCGATCATTTCCTGCTCGTTTTTGAACTTTTTAGGAATGACCCAGACTTTCTCGAAATGAAGCTCCTTAAGAGCCCTGAGCCGCATATTCCCACCCGCTACGGCCCCCACAGGCGCCGCCTTGGGGCTTATGTTGACAATCAAAGGCTTATACATCCCAAACCTCCTGATATGCGCTTTAAGGCGATTTAACCCCTTTGCGTCGATGTCCCTGGGGTTCTTGGCCCAAGTCTTAAGTTTAGATATGGGCCAGACCTCGGTTCTGCCCGCGCCTGTTTTCACGACAACCCCCTTCTAATCGGCACCCTGTACACAGGGTTTCCCATCCAATCCCCTGTCCACGAAAAAACAATCCGCCGCTCAACGAGCGTTAGCCAGATCCACTTCCCGTCCAGATCCTTGACCGGATACCAGGCAAACCATAAATGCCAGTTTTTATCGATCATTTTCATCCCTTAATTGATTTTTAGTAAAAAAGCGAGCACCTCCGGAATCTTTCACTTCTTTAAGGAGCCAACTGCGAACATCGTCAGAGCTCATAGACCAGTCCCCCTCAAGGCTTGCGATCACTTCCCATTTAAACTTCTGGTGAAGTCTCTGAGCTTTAGGCTCGTCCGTGAATTCCAGCAAAAGTGCCAGGGCAAGCTGAGCCGGACCGGAACCCCCATAGCCCCAGTTGAAACCATCAGGGCTGTGATTATAGACCTTCTGGCTCCTTGCTGGTGAGAGCAGCACCTCATCGATGAACACCTGCCTTGTGGACAACTTTCCCCTTATTGTTTTTTCCATGATCCCCCTCCTTAAAATTTAAAAATCCCTTTAGTTCCTTTATATAGTTCTATTATATAGTTAGAGTAAAACCAGTTAACCACCTCAAGTAAACTGGCTTAACCACTTCAAGTAAACTGGTTTAACCACCCCAGCCCAAATAGGTGGTTAAATCATTTAACTACCACTTTTTCGCCTCATCTTGCGAATAAAGCCCCTTGCCATCGTCGGACTTGTCTTCCAGGCTCCCTCCAGCACCCTCATTCCCACCATCGTAATCCGGAGCAGAATATACCGGTTGACCTTGCCTTTTTCAGCCTTGCAGATGTCGATCAGTCCGAAGTCCCGCAGACGCCTCAGGGTTGCCACCACAGTAGGCCTGGAATAGCCCGAGATCTCCGATATCTTGGTAATCGAGGGGTGGCACTCCTGATCAGTATTGTTGGCAAAATACGCCAGCGACAGATAGATAATCTTGCTTGCAGGGGTGATCTGTTTGGAGGCAA
>Ga0307377_10008997_pt1 | contig 10058 bp, 8 predicted proteins | sample TR3MG_FD_202535 | JGI IMG/M metagenome (GOLD analysis project Ga0307377, IMG submission 202535) | Soil microbial communities from Risofladan, Vaasa, Finland - TR-3 | ecosystem: Environmental > Terrestrial > Soil > Coastal area > Acid sulfate soil | place: Finland: Risofladan, Vaasa | collected... | reverse complement strand
ATCTCCTCGTCGGCAGCCGTTCAACGAGGCTGGCGAGTTTCCCCTGATCCTTGAGTCGAATCGCGTTCGAGTTGAGAGTAATGACCTCTGATTCTGCAAGCTTGTTTATGTGTCCGGTGACGACCTGTGCGGGCATGCCCAACGAAGTGGACAGTTCTTCCACACTGCGATCGAGCGCCATGAACGGTTCCTCTCCTCCCTTTTCGGTAAATCGAAGGTAGAGGCTCATTGCGACCATGCTCAATTCGTTTCGCTGAAACAGCTGCTCAATCTGGTGGTTGGCGTGCTGGAGACGTCGACAGAGTTTGTCGATTATGTTCAATCCAATCCTGGAGTTCTTCTCGATCATTCCCTGAAAGCCGGCACGATCGAAGGTGAGCAGCTGGACCCTTCCAACGGCGGTTGCGGTTGCAGTTCGGCGGACTCGGGTTACGATCGCCATCTCCCCGAAGAAGTCGCCTTTCGTCAATTCGGCAAGAACGTGTTCCTGACCGTCAATGGTCTTGCTGATCCGTACGATTCCATCCTGAATGATGAACATTTGCTGGCCTTCATCGTTTTCCTCGAAGATCACCCGTCCCGGCTCAATAGTCTGGCCATACTTTTCGAAAAGAACATTTTCCGCCATTCGTGGTCCCCTAAGTAGTGTTCACAGAATCATATACCAAGCGGCATCCACGGTAAAGTACAATTGAAGCAGCGACACAATCCGAATGTGTTTCTGGGTGGAGGAGAGTGATGGCTGTACGTATCCCGCGAAGGTGCCTCGAGTCTGCGCTGCTCGCGATTCTTGTCCCCTTCGGTTGCGCGCCGGTTGCAGATATTCGGACTGCGGTAGTCGGTGACGTCCGGCCGCCGGAGCTCATATCTGTTACGGCGGCAGCACCGACAAAGGTCCGGTTCACATTCGACGAGCCGGTAATAGTTGATGCAAAGCGGCTTTTTGTCTCACCGGTAGTCGGCACGGAGGTCCCGCAGGAAGCTGCCCCGACAGTCGATATAGACCTTACGCTGCCACTTGATCGGGGAAAGCGATATCAGTTCGAAGGTTTCGCAGCAGACAGATGGGGCAACGGGCTGGGTTTCATAGTGCCCGTCTACGGCTTCAATCCTGAGGTGCCGCGTATGGTGATCAACGAGTTCATCACTGAAGGCGCAGACAAACACCCGGATATTATCGAGCTCGCGGTGCTTTCAGACGGAAATCTTGCAGGCGCCTGCCTCTATGTAGGAACACCGCAAAACTGGGAGTTTCGACTGGTGCTTCCCGAGGTGACAGTTCGTTCGGGTGATTTCGTGCTGATCCACTGCAAACCGCAGGGTATCAGCGCTGAAATTGACGAACTATCGGATCCGGCAGGGTCTGGCGGGTATGATGCATCGCCGGTAGCGTGGGACTTCTGGCTTCCCGAAGGTACCGGATTGTCGGCGACGAACGGCGTACTTGCACTTGCGAGTTCTCCCGACGGTACGCTTCTTGACGCAGTAGTCTACAGCAACCGGACTTCCGAGTCAGACGACAGATATCGTGGATTTGGAAGCACTGACATGATGGAAAGGGTGGACGAAATCGTCGCCCGCGGAGCGTGGGTAATTGCGGGCGAGCAGGCACGTCCGGAGGACGCTGTCGATCCAACCGCCTCTACGCCGACGCGGTCGATCTGCCGCAACAGCAACTCAACCGACACGGACGCGAAGCAGGACTGGCACATTACCCCGACCAGCGGCGCTACCTTTGGCACTACAAACAGCGACGGCGTCTACGTGCAATAGGAGGCTACACGTACTCTTTGAAGATCTTTTCCAGAGTCGGCTTTGGTGCCGCCCCAACATGCTGCTTTACGATCTCGCCGTTCTGGAACAGCAGCAGAGTTGGAATGCTTACTATGTTGAAACGAGCGGCTATGTCGGGTTGCTCGTCGACATTCAGTTTGCCGATCTTGATCTTTCCTGAATAGCTGTCTGCAAGTTCATGAAGGGCCGGGCCAATCATCTTGCACGGCATGCACCATTCGGCCCAGAAATCCAGCAGCACAGGAACGGCAGATTGCGAAACTTCCTGCTCGAAATTCTGTTCAGTTATCGTCACTTCATTGCTCATTATTATCTCCAGGTAAAGTATGGACGTTTTGATCCGGCTCCGTCAATCATATCAGGCCCGAACGAGTTCCGAAACGCGTTTGACTACCGCTGAGTGTACCGCGGACCGCTCGGCGGACGCGACGGTCGTAACAATCGCAGACCCGACGACGGCCGCGTGCACGTGCAGCATGAGTGTCCGCACCTGAGAAGGTTCGCGAATTCCGAAGCCGGCAAGAATGCGGGCATCGAGTGGTCTGAGGCTTTCGAGGAAGGCGAGATTCTCCGCCCCGATATCGGTGTAGCTACCGGTAATGCCTGACCGTAGCGCCGCGTACACGTAGTTCGGACGCCTTTGAAACAGCAGCGCCCGACGCTTCTCCGTCATAGAGGGTACCACGACCGGTACGACTTCGAGACCGTTGCTCTCACCTATGGCGTAAAGCCCTTCGTCGGAGTCGAGCGGAAGATCAGGAACGATAAGTCCCGCGGCGCCGGCGGCTCTCGCCCGGGCACAGAACCTGGGAATGGTTCGTGCAAATACGAGGCTTGCGTAGCTCATTATCATGATCGGCGTCTGCAGGTTCTGCTGCTCGCGATATGAACTGAGCGCTTCGATCAATCTGAAGCCGTCCTCGACGGTGAAACCGGCCGCAAGTGCATGGGTACATGCGTCCTGAATGGTCGGCCCGTCGGCGGTCGGATCAGAGAAGGGAAACTGAACCTCAATATAGCTCACCCCCGCATCGAACAGCGCGCGACCGACGTCCAGCGCGGTCAACGGATCAGGATAGTGGGCAACCATGTGCGCCATGATTCTCGCGCTCATAACCTTCGAACCTCCTCCTCGAGGAAATGCTTCCAGACGTTTGCCGGATCGGTCCTGCCAAGCTCGTGCGCGACGATGAACAGGTCCTTGTCGCCCCGGCCCGACATATTCACGATCACCGCCCTCTCCTTCGGCAGAGTCGGTGCAATCTTCAGCACCGCGGCACCCGCATGTGCTGATTCGAGTGCGAAGATCACACCCTCTTCCCGCGCAAACGTGTGCATCGCCTGGATTGCCTCAGAGTCGCTGGCCCGGGTGAACTCGATGCGACCTGTCGAACCCAGATTCGCCAGCTCCGGCCCGATTCCGGGATAGTCGAGACCCGCAGACACCGAGTGTGTCTCCTGCACCTGCCCATCTTCATCGAGCAGAAACAGGCTCTTGTAGCCCTGCACGATTCCCGGGCGGCCAAGGCCGTTCATGCGGGAGGCGTGCTGCCCGGTACCGGATCCCCGGCCGCCGGCCTCAACGCCGATGAGCCGCGGTTCGGTCGCCTCAAGATACTGCGAGAAGAAGCCTATTGCGTTTGATCCGCCGCCTACGCAGGCAATCATCGCCGCGACGTCCAGTTCAAGCGCTGCGACCTGGGTAACGACCTCCTTGCCGATGACCGACTGGAACTCGCGGACCATGTCGGGAAAGGGTGAGGGACCGAGCGCCGAGCCAAGCAGATAGTGGGTATCGGCAAAGCTTGCCGACCAGTCCCGAAGCGCCTCATTTACCGCGTCCTTCAATGTACGTGAACCACTTGAAACCGGTACAACTTCAGCGCCGAACATCTCCATCCAGAACACGTTTGGCCGCTGCCGCTGAATGTCAACTTCGCCCATGTATATGCGGCAGGGAATGCCGAGTTTTGCGCACACCGCAGCGGTAGCTACTCCATGCTGACCTGCGCCTGTTTCGGCGATTATCCGTTTCTTGCCCATCCTGCGGGCGAGCAGTGCCTGGCCGAGCGCATTGTTGATCTTGTGCGCTCCGGTGTTCGCGAGACCTTCGAGCTTTATGTAGATCTGTGCGCCGCCGAGGCGCGCTGAGATGTTTTCCGCGTGCAGAAGTGGTGTCGGCCTGCCGATGTACTGCTGTCCGAGACGTGCAACCTCGGCGAGGAAGCTCTCATCGACGATTGCCTCGGAGAACGCCGCATCAAGCTCATCCAGGGCGGCTCGGAGCACTTCGGCGACGTAGCGCCCACCGAATTGCCCGAAGAATCCGGTGTGCTGTCCATTTTCGGTCATGAAATACTCCTGTCTGCGAAGCTTGCCGATCTTACTTCGCCGAAAAACTTCTGCATCTTTGCGTGATCCTTCCGACCCGGCTCAGCCTCGAGCCTGCTCGACACGTCAACGAGCTCGGGGCGATAGTTTTCAGTAATTTCCCGCACATTATCCGGTCCAAGCCCACCGGCGATCCACACCGGACCGAAAGCATTGGCTGCAGCAAGAGCGTCGGGCGACAGCACCTTACCGGTACCGCCTCGGGCGTCTGCCGAGAAGGCGTCGACAAGCACGCGGGGTGAGTCGAAGTGAGCAATCAGCGAAGCGTCATCGGCCCTGCGAAGGCGCAACGCCTTGTAGTACGGGATCCCCAGTGCGGTACATGCCTCAGGCGACTCATCACCATGGAGCTGGAGGGCATCGAGATGGCCATCCGCGAGAAGCTCAGCAATGCGTGGATCAAGGTCCGTTGCGCCCCGGTTCAGTACCACAACGCCGACCTTCTGCGCCCGGGTCGCACCGAGCGAGCGCAGAAAGGCAACATCTGCCCGGCGCGGCGATTCGGCGAGCACAAAGCCAAGCAGACTGGCGCCGAGCGCGTCTGCGGCGTTCACGTCGAGCGCATTCGTCAGGCCGCATATCTTTACCAGCGGAAGCCGATTGCCAGCCTGCCGTGTGGCGAAAAGCCGGGCCCAGAATTTACCGGTTTCCCCCGGATTTCGCTGTGCGTCGATAATCTCGCCGATGAGCTGGGGCCGCCGGACGACCGCTTCACCTACGAGCACGCCATCGTAGCCCGCGTTCACGGCAAGCGAAACATCGGAGCCTGAGTTGATGCCGGACTCGAACACCGTCCTGCAGCTCCAGTCGATGAATGGGCGCAGCTTGACCGGAAGAAGCCGGTCGACGCGAAATGTGGCAAGATCCCGGCTGTTTACCCCGACAAGAGGCGGAGCTATTGACCGGACCGCTTCTAGTTCCTCTCGCGAGTGCACTTCAACGAGCGCCGTAAGTCCGCGCGCCACAGCATGCTCGTGGAGGGCTGCAAGCCGCCCGGGAGGCAGGAGCGCAGCGATGAGGAGCACCGCATCCGCCCCTGCCCGCCAGGAGATATCGATGTCCTCCTCGTCAAGAAGAAAATCCTTGCGCAGCACCGCCACATCGGGAAACGCCTTTTTTACCCGCATGAGGTCTTCAAGCGACCCGCCGAAGTGGTTCTCTTCGGTCAGAACCGAGATGGATCGCACGCCCGCCTCGACGTACCTGCCCGCCTGCGCGACCGGATCGAGCTGTTCCGCGATTGCTCCGCGCGAGGGCGAACGGCGCTTTATCTCACAGATGACGAATGGGTCGCGTCCGAATCTCACAACCGCGCCCTGACGCTCAGCGGGCACGGCAATTCCGAGCGCATGGCCTTCGTGCCGGATGCGCTCCCGCCTCGTCTCGGCTATTTCGGTAAGAACGTATTCCATGCAGCCCTCACACCGCTTCCCGGTACGCCAGTTCGTTGCTGAGCGTTACCGCTTCCTGCATCTTCGCGAGGACTCTGCCGTCTTCGAACGCGCGCCTGACCTGTTCGAGACCCGACGCAATTCCATCGGCAAGACCGTACACCGTGAGCGCCGCGGCCGCATTCAGGTAGACCGAATCGCGAATCGCAGGCTTGCCGCCTTCGCGGGCGATCTGCCACGCCATGTCGGCATTGTCGGGCGGATCGCCACCCTCAAGATCGGCAAGCGTGTATCCGGTTATTCCGAAATCGGCAGGGTCAAGAATCGAGCTTTCGATCTTTCCGTCGGCGCCAAACTTCACTATCCGTGTCGGCGCAGAAATGGAGACTTCGTCGATTCCGTCAAGGCCGTGTACCACCATCGCCCGTTCGATGCCCAGGAGATGGGCCGCACGCGCAACCGGTTCGCACAGTGATTCAGCGTAGACGCCGATGAGCTGATATCGCGCAGCGGCGGGATTGGAAAGAGGGCCGAGCAGATTCATGATGGTTTTTATTGCGAGCTCACGTCGCGGTACTCCGGCGTATCTCATCGCGCCATGGTAGAGCGGCGCGAACAGGAACGCAAAGTTTGACCGTTCGAGCAATTCCTGGCTCTGGGGCGGTGTGAGTTCGAGGTTGATTCCCAGTGCGCGATAGAAATCGGCGCTTCCGCTACGTGAGCTCACCGCGCGATTCCCGTGTTTGGCTACCCGTGCCCCGCACGCGGCAGCCACGAGAGCTGCCATCGATGAGATGTTGAACGATCCGATGCCGTCTCCGCCCGTGCCGCAGGTGTCAAGCGCCGGAATGCTTGAGGTGATAGGGACTCGCTTCCGCTGCAGTACCCGTGAGCAACCGGCAATTTCCGGCGGCGTAATGCCCTTTGCGTTCAGTGCGACCAGGAAGGCGCCAATCTGGATCGGCGTAACGTTGCCTTCGGTAAGCTCCTCCATGAAGTTTTCCGCTTCCTCCATGCTCAGGTCCTCGCGATCGATGAGTCTCGAGAGCACGGTCTTGGCAACGAAGGGTTCTCGCTTGTACTTCAGAAAGTTCGACAGAATCTTGCGACCGTGATCGCTCGCAATGGATTCAGGGTGAAACTGAACGCCTTCGATTGTGTATCTCCTGTGACGGATACCCATCAGTTCGCCATCTGCGCTCCACGCAGTCGCCTCGAGCTCCTCTGGAAGCGTATCCGGTGCGACTACCAGCGAGTGATACCGGGTAAAACGCGCGGGAGTCTCGACCGATCTGAAGATCCCCCGCCCGTCGTGGGCGATCGCCTCGACTTTCCCGTGAACTATGCGTTTTGCCCCGACGATCTTCGCGCCGAACGCGTAACCGATCGCCTGATGTCCAAGGCATACGCCGAGTATCGGTATCGTCGGGCCGAATTCCCGGATACAGTCAACTGATACGCCGGCATCCTCCGGCCGCCCTGGTCCCGGCGAGATGATTATGCAGCGAGGCGCCAATGTGCGGATGTCCGCAACCGTTGCGGCGTCGTTCCGCAGCACGCGGACCTCTTCATCGGTGATTTCACGCAGGTACTGGTAGATGTTATAGGTAAAACTGTCGTAGTTGTCGATCAGAAGTATCATCTCGCCGCCTCCTTTGCCGACTCTCGTGCGACACCCGCACTTTTTCCCAGGTCAAGACCGATCGCTGCCGCGAGCGCTCCGAGCTTCTCCTGTGTTTCCTCGTACTCCCGTTCGGGCTGCGAGTCGAAGACGACCCCGCCACCGGCCTGCAGAACCATCATGTCACCCCGCTTGAGTGCGGCGCGGATTGCAATACAGGTGTCAAGATTCCCGCCCGGCTCGACATAACCGACGATTCCCGCATAGAAAGAGCGCCGCACCGGCTCTATTTCATCGAGCACCTGAATTGCGCGCAGTTTCGGGGCGCCGGATACGGTACCTGCGGGGAAGGTCGCCCGCACCGCCTCAGCCCCGCCGATGCCCTCCGGCAGCTCACCTTCCACCTGTGAGACCAGATGCATCACGTGCGAATACCTCTCAACGACCATGGAAGCGGTCACCTTCACCGTTCCCGGTTTGCACACCCGTCCCAGATCGTTCCGCGCAAGATCAACCAGCATGAGGTGTTCGGCCTGCTCCTTTTCGTCGTTCAGGAGTTCATGTTCGAGCGCACGATCCTGCTGCCTATCCTCACCACGGCGCCTGGTGCCCGCTATGGGCCGTACAATGGCTTTCCCGTCCCTAACCTTCACGTGGACCTCCGGAGAGGCGCCAAGGAGCTGGTAGGGCCCAAAATCGAGGTAGAAGAGGTACGGCGACGGATTGGTTGTGCGCAGCCGCCGGTACGCTTCGATAGCCGGAATGGACGTGCGAACCTCCACCCGACGCGACGGTACCGCCTGCAGCAGATTGCCCGCGATAATCTCCTCACGAATGCGATTCACTGCGGCAGTATAGTAGGGGCGATCGTCTGTAGAGTTTACGTAACTTGCAGGATACTCCTGCGAATCGGCAGTCAGGTAGGTGAAATCCATATCCTCAAGCCGTGACTCGACCGCAGCGACGGCTTCTTCGAGATCGATCTGATGTTCGTCATAGTTGATGCCGATCACGTACAGAAGATCGGTGTAGTGATCGAAGATGACAAATACATGACCGAAGAGAAACGAGGCATCGGGAAGCCCGAGCGGATCGCTCTTCGATCTGAAGGTGGATACGTCACAGAAGCGGGCAAACTCAAAACTGAGGAAACCGATTCCGCCCGCCGGGAACGGAAAATCCTGATGGAGCTGCCCGTGCTGGTCCGCAAGCGCGACGAGCGCATCGAGGATGTCTGCAGGATCTCCTGCCGCGGGCTTTTCCCCTGCGTCGCTTACAACGATCACATCGCTGCCTCGCTGCTCAACGCGAAAAGCCTCCCGCACGAGAATAACCGAATAGCGTTCGCGTCCGCGCTGGAACGACGATGATTCAAGGATCGCACGTGCTGAAAGCTTTCGCGCAAGTCCAAACGGCGTAAACCGGTCTCCGGGTAGAATTTTCACGATGGTATCTTTTCGCGCCATCTTCTCCTCCTGCACCCTCTTTGGCATAAAAAAAGCCGTGCCGCAATCCCTGGGTAGTCCCATAGAATTTCCGGCACGGCCTTTGTCGCTCGAACAACACTCAGGCCCCGGAATTTCTCCAGAGCCACCAGCACTCGGTGCATGATATGTTTATCGAACTTCTGATCTTGGTCATGGTAGCAAGAGAATAACTGAGCGCGGTGTTTCTGTCAATAGAAACACCGCATTTCCTGAATACCGGAAAGAATCAGAATGGCAGAGCAACTTCGGCTTCAACGCTCTCCGCAGCCTCAACCCCTGCATGTTCGGTCAGTTCTGCGTCGGCCGTCTGACTCTCCTCGCCATCAGCCGGTGTGCGGAAATCCGGCCGGAACTCGACGTGCTCTGCGACGATCTTCACCCGGTACTGTGATTTGCCCTCGGAGTCGACCCATCGATCCTGCTTCAATCTGCCGACAACGCGCACACCGCGCCCCTTCTTGAGATTCTCGCCGCACGCCTCGGCGAGTTTCGCCCAGGTTTCGATGTCGAAAAACGACACTTCCCGCTTGCTCTCCTCCTCCTGGCGATAGAAACGGTTTGATGCAAGCGAGAAGGTGCAGACCGCGGTCCCCTTCGGTGTAGATGAGAGTACCGGATCGCGCGTCAGGTTGCCTTCAATGAGAATCGAATTGAGACTATTCATCATTTCCTCCTGCGTATCGGATCAAACCAGTAACGGTTCCAATAGAATACGACAGCGAAGAAACCGGCGCGATTCAATACCGCGGATCCAAGGACAAAAAAAAGCCCCTCCGAAGAGGGGCCTTTAGGAACCGAGTTCCTGAGAGAGTTAGAACGCCAGTCCTGCCCGGAGGTAGAGACCATTGGTTCCGCCAGCAGGAGCATTCCATGATGGGGTTCCGAGTGATCCAGCTGCTGTGCTTCCGGTGATGTAACCAACGCGGAACAGAGCCTTTCCGAGGTTCACGTAGGCGGAAATGTCCCACGTGTCGAACAGTGCGGGGGCGCCTGAAGCGAAGTTCATCGCGGTTGCTGCATTGATTCCACCGAAGGTGAACGGGGTCAGGTCGAGTTCGATGGTTCCCTTCGTGAGTCCGCTTGTCGGGGTCGTTGCACCAACGATGCTGCCTGCAAGGGTCGCAAGGCTCATGAAGTTGGCTGAAAGGCCAGCGCTGTATGTGGTGTTTGCACCAGAAGCGAGGCCGGCAACAATCTGACCAGTCACCTTCAGCTCAATTGAGGAGACGGTGTAGTCAAACAGTGCACCAGCTGCCAGGTCGCCGTTGGTAAGTCCGGCTGCGCCGTTTCCGACGAGGCCAACTTCTGCCTGGACCGGGCCGACTGTGCCGTATGCGCCAACGACTGCCTGAGTTGCGTTTCCGCTGGTGAATG
>Ga0307377_10008995_pt1 | contig 10059 bp, 7 predicted proteins | sample TR3MG_FD_202535 | JGI IMG/M metagenome (GOLD analysis project Ga0307377, IMG submission 202535) | Soil microbial communities from Risofladan, Vaasa, Finland - TR-3 | ecosystem: Environmental > Terrestrial > Soil > Coastal area > Acid sulfate soil | place: Finland: Risofladan, Vaasa | collected... | reverse complement strand
CTTGCGTTTGAGAATGTTAATAAAGCTATAGAAACAGGATTGATTGCTGAAGGCGAGATTGAACCTTCAATACTTGGCAAGTTGATAACAGGAGAGGTGGTCGCAAAATGATTCAATATAAATCGTTAATACAATATACAAGAGTCGTTGATGGTGTGAGGTTTCCGCAGGATTTAAATGAACCTTTCCTACTTGTATATTTTTCTGAAAACTCTTCATTTATTGCCGACTATCCAAAGTTGAATATAAGAAGACCTGATTTAAGACACGCTGTAATTCCTGTAACCAGAATGCCATTGACAAGATTAACACCTGATTTGAGAAATCAATATAAGCAAATACAAATGCTTGTTTATAACTCAAATATGAAATATCCGAACAATAAAAATCTATTATACGATACAACTTATTACACACAAGTAATTGATAAAACGTATGAACCAACAACATATAGACAGAGAGCAGGAGCTTTAATTCAAAATATGTTGAGAGCATCGTTTCAGGATTTTCCACCAAACTATAAAAAGATTTTGATTTATTCAATTGATATTACAAAGCCTATCAATTCATTTGTTAATAGAAAATCATTTGCTTTTTTAAGACAATTAAAAGCAAAGGATATATACTTTGATGATATGTTGCTTGTAATTGTAGATGAGGGTGGTGCAAGATATAGACAATTAATCAAGGATAAAGAATATAAATTTGCTCGTGTTATTCAATATCTAAAGACTATAAAAATTGTAAATTCGGAAGAAGAGCAAAAAGTTGAAATCAATAAAGCAACAGTATCTGTAATGAAAACGGTTAGTCCAGAGGTTGAAAAACCTGATGGTGTTAAATATGCAGTAAATGATTATCTTAAAAAGAATCCGAAGAAGGCAGAAGCAATTCAAAATGATGAATTGTCACAAGACGATATTGACAGATTAACCGTAGCATCAATTCTATATAAAGCTAATGGAGATCTTGAAAAATCAAATAGATTGGCAAAACAAATACCACAGAAAAGTATAAAGACTGCGGTTAAGAAAGTAAGTAAACAATACCAGGATGATTTGTTAAAGAAACAACCATCAGTTGATTTAAGTGAATCTGTTGTTATACAAACTCAAAATGTTCCTCAGCGTGTTGATGGAAAAACACCTGAGCATATTTTTGATAAGCGTAGAGTTGACTTTGAAACAAACTTAAGAAAAGATATGACCAATGCGTTCAAAGTTTTGGAGGGTAGAGATATTCCTCTTAAGTTTGACTCAATATCAATTAAACCAAAATCTCAGAAACCTGGTGAGTTGGCTCAATCAGATGAGGCGATTGTAACAATTAAATTGAAGGATAAAAAAGGAAGAGTTCAAGAAGTTAATATTGATATTCCAAGAATCGATCCTAATACAGGAACATTTAGAGTTAATGGAAAAAAGAAATGTTTGATCAATCAAATCGTTTTAAATCCAATAAGTTTTCCAAAAGAATATGACTCTAAATTTGAAAGCTCCTATTCAAGTTTTCACATTTATAGCAAAAGAACTAAACGATTAAAATACCTTGAATGTTATATGGGTTCATTCAAATTACCATTTATGATTCTTTTGTCATTTAGTTTTGGATTTGAAGAAACTCTAAAACAATATGGCATAAAATACAGAATCGTTGATGAAAAACCTACTAATGAGGAATATTTTACACATGTGCCAAGTTCATATCTTGTTTTTGAAAATGCTGATACTGATCTAAAACAAGAGCTCGTTTCATCATTTATCAATGCAAAAGTTGATCAGTATGAAGTCAATATGGAAAAGAATAAGTTCTTATCAAAAGACTACTTTAATGATCTTATAATCGCTATGACAGGGCGTGTTGATTCAACATACCTTATCACAAACAACTTGGAAAACATCGTTGATCCGATTGTAAGACAGGTCCTGATCAACCAACAGCTACCATTTGAACTACCATTGATTATGCAATATATGGCTACCAAATGTGTAGCAGGTTATGTTCAAGATAGAAATGATATTACATACCAACGAATTAGAAACTCAGAGTTGCTTGTTCATTTAGCACAAAAACAATTGTTGAAAGCATACACTGAGTATCGTGAACAATATTTAGCCGGAAACAAAGATGCTACATTGAATGTGCCTGAGAATGTTGTTATGACTCAATTCTCTAATCTTGAAATTGTACAGGATATGGAGTATGCAAATCCATTGGAAGAAATGGCAACAATCACAAAGGTATCTCCGGTGGGTAAAACAGTTGGTGGTATTCCTGACAAACAAGCAGTACAACTTGACGCCAGAAATGTTCATCCATCATACTTTGGAAACATCGATCCATTGGATACAGCAGAGAGTGGAAACATTGGTATCACACAGCAATTAACTGTAGATGCGTATGTAACAACTGCTCGTGGTTTGTTTGGACAAAAGAAAATGAATGATAAAGAAAGATCAGGTATTCTTTCAACATCTGCAGCAATGGTTCCTTTTATTGAAAACAATGAAGGTGCTCGTATCATCATGAGTTGTAACCAAGCAAAACAGATGCTTCCATTAAAGAATCCTGAACCACCAATCATTCAATCAGGTTATGAGTCGTTATTAGCAAATAGTCTGTCAGATAGCTTCATTAAAAGAGCACCATGTACAGGAAAGATTGCATCTATAACAGACCTTTATATTACTGTTCAATGTAACGGAGGACGTGCTCAAAAAGTTGATATTACACCTGTGCAATTGAAATCAGGTGTTGGTAAAAATACATTAAGCACATTCTATCCTATCGTTAAAGCAGGACAGAGTGTGAAAGAAAAACAAATTATAGCTGAAGGTAGTTGTATATCAGGCGGAACAATTTCGTTGGGTAGAAATCTTGCAGTTGGATATTTACCATATAAAGGTTACAATTTTGAGGATGGACTTGTTATAAATGAACGGCTGGTATCAGAAGATAAATTAACATCGCTTCACGGACTTGATATTGAAGCTCTTGTTGATAGTAAAGACAGGGTTTCTCACATTGTTGAACTTGGAGCAGACACCCAAAAGGGAGATCCTCTATTTAGAAAATTTCCTGGTGATATTGATGAACTGTTGGGATACGATGATGATGATGAAGACGTTGATACATACGATGGACAGATCATTGTAAAAAGTCCCGGTGGAAGAGTTGTTGACATTGAAGTATATTCAAATATCAGCGCAGACAAGTTTCCTAAATTGAAAGCATTGATTGAAAGAACAGATAAGAAACTCAAAAAACCCACAAATGAAAAATATACACAGCGTGGTATATCTGTTAAAGGAATGAGAATTATCTTCAAAATCGAGCAAGAGTTGAAGATTGGTTTGGGAGATAAGTTGTGTAATAGATACGGAAATAAAGGTATTATCTCTTTGATTGAAAAAGATGAATTAATGCCAAAGACTCCGTGGGGAGAGTCATTAGATATCATTCTGAACCCTCTCGGTGTCATTAGTCGTATGAACATGGGGCAGATATATGAGATGTACTGTGGCTTGATTTCTAAGTATATGGCCGAGCAAATGTCAAAGGGAATGACAAAAACACAAGCCATTGCATTATTCAGTATTGTGATGAAAGGGCTTGATACATCTTCAAATGCAAAATTCAGTACACAATTTATAAACAATTTGAAGAAATTATCAACAGCTCAATATAGTAAAATGGCAGCACAGATAAAACAATCAGGTTTTGTTCCTATGGTAATGCCTCCATTTCAAGCACCAACATATAAACATATATTGCCACTATTGAAAAAGCTTGGATTGAAATCTGGTTATAATTTAAAGCTTCCAGAGTACAATACAAAAACAAGAACTCCAGTTCCATTTGGTTATTTATACATGGCCAAGCTGGAGCATATTGGTGAAGCTAAAGCTCATGCAAGATCAACAGGACCAATGGTTGGAAAGATTGGACAGCCAACTGGAGGTAAGAGTCGTGAAGGTGGTCAACGTATGGGTGAGGGTGATACATGGGCGTTAGCATCCTATAACTGTCCTGTATTATTATCTGAATTTTTCGGTTCAATGTCTGATGATATAGTAACAAAAAATGAAATACTAACAGAGATCATTCAGACAGGAGGTGCAGATTTTAGAGCAACGAAAGCTTCACCAACAAAAGATTTACTAAATGCATACTTTACATCAATGATGCTGAGAGGACAATAACCAATGAGCGAAAGATCACAAGAGATGCTTCTTTATTCAATTATTGAACCGCCTGAGTTTGATGGTGATTCGGAAGAATTGGAAGCGATGTATAAAGATGCATTTTATCAATCAAGTAAAATTGATATTCAAGATCAATTAAACACGTCTGACTTTAAAGATACATGGTTAGTTCTTCGTCCTGATATTCAGAATGAAACTATAGATCGTCAAAGAATTTTTTCAGAACAAACATTAGATAAAATATTTGAGATTTATGATTTTAGCTTTCCAGCCAAGATTTTATTAGATACTCAGTATGAAATAAACGATTTCTATGAATTTTTGGAATTTCTGGAATATAATAATGCACAATTTATCGGGAACGTTTGGAGATTTTTAAAACCAATAAACTTGATGAGATTTGATGTTGCAGAATTTTGCAAACAAAATGAACTCAAAGTCATTCGTGAAATTGAAGAGCAATTAGAAGTTCACCCACAAAGTGGGTTGATTACCTTATTTCTTAGAACATATTATAAAGAGAAAATAATTGAGTGGTTTATTGATCGGACAGAGAGAAATAAGATTGACATAACAATTCAAATTTTTGAAGAAGGAGAATAAACGAATGGCAGAGATAACAATAAAAGTAAATGGTGTAAAAGTAGAAGCAAGCAGAAAGAACTTAATTTCTGTTGATGAAACTCCAGACGGTGTAGCATTTTCATTTAAAGGCGGACTCCAAATTCATTATATGAATCCTCACATGCCTTCGAGTGCAAAACAGATTGTTAAAAACACAGCGGATAACTTCACGGAAAAGAGATTGATTTTTGAACTTGATAATGCCAAACGCCCCGCAATGGTTGATGCAACTTAATTCATTTATAATAGAACCATCTATATATATAAATTACTGAAGCAGGATGTTTGGTTCAATTTTATTTTAGAAGACTTCATGTAGTTTCAGATAATTGGAAATATCACAAGACTACATGTAACCACTTCTAATTTTTTCAATTTTAACAGAAGACTATTTGTATTTTCAGAGCGCTGATTGGTTCAGCATTTGCCTTGTAAGCAAACGAACGGGGTTCAATTCCCTAACTACACATACCATAAACATGTGTGTTTATTGAATACATTACCACTTCTGTTACATTTTATAAGATGTTCCAAAAGACTTTATATGATTTCAGATACTTGAGATTGATTATCTCGCCAGCCTGTAGAGGCGCAAACTACTAAATCATATATATCACTTTTGGCAACCTTTAAACTCGAAAGACTTTCGATGACTTCAGAAATGAAAAGTAGCTCACTTAGGTAGAGCAATTGTATAATGGACAATAGGTCCCAGGTTCGACTCCTGGTTTTTCAGCCAAAAACAAGAGTCACTGATATACTTTCGAGTTTTGCTTTTAACGTGGGAAGACTTTGTGTGATTTCAGTTTATACAAAATCAATTGGTGATTGCAAAAAACAAACATCACATACTTTACTTCCCTTTTACATAATGAGTGGACTGGGTGTGGTTTCAGAATCGGCGATGTATTCACAAAACCACACCCAATCCCACTCCTTTACTTCATACTAAAAAACGGCATATCAATACTTTACGTTCTCGAATAATTTAACTTAATCAAAGGAGGATAAAGCGAATGACAGATCAACTTCAATTAGACTCAGGCATGTTACAATATGTACCAAAGGGTGCATACTATGAGGACGCAGATGAGCAATTCAATCGGGTAATGTCCATGTGGCAAGATTTATTCACACACGACCGAACTCTTTTTTGTTTGACCTCTCTGCTTGGTGGCACGGGGTTTTCAAAAGGTGCCATGGCTCATATGCTCTTGTCACATCCACAGAGCACAACAGGTACGGAGTTGGTCCCCGAAGGTTTAGCATTCGATTATGAAAGTAAGGTCATTCAATACAACCTTGCAAAAGAGAGAACACCAAGAGCTCTCAAAAACCTTATTATGTTGGCTGGTGGTGAGAAACATCGTCGAGTGAATAACAGCAGAACTCGCCGTATCATTTTAGAGTTCATCTTTAACAGAGATCATGAAGCACTCGACAATCTGGCCATCAATTATAAAGGAAAGCTGAAAAAGTTAATTCGGCATGCTCTTGGAAAACAGGATTTGCATAAGATCCTGGCTGGTGATCAAAAATTGTTTGATAAATGGATCGGTCGTTATCACACCAATGCATTTCCAATCTTGTGCTATTTGTTTGATAAGGATGCACCACGTGACCAAGTTATTGCATATTACAAAAAGGTCAACAATGTGCTTCGTTTGAAAGCAGCAGCTCAAGCTGGTGATGTTGAGGAATTTATCAAACAAATGAAAGGGTTGCCACGGTTAACCGTCATGGGATACAGAAACACATATAAGATTCCTGTTGAACTTGATGAAGTATTCAAGAAGTCAAAAGTGAGTGGTCGTCAAGCACTGCAGATGGAAGCAGCTGCAAAACGGCAAGGTGTCAAGATGGAGGTTAATTATAGAAATCAAGACATCTATGATCTATGGAAAGCATTGTATTTCAAACTGCAATCGGGTGATTTGGAAAACAGTGACAAGATTGTTGATGCAATCGGTCACCAAAGTGAAAAGAAAGAAAAGATCAACATCGGCCCAGTTGCCGTAGTGATCGACGCATCCAAATCTATGCAGGGCAGCGATCAACGTCCAATGCATCCATTCTTAACATCTCTATCAATTCTATCAATTTTGGACAATATTCAGTCCGTGAATTATGTTGGTGGAAAAAATGTCCAGGTCGATGAGACATTGAGTGCAGTCATCCCAAGCGGTGGGAGTGATTTGTGGAGAGGATTAATCGAAGCAGTTCTTACCGGTGCAGAAAAGATTCTTGTAATATCTGACGGGTATGAGAATGCCCCAAAAGGTATGTTCGAGCATGTCTATAAGCACTTCAAAGACTCGGGTTATGAGTTTGAGCTACTTCACATCAACCCTGTATTTTCAGCTGATGCACAGCAAGGGTCTGTTAGAAGGTTGACAGAAGATACCAAACCCCTTCCAGTTTCCAGTTACAAGTTTTTGGAAACAGAGATCATCTTCAACCGTATGATCGAAAACAAGGATATGGTGAAACAGTTACTAGTTGGCAAATATACTAAACTTATAGGAGGATGACATAATGGCATCAATTTTTGACATTTTAAATTTCAAAGGGAAAGGAGTCGGCATCGGTCCAGTTCAAAGTGTCGATGAAATGACGGTGATTCCGTTGGTTGGAGATGATCGTGGTGATGTGGCAAGTCCGGAAAGTTTGAAGTTCGAAAGTACAACAACCTACGGATCCATGGTTTTCAAAAACGAAGACTCCAAACCTGCAATCGTTCCATCAAACTATATGGTTCGTGGTAGAGGTGCTCAGGATCATGCAATGGCCGGTTCAGGTGTTGTAACCGCAGGCCAGAGCAAGACCTTCAATACAGCATGCTGCATTGAGGAAACTCAAGGTGGATATCTATCCGCTGAAGGCAATGAGGAAGACGTGTTGCCTGTTGAGTTAAGACGTAACCTTCTCAATTATGGAAAGAGAACGGAGCGTCACTACGGTAAATTGTGGGATTCAATTAAAGTGTGGTTGCGTGGTCTGGAACTTAACAGACGTACACATGCAGCTCATTTGAGAGAGTTCTATGATGATACATCTATCCGTAGTGCATTAGAACAATTTGCAGCAGAGTTTGAGCCTGTTGATGGTCAAATAGGTGCAATCATTATGTTCTCGGGGACACCGGTCGGCTTGGAAATCATGCCAACCACAGCCCATTGGGATGCATATTGGAAGCAACTATTAAGAGGATGTTATGGCTCTGAGCTTCTTCGTTTGAAGATGCTTGGCAAGATAGCTCCTTCAACTCTGATATTGCCAGTCATTCCTGAACAAGCTGCTCCTGATGAGGTTAAAATAATCCTTGAGGAATTTGTAAAACACCTGCAAGAGGAAGTAATTCCAATTGTACAGAGTATCGTTATTCAAGGTGATCGCAAAATCTCGACGGATGGAAACCTTGAGACACGACTAATCTCGACTGGAAACGGTGGTGGTGATGTTATTCTACAAGGGTCAGAACCAATTTACGTTTCACTGGTCCTGTAAGGAGAGAGAATGGCATACGATGAAGTTACTGAAAAGCAGCTTAAAAACATAAAACGAAAGCTGGTGGCATTTGTATGGGAGGCTCCAGCGAAACGAATTATCGAACTTTGTCTAGTGTTGGGAATTAGTCTTCCCAAAAATTTACTTAATAAATTTGCATTAAAGGATTTCGACTCTGAGTCTTAATCCGTCTGTGTAAATTTAGGTCAAGAATCGAAGGGACACCCTATTACCTTAGGTGATAGCTGGTTATCCTCTATTCAATAAATCCACATTCAGTGGATTTTGGATAGAGTGATAGCTGGCTGTTATCTTTGGTAGGGGTGCCCCAAAATTAAGACCTGAACCTTTTTTCGTCATTTTATTACAAGAGGAGATTTACATGGAACAGGTATCAACAGAAAAGTTCATCGACAAGTTAGGGATAGATGTTTATCCAATTACTATCGTGAAATTTCTCTTGAACAAAAAGAGGATCTTATCGTATTTCAAAAAAGCAACAGAAAAAGATTTCGAGATCAGGGTTAAATACACAACCGATCATTCTGATTGCAAAATTTGTAAAGAAAAAGAATCTGATGGAGTTCTTTGCAGGCAACACACTTCAATCCATCGAGTCATTAATGCAGTCGATGTTGGATATGACCTTGACACAAATGCATATTTCTACAAGAATGAAATATTTCGCATGGTCGGGAATCGGCTTGTAGTCGTTTATTGCCCACATCCGAAACTTATCACGGGTGAGATCACAGATTCAAAAGTTAGAAAAATCAATCCTATCACGATTGAAGATCCTGCATTTACAGAATTGCCCAAGTATGCAAATATCAGAGAATTTATTTCGTCTGATTTACTTGATCAATATCTAAGATGTTGGTTTAATTATGAGTTTTCAGTAGTGACAATACCCGTTGACAGAAACGGGCAAAATTGGTGCTTAGTGCCCAATAGATAAAATCTTAGGAGGAACACCATTATGAGTTTTGAAGAATATGCTGATTTGGCCGGAACTGGTTTTCAGGGCGGCAGCGGGGAGAAAGTCGCTCCCGAAGAAGAGTTCTACCACAGTGTTTATGTAGCCGGTAAATCACGAAAGAATCATATCAATGTTACGGAAGAGGCCGGCAAGTTACAGGTTCGTGGCGTCCAGTATAATTTGGATACTGTTTATATGATCATAACCCACACAAAAGAAATCTTATGTAATGTCAAGAATGAAAAAGGCCGTGAGAGTATTCAATGTTTTTCATTCAAAGACGGAGCTCCACCCTGGTTTGGGACAAACAGATTGGGTGATGGAAGTGCAAGACAATGTCCGCAAACATCGGCCGAGCGTGCATTGAGTGATTTCTGTAGTCCATGTCGGGCTCAAATTCTTGTTGCCGGAATCTATTGTAAAGAAGACGGCACACCTATTCTCACCGAAGAAAACAAACCAATTTTCGTATTCATCAGAGGTAAAGGCATGCGTTATTCAAACGTATCAACTTATCTGAGTGACTGTTATCAAGATGAGTTTGCCCCATTGTTCACCCCTGCCACCGAGCAAAGCAAAGAATTTGAGAAACGTGTTGTTAATAATAAACGATGCGTCACCAAAATCACAAAGGGTGAGGAACAATCAGGATACGGAAGTATGGTCAATGTATTTGTATTGAACAAAGGCACACAGCTTCCCAATGACTCAGTTATGAGCATTTTGAAATTGTCCAAACAAACA
>Ga0307377_10008994_pt1 | contig 10060 bp, 21 predicted proteins | sample TR3MG_FD_202535 | JGI IMG/M metagenome (GOLD analysis project Ga0307377, IMG submission 202535) | Soil microbial communities from Risofladan, Vaasa, Finland - TR-3 | ecosystem: Environmental > Terrestrial > Soil > Coastal area > Acid sulfate soil | place: Finland: Risofladan, Vaasa | collected... | reverse complement strand
ATTGAATCTTTTGCTTAGATCAAAATCAGCATCTCTGAAGATATTCCCAAAACTAGATAAGCAAGTCTTTTCTGACAAATACTATCGGCATCTTTTCGAAGAGATCCAAGCATATTGGTTCAAATATTTTCATATACCAAAAATTTCTTCTATTTTGGAATCTCTTTCAAAGAAAGTAAATAATAGTGACCTTGATAAAATAGAAATGATATTGGCTAAAATATCAGATCTTGAAGTTGACAGGACATATTCAGAGTTCTATGCTGATAAATTGGTCGAATCATTCAAAGCAAGAAAATTTATGAGGATAGTAAATAGTTCTCTTGACTTTGTAGAAAGTGGTAAAGTTGAAGAAGCAATCCAGAGTACTCAGTTGGAAATTGCAAAACTTCAACATACTGAAATAGAGAAAGAGAGCAAGAGTGACTATATGACTGATTTCAAAGACAGAAGGAAGTTAGTCATTGACAGGCAAACTAACCCAGAGAAGTACAGAGGGATCCCAACAGGCATAAAACAGTTTGATAACTTCTATGGAGGGCTTCTTGAGAGTGAATTAGGGTTAGTTGTGGGAGGGACGGGTAAAGGCAAATCAATCTGCCTAATGAACTTTGCAGTCGCTGCATGGCTTAAAAACTACGATGTTGTATATCTTACGATTGAAATGAGCAAGAGAGAATGTGAATTCAGAATAGACTCAAGATTAGCGAATATTGAACATAGAAAATTCAGAAAAGGAGATCTTGATCAGGAAGAATTTGACAAGTGGACAAGCAAAATAAAACTCCTCAAGAATAAAGTGACTTCAACATTTCATATATTAGACTTTCCAGAAGGATGCACAACAGACTTAATAGAAATGAAGCTTCTTCAAATGAAGAAGCAGCTCCCAAAGAAATTCTTGTTAGTCATTGACTATATGAACTTGATGTTTTCAAAATACGCAAGAAGGAATTCAGATGATTGGCAAGTCCAAGGCTGGATATCTCGTGAATTAAAAATGCTTGCGAGATCGTGGTCTATTCCAATTTGGACTGCTGCACAGCTCAAAGCGAGATCGGTGAACAAAGAGATAACAGAAGCAGAAGATGTAGGGAGATCGTATGGAATTTCGCAAAATGTCAATTTTATGCTTTCTCTCATACAAACTCGCGAAGATGAATTGGATGGGGTTATGCGGATGATTTGTGCGAAAGGAAGAGATGGGAAAATGCCGGTTGTCAGATTGCATCCAGATCTCGGAAAAATGAGACTCAATATTGCGTATTTTGGAGACAAAAATGAAAAGAAGAAAATATAAATACTGCAAAGTATGCAGAAGAAGAATAAGCGGACTAGGGAGAAGAAGATACTGTGATAGAAAAAAATGCAGAAAGAAACATGAAGAGATACGCAAGAAGAAAATGAGGTTAGCAAAACAAAGATGGCGAGAAAAGAATAGACTGAAAAAAAGAAAAAAAGAACATGAAAGAAAGAACAGAAGGAAAGAATTGATAAAGCTTGCCAAAAAGAGGAGGAAGCTATGTCTTTCAGTTCACCATACTGGAAAAAGATAATTTCCAATCTTGATTGGAACAAGCTTTTTAGGAAATTGAAGTTAGATGGTATGGAAGAAAAAAGGAAAGGAGAAGTCTTTTTTGTATGCCCATTTCATGATGAGAAAGAACCTTCATTTTCTGTAAACAAAAATAAAGGAGTGTATCATTGTTTTGGATGTGGGCAAAATGGAAATCTTATTACACTGATTTCTTCATTATTGAATGTCAGTAAAAACAGTTCTTTTGAAATACTTGAGAGATACGCGGGACTCAGCAGTGATGATCTTACAATTGAAGAAGTGAAGCAAAGAATAGAATCACTTGAAAATGTACTTAGCAAAATGGCCAGAAATAAAGAAGAAATCCCTAAAATAACACCATTCCCTCCTGTGACAATCCTTCCAAGGAAAGCTATTGACTATCTCGAAAGAAGGAATATCACACGGAAAGAATCGAAAGAAAGAGGCATCAAGTATTGTGACTATGGGTATTTTTCTGAGAGATTGATAATTCCTCTTTATGATGCTAAAGGGAAATATATGACTTTTGAAGCAAGATTGATAAGAGAACCAGAAAATATAAGAGAGAAAAAAGTGCTATATTCTTCCGGAAGTAAAGTAAATTCTTTGATATACAATTTTCATGAAAATCTCGGAAAAAAGAGAGGAGTATTGGTAGAAGGAATTATGGATACATTGTCTTTGACGAGCAGAAGAATAAGGAATGTGATTTCTTGTTTTGGGACACAAGTTTCAGATGAACAGAAAAGTTTATTATCTGAGAATTTCGAATCTTTGGTAGTGCTTTTTGATTCTGACAGTTCAGGCAAAAAATCTTCTTTGAAACTTTTAGAAGAATTATCATCTTTGGTAGAAGTCAAGATAGCAAAAACAAATTCAAGGAAAGACCCAAAATATTGTGACATTGAAGACATCAATATGGCAATTATCAATGCAAAGGATTTTACTAATAGTGACTTAACAAATACTAAAAGAAGGCTTCAATCTTTTTTGGTGATGGCATGAATAAAAAGAGAGAAGTAAAGAAGATCAAAAAGCTGCTTAAGATTTATCTTGAAAATGGCAGATTCAGAGCTAAAGAATTGATCACTGAGACTATCCATTTTAGGCTCAGTAATATTGCGTTTTCGAGGATTGCTAATTGCTTTGAAGTTTCTAGGACGCGCATTTTTAATATAGAAAAAAGTTTTCTTAACAGCTTGAACAAAGCTGACAGAAACCTGTACAAAAAAATCATCAAAAGCTTCAAAGAAGGTCCACTGAAGCTTTCGTCCTGAGAGGGTCCAAAAAGGCCTCTTAGAATGACACTAGATTCTATATACCTGTATACAATGTACCAGCCGTCCCTCTCCTGGGTGACCTCACATACAACCAAATAAGGTTGCTTCTATATATTATAGGCGGCTGAAGATGATTTAAAATAACTGTTTACAAGTCGTTAATAGTATATATAATCTAATCAGATTGGAAATGGATTTGAGTTGAAACAAATCCTATCCTAGATGGAAGTTGAAATCCTTCGACGGTCCTTGAAAAATCGAGCCTCCTGCAGACTACTTGACCAGAGCACTTGCATAGCCAAACCGTCCTATTGATCATCCCCCACAATTGCAGCCTAGAGGATTGAGTTGAAACAATTTTACCGACAGTTGCTTGAAGCCTCTGGAAAATGGACCCTCAAGAGACAACTCGAATACCGAATCCGATAGCAAGGATAAGGAGCAGAAAAGAACCCCAGCTGACTGACTTTCAAGAGGGGTAGCCCTACGGCACATGCCAGAAATGGAGCTAGTAGGCAGGTAACTCGAACCAGGATGTTCATGATGATTGGCAAACCAGAATCCGAAACCAAGCCGAGTTGAAACGAAATGGTCGAATCTGAAAAGTCGAAAGACTCTCAGGATGGATTGGAATGGAGTGAACCACTCAGTTGGAACAGCATCAAATCACAGTCAATCAACATTCTTCAATAGCAATTCTTCAAGAACCTTCGAACAAAACTGAACGGTCTTTGCGCATAGTCATGAACTTCGAGTTGAATGATGACCCAACGGCCATGGTGATGACATCGGAGTGTTGGGTCCATTCATAATGGGGTAATAAGATTTGGAGGGATCTAATGCGAAAAATTGCAATCACACTCACAGAACAGGATCTTCTGAAGTTGATCGATCTTTCAGAAAGAGAACTTTCAAATCAGAAAATTCAAGATCTTGTGGAAAAGTATCTTGTGGAAGAATTCGTAAAAGCAAATGAAAAGAATTTGAAACGTTTTTTGCTCGACGCTATTGATGATACCAATAGGTTAGAAGAGCTGAGAGGTGACATTAATAAGCTCCGTGGTAACAAGGAAGAAAAAGAAAAACTGAAGGATCCTGAATACAAAGAATTCTTAAGACTCGAGGCAAAATTCAGAAACTGAATTCACTCAATCGTCTTATTACCCCATTATGATATTAAACAGGCAGGCCGGCGGGCGACGCTCATTATTCTATATGGAAGGAGGTGAGGACAGATGGAAAACGAACGCAAGAGTGTTGTGATTGAAGGGGCTAGAACAGTTAGCGTTGTCACCACATATTCCAGTGGTGAGACATACGAGGAGGAATTTTCTCAGTTGTGGACCGCCCAAGCCGAAATGCGATGGATGCAAAAATGCGGTAATCACGCTGTTGTCATTGATACATATTTCAGAACATTGCTGTTTTCCTAAATTCAGTGGATAATACTCTGCAAAAATTCAAATTCAACTCAAACTCAGAGGAGTCTATGCCGCCAAAATCAATCAGTATCACTGTCAAGAGGGAGGTTCTACTCATTGACATATCAAATCTCCTGTGCTCAGCGTTCGAACAAGGAGCAATAAGCTATTGGGCGTGGATGGTCCAAAAGATCAAACCAAAGAGGTTTGATTTTCGATGTGATGGCGATCGAATCTATCCTCTGCTGGATTTTCCACTCAATCCTGGTGGATCAATTGTCTTGGTTGATCTCGAAACTGAGAATAAGAAATACTCAGTCAATCTCACTTCATTGAAGAGAGGCCTTCAGCTGATGGCTGACAAGTATCCAAAGCACTTCAATGATCTCGTCACTGAGAATGCCGATGCTACGACAGCTGATGTTTTGATTCAACTCGCTTGTCTTGGAGAACTGATCTACGGGTAAGTCCAACTCATTCTTAGAGTGATTCATGGCTAAATTAACATACAACAAGAAAGACGGTCAGTACAGATTGAATGCTCCGATTCTTTCTCTTCCAATGGATTGGGATAAGCATGATTTATACGATGAATTCCTCTTTGTAATGGAAGACATTGGAGGTTTGAAGCTTGATTGTTCTTTTGTCGATGATGACCATGGATATGTCATCTTCAAGACATCAGAAGCCAAGAAGAAATTCATCAGGGCAATCAACAAGAAGTTTCCAAAGAAGTTCAAATTTGAAAGTCTCAAAAATATCTATATTGGCAAAAAATGCAATGACGTTTCTAGGCTCAAAAGGTTCTTTGCTTCTGACAAACCGAAGAAGAGATCCATCTCGAAAATCTTCACGCTATCGAATTACGACTGTGGATCTCATGTAGTCAATGGGATACCATGTGACGTTTGTCATGCATCGTTCGAAGAATCGATGGGTCCAATAAACCTGATGGTAAGGCACTTCGCTGGACTCCCTACAGGTAAGAAGATCAAAGTCACAATGACTGTTGTTTGATGGATCATCTTCATTATTCTATAGAGAGGAGGTGATTGATCGTGACTGAAACTCATATATGGATGTTGATGCAGAAGTTTCGTGATGTGTCTATTGGGATTCATGTAGATGGTGATCATGACTACAATGAGGACGCCAAAGAGAATGAGAAGGTTGCTTGGCTGGTTTTCAATGAGAACCTTCCACGTGGATGCCCAACTCACCATGAACTGAAGACCAAAAAACTGCGCGAAGCAGTGATGTGGTTGTTCAATGCTCACATGAAGAGACATAAGAATGAAGAGGAATATAATAGGATACACAGCTGATCAACCGACAACTCAATTCAAGAATGGAGGAGCTATGATCACAGAACTCAAACCGTTTCCTGGAAATCTGGTGATTGCAAAAGCTCAAGGTGGGACTGTAAAGCTTTTTGAGAAGACCTTCGATGGTGAATACAAAGTCATCATGGAAGGACACAAGCATCATCTCAAGAAAGTAGCAGAGAAAATGGGAAAGACAGTATTCGCACTTACGAATCGCGGTCACTACGTGGTTGAGATCTCCAAGCTGAAATAGATCCTATTGATCAAGATTAGATGGTTTGCTGCAATCAATCGTGGGTGAATTCAAACTCAACGGAGGAAGCAATGGATACAGAGCTCAAGGTAGTAAGTGAGATTTCCGAATACAAAGGAAATCCGATGATCGTCTTGAAGCGCGACAAAGTAGATCGTTTTCCATTTCAATTTGGACTGTCAAAAGCCAAGTTGATTTTGGCAGCGATTCCTGAGATCGAGAAGTTCGTAAAAGAAGCGAGCAAAGAAAAACAGAAGAAGGAAGAGAAAGAAAACAAGAAGACAAAGAAGTAGGAGGACAAATGAAGCACATAACAAAACGATGTTCCAAATGTGGATTTACCGTAACATGGGACGGAAGACGTGGTGATCACAAACTTTGTCCTTCATGTGAGGGAGACAGACAAAAACCTGATTGGATTCGTCCAATAATCCAGGAGTTTGCAAAAGAAGTGGCAGTCCAAAAAGCAGCAGTATTCTTGAGGTGAATATGAAACTCACTGAATTTTTGAACGACACTAAAGGTTACAGTCCATGGTATAATCCAATCGATTTTGAAGTCGCAAATGAAGAAGTATATGAAAAGCATCCAACAGAACATCTTCATTTTATTGGACGACAACATGCAGGAAGCTATCGAGCTTTTGCATTTTGTCCAATCTGCAATGAAGGTGAGGAGTTCTGATGAGATGACACACGGCCACCAGGCCACAGCAAAGGGGGATGACATGGACACAGTACAGCACACATCGTTACCGTGGAGGGCAAGAGGCTTTGAGGTTCTATCAGGGCCTATGAATGTACTTTGCACGGTAGGATGCGGACTTAATGAGGGCGGTATTGGTGCAAGTGAAATCAGAGAAGCCAACGCCGCCTTCATCGTCTGCGCCTGCAACTGCCACGAGGAACTGCTGGAAGCGTTGAAAAAGACAATGAGCAATCTTATAGCAACAGGGTGCGCTGATGAAGAGGACTTGGCGCCTGCAAAAAAGGCAATCGCCCACGCCGAAGGCCGTTGACCTTCCCACAGAATATTTTTTCATGATTATATTCACTCATTGGAGGAGAATATGATTGGAGGGTTAGATTATGAGGTTTCTTTTTTGAGTCGTGATGGGCACAATTATATTCTCCGTTGGTGCAAGACATTTTGGTATGTTTTGGAATGTGTTGGAGCAGGTGATCTTTAATCTTCACTCATTGGAGGAAGTCATGGCAAATCTCAACACAAGGACGAAAAGGAAAGAGTTTGCAAAGGAAGTCAGCCGTAATCGTGCGATCAAAAGGACTTATGACAAGCTGAACCGAACAAATCAAGAGATTGATACGAAAGAGATCTCCGACATGGAAAGGAATGCGTATAAAGAAAAGATCTATCAGGAAATCGATTCGAGGAAGATTTCCGTCCATGAGACAGATACATTCAAAGAGAAGAACAAGCTTGATGCCATTCTGACAAATGATGTCGTGGATGGCATGATCAAGCAAAAAGAGAAGGATGCCATCACAAATGATTACGTGGATGGTCTGATCCGTGAAGAAAAGAAAGCTGCTGTCAAGAAATCCATGAGGAAAGCTTATCGTGGTCAGTTCATCTTCGCGTAAGAAATCATTCATTTATTGGAGGAGTCTCATGTCAATTGAAGAGTCAATAATCTTGATCAGACAATTTGCCGTATGGGTGGCAATTGGATTTTCTGTCATCCTTCTTTTTATTATTGCTGCATGGAGAGGATGGATTATCAAATTCTGGGACAGAAACGAATTTGAAATTGATGGTGATTATGGCTACTACACTTATCCAATCATGTTCCACGATAAGTATATCATCTCAGAAGAAGCAAAAAAAGATGCTCCATGTGGATCCAAACTTGTCTATAGCAAATATCGGATGTGGATGGCAATGGGATGCTTCAATATATACAGTGTCATCCGAACTTTCTTCAAATATCAATTCACACTGAATCCTTTCTATTTTCTTGGAAGGATGATTGGATTTATTGGAAGGTCAATAAAGAGAGGAATAGCTCATTCGAATGGAAGGTAAAATTATGACTCAGCTCTCACTTAAATTTGTGGAGACTGTGAAAGACAATCTCTATTCAGTGAAAGAGATCGATGGCAACCATTTTGAAGTCAGCAAGCGAGGTGGCAATACATACATCGTCCAAATCAAGCCAATGCATTGCAATTGTCCATCATTCAGATTTCATCCTGGACGGTGCAAGCACATTGATCTTATCAAGCCAAAGATCTCAAAGACAAACAAGAGAGAGATCCCAGTCGAAGAAGCTGAGAAAGCAGCAAAAGAATTCATCAGCAAGATCAGGCTTTTCTGCAAGAGATCCTATGTAGGAGGATCCATTGCAAGGAAGAGACTTGTTGTTGGTGATATTGATATTGCTGTGGTTCCAAGTGACCTTGAGAGATTAAAGAAGAGATGTCAGACTTTGGGAGCTGTCAAAGCTCAAGGAGACAAGCTGACGAACATGGTGTATGGGAATATTCAAGTCAATCTCTTCACTGGAAGCTACAAGACTTGGGAGCCTCTTTGTTTGTATGTGACTGGCAGCGGAGAGTTCAATCAGAAGATGAGGATAGCAGCTAAGAAGAAAGGTCTTCTTTTGAACCAGGAAGGGTTGTGGTCTAGAGACAAAGAGAAGCTGATAAGCAATAAAGAGAAAGGGATATTCAATCGTCTGGGAATGAAGTGGGTGAAACCAGAAGAGAGGAGGTAAGATGGAAAATAATATGTGTGTAGGAGAAGTTCATGAAGATGGAAGATCTGCTGGTTTTCATCAATGTTGTCGAAAAGGAAGTTTAGAATATAAAGGTAAGAAATATTGTAAGACACATTATCCTCCAAATGAGGAAGCTAAAAGAAAAGAAAGAGAAGAAAGATGGGAAAAGAATTGGGCAGAACGAAAGAAAGAATGGAAAAGAGAAAGCAATCAGGAAAGATTAATTTCAATGATTAAGAAATTGGAATCATATGACAAGTCTGATTTTGAGAAACTTAAAAAATTAGCCAATAAATGTTGAAGGAGTAAGAGATGGAAAATGAATGTGAAATTGATGAAAAGGATATGGAAGAAACGGATGATGCTTTACTTTTGTTTCTTTTGGAGACTGGTTGGAATGCCTATGCACCAAAAGACCCAAAAACTGGAGAGAAGAAAGAATTCCCATTGAAGGAGGTGAAATGATAAAAGTAGATATGGTGTGTCCAGACCACCATCGTTTTTATGTTGATGGAATAGTCGATAGAATGGAGACATGTTTTGTGATCTTTGAAAGAGAAGAAATTTGTCCTTATTGTGGAAAAGAAAGTGTATGTGATGGCTTTGGAAAACCTAAATTTTTTCCACAAAACAGAAAAGAATGGGAAAAGCAATGTGCAGAATCTATTTATTAAGGAGGAGGTGAAAGAATGATTCTTATAAGAGTTGGAAAACAAGATGTAGAAGGAATGCAAAAATTTTATTCTGACGGAATTATTTTGACATTAGGGACTACAACAATCACTCTTCACAAAGACAAAGCAAGAGATTTTGCTGAAGCAATTTTATCTGTCATTGATGGGAAAGGAGGAAGGAAACCTGATTCTATAAAGATGTTTTCTGGTATAGAAGAAGAGGTGAAAGACAGTGACTCGTAAAAAGAAGAAGAAGTATTGCATTCGAAAAGACAAAGACAGAAAATTCATTTGCTTCGAAAAGATTGGGACTTCTGATATTGCTCAAAAATTTGAAGAGTGTGAAAAACATGCAAAAGAGTCGGCGACAAGTTTGTCTGAGATAAACAAACGAATGAATGTTGCTTTTGCGAGAGCTTTTTCAGATTTTGGACGGAACATTCAAGCTGCTAAGAAAGGAGGGAAATCATGACAAAACGAAGTGCAAGAATAGGAATATTTGTTCCACTCTTTATTGCACCAATACCTGCATTTTTCTTTGCAGTTTTAAAATCAGGTGGGCATGTAGATCTTTTCTTTCCGTATTTGGTTGGATTTTCCATTGCATTTTATTTTCCTATCTTTCTTTTAATTGTATTTTTCCAATGGATATTAAAAGAAGATCAACCTTGTGAGGGAAAATGATAACTCGACCAATGCTTGCTCACAGAGTAAAAGACATCAAGGATGTCGAATACCCTGTTTTGTGCACTCCAAAACTCGATGGGATTCGAGCACTCATGATTGATGGAAAACTTTTTTCTCGAAAC
>Ga0307377_10008993_pt1 | contig 10060 bp, 28 predicted proteins | sample TR3MG_FD_202535 | JGI IMG/M metagenome (GOLD analysis project Ga0307377, IMG submission 202535) | Soil microbial communities from Risofladan, Vaasa, Finland - TR-3 | ecosystem: Environmental > Terrestrial > Soil > Coastal area > Acid sulfate soil | place: Finland: Risofladan, Vaasa | collected... | reverse complement strand
AGGTGGATGGTATGCGTCTTGGTTCATTAAAACAATGAAAAAGAATGGTTATGTTAATTTTGATGTAACAGATAAGTTTAAGGATGAAATGAAATAATTTTTATGTTTTATAACGGTTGGGTATAAACCATCGTTTTAATGTGGTTTATACCTTGTTATAAGTTGTATTATTTTTGTTTTACAATAAAAAATAAATTATGAATGAAAATATTAATAAGTTGGAAATTGGTGATGTTGTGAGTTTTACATCTAAAAGATTTAATTATATAGATAATGATAAAATATGGGTTGTTAATGAAAAAAATGATAACTTCATAAGGTTAGAAGCAGACGATAGTTATTTAATAAAACTTTACCCACCTAGAGCTAAACATACTGTTCTAATAAATTTTAAATATTGGAATGATGTTATAATAAAATCAAAACAAAAATGATATTACTTATAACAGGTATATGTATTACAACTCTATAACTAGCTAATAATAAATAAAATAAGGTGAATATTTCTGAACACATAACCTACTTCGAACAGATAACTTATTTGAATTGTTTAGGTTAATAATTTGCCAGTATCAATAATTTTAGTACCTTTGTAGTATGAGTTTAGTAGAAGATATAATATACGCCTCTTTACAGTCCCAGAGATTAATTAAAGAAGCTGAGTTGGCTAACACTACACATGACGCACTGGGGCGTGAAGCAGCTCTGGCAGAGATTATTAGACAGATACATGAGATAGAGCGAAAACATAACCTATGAGTAAAGTAAACATACAGATAAATGGAAGCAAGGGTAATATATCAATGGGATTTGATATACTACCAGATGACTTGCTTGAATTGCTTACGCTTGGTCAGAAAGTAGTATCTGCTGAAAATGAAGCAGAACTTGGATTACCAGAGCTGGATAGAGAACTGTTAGTCCTATTGCGTAAAGGGCAATCATTGAATGCTGTTAAGGTTAAGAGGCATTATAGCGGTATGGGGTTTAGGGAAGCTAAGAATTACGTTGATGAATTAAAGGCTAAGTATTTAAAATAAGATTTTTAGTGCGTTACGTCCTGTAACGCCAGTTGGCTGGTTACCAACAAATGGGAGTGGTTTCCCACAAGCTAAGGGTTGTCTTCGTAAGGAGGCAGCCCTTTCATGTTACAGGGTATCTGTACACTTTTGTGTACATGGGTGGCCTGTTGAGTCACCAGAACCTGAACGTTGCTGTAATAGCTTTATAAACAGAAAAGCCAGACCCGAAGGACTAGCTTTATCTGTTATTGATAACCTACCTAACAAGTACCAGTTGAATGGTATCAACCTTATCAGGGACGGTGCCGACCCGCCATTTAACCACTATCGGCTTATCAATATCGGCTCTTCAAGTATCAGTTGTTTGTTTTCATGACTGTAAGTAATACCACAAGTTATACAGTTCAATACAAATGGTTTGAAATTCATGATTTTCATAGTACTATTACCTTTACATATAATACAATGCTCTTCAGTTATTCCAAAATATTCCCTTCCCTTACCATCCACCCTTTTTATTGAATCATTATAAATTTCCATTACAGTTTATTCTTATTAATTCTCATCCATAGCCCTGAACTCATCATTAAACTTTTTGAGTAATGGAGTCGTATGTTTAACCAGCTTATCCCACAGTTCATTATATCTTATCTTATGTGGATTATGCCCATCCAATTCTAATTGATGATAGGTTAATAGATACCTCTTTAAGTCTCTAAATTCTTTCTCTTCATCCACTGTTAATCCACCCATAAGTTATTATATGAAATACAAAGATACGAATAATAATGATATAAGCAAATAAAAGATTGATTATTGAAAATGCTACTTATAGGCGGTTGTGGGAATGAAGTCTATAACTTACCTTTGTACTCTAATCAACACTAAACCAATATACAATGAAAAAGAAAACAAAGGGTTTTAAAATTAAAGTGGGTAAACACATTATGAAGGTTGCTATCCATGTAAATAAGGATGGAAATTTAGAAATTACTTTTACTGATAAGGACTTAAATAAAATGCCTAATGGTTTTTGTTATGAAGGTTATAACAACGAATTAATCATATACCCATTTAACCCATAATAACTATGACACACAAACAAGATAAATGGAAATGTAAAACTTACCATACTATATATGGCAGACACGACCAATGGTTCAATGGAGTTTGTGAAAAGTGTAATGAAGATAAAGAACAGCTTAAGTTAAAGAAAGCTGTTATACGTGAACTAAAGAAGTTTAAGTTTACTCAAGCTGGAGCCGAAGCGTTAATAGATAAACATATAGATATCTATGAATGTTATAGGGATGATGAAGCAACCTCAAAGAGTATTGCTATCCAATTAAATGAAGCGTTTGAACAAGATGAATAATGCTAACTTTAGTATGTAGACTGGCATTAGTATTTAACTTACCTTTGTACTCTAATCAATACTAAACCTAAAACACAATGACACACAAAGAGATTGAATTGAGAAGTGAGTATGAAAGCACGTATCAACATTACAAAGATTCATATAATTGTATGAGTTTTGAAGATTGGAAAGTTGCCTTTAAAGGATATAAACCTAAGAAGAAAACTAAACAACAACTTATTGATAGGGTATTAGATGAACTGAATGAAAGTGTATGTAATGGTGATTTTACTACATTAGAAGAACTATTAAACTTTTTACCTAATAAGTATCTAATAGGTAGTTTGAATGAAGAAGAATGGAAGGTATATAAAAGATTAAAATAAATTTGGTAGTATCAATATATTGTCTATCTTTGTACTATGAGAGAAAAAATAATATTAGGTGGTTATGAAACTTGGGTTGAATATAATGAGCGTTGGTGCTGCATTACCTTATTTGGATTTGAAACAGCTAAACATGGGCTTGTTTTGGATGTAATGGGTATTGATGGACACAAACAAGTTAATGGCTTTATATCAATAGGTGTAAGTTTAACCGAAAAGGAAAGAAAAGAACTTAATTATTATATCAATAAAAATTTGCTGGTATCAATTTAATTACTATCTTTGTATATAACCAACACTAACCTATATACCATGAAAAAGTACAAAGTAGTAAAAACACCTAATCTACCTGACAATGATACGGCCTTTGACCTTATCAATGTAGATGATGAATCAGATTATCTTATGTGTGCTGATGATGAATTTTTTGAAGGGGAGATTGTGAGTGAAGATGATATTAGGTTTGAGAATCAAGCCTATGTTGATGACAATGGAGTGGGTACGGCTGATTTTGCTTATCGAAAACAAAAGTAAAAATAATGGCACTACTATTTGGTAGTGTCATTTCTTTTTGTATCTTTGTACTTATAACCAATTAAAAACTAACTACCAATGGGAAAGACAACAAGAGTACTAAAGCAATTAGAAGTAGCAACTGGACAAGCTACCCATATTGAAGTAAGTATCTATTATAGTAAGGGTGGAATGAACTACTTTAGTGGTGGTAATGAAGCACGTGGCTTGTATCTATCCGTAACACCCGTATCAATAACAAAGTATGAAAGTGGTGGAATTGGAAGAAGTTTTAGAGCCTTCAGTGGAGTGAAGCAACATATTAAGAATATGGGACGTTTCAGCGAAAAGGTACTCAATGAAGAAGTAGTAGATGAAGATATGATTAAGAAGTTGCTTGACCATGTTTTAGAGAAAGGGAATATAACCCTAAAATAAATTTGGTAGTATCAATATATTAACTATCTTTGTACTCTAACCAATTAAACCAAAACACTATGAAATTCATTAAACTAACATTAGGTAATGGAAAAATAATAAGTCTTAATATTGCCATGATAGGTGATATAGGTAATAGTAGTAAGGATGGAACTAAGACAAACATAGGACACCTTACCCATAATAATGGAGGGTTCAATGTGTTAGAGTCAGTTGAAGAAGTAGAAGCCATGATAATTGAAGCAGTAGTTCAGCCCGTAGTCTTTGTAGATAAATTCACATTTGGAAAGAGTAAAAAGTAAAAATAGTGGCACTATCATTTGGTAGTGTCATTTCTTTTTGTATCTTTGTACTCTAATCAACACTAAACTAACTACCAATGGATGCGATTGAAACATTTGAAACCGAAAAAGAAACTCTAAATATCTATATAGATGAAAGTCCAGAAAGTCCACGTGAATGGGATAATATGGGTATGATGATATGTAGTCATGGAAGATATGACTTAGGTGATAAACATGAAATTGATTTTAAAGATTATAGTGGATGGGATGAAGCAAAAGAGGCTATCATAAAGAAATATGATGTAGCGGTTATCTTACCCTTATATTTGTATGACCATAGTGGTATTACAATAGCCACAACACCTTTTAGTTGCCGATGGGATTCGGGGCAAGTAGGTTTTATTATTGTATCTAAAAAGAAGTTACGTGAAGAATATAAGGTAAAACGTATTAGCAAGGAATTACTCGAAAAAGCAAAGTCGATACTTATCAATGAAGTGGATATATATGACACCTATATAAGAGGGGATATATATCGTTTTGAGGTTACTGATAAAGAGGGTAACCATATTGATAGTTGCTCAGGTTTTTATGGAAATGACTACAAGACCGATATTGCTGATAATGTTAGTGATGAATTGGCTGAATTATTAAAGAAATAAATTTGGTAGTTAAGATAATTTGACTATCTTTGTATAAACCAATAAACCCTATATACAATGGCAAAAAAAAGACTAAAACCAAAGAAAAAGCTAAAAAGCAAAACAGTCTATCTAGTAACATACAACGATAGATTCGGAAACGGAGATGAAGACTGTGTTGAGGTAGTCCTAACTAAGCAAAGCGACTTTTCGAAGTGGTTGAAGAAGAATAATAAGGATAGGGGGGCAATAGAACCCACTGGAAACGAAGAAGAAGATGAAGAAAATGAAGCAAACGCTGATGCGATATGGGAAAGCGAGGAAGAATTTGACATAAACCCTGTAACAATGTGTTTTTGGGAATAAAAGATAAATGGCACTATCATTTGGTAGTGTCATTTCTTTTTGTATCTTTGTATAAACCAATAAACCAATAAACCAATAAACCATGACAAACTTAACCGAATTACAAAACAAATTAGTAAACGACTTAATCGCTGAATTCAGTCGTATCAATCCAAAGCCAAGTGCCAATGGAAGTGCAAAGCGTTTTGGATTTGCAACCATTGATGAGTGTAAAAATGAAGAGGAGAAGTTTATACAGACCATTTTGAAACACAATTTGACAATGATAAAAGTGTTTGATAAGCAATTTAAAGATGAGTGCAAAGCATTTACGAAAGAGTTTGGAAAGTTGTTTAACTTAGTGGCTGGTTACAAATATAATAATAGTGATGGTAAAATACAGCATGGTTATGAGGGTTTTATTGAGGATAATAAAAAAACTATAAATGGTAGTAGTTATAATGAGGCTCACTTATATATTGTAAGCAAGACAAAATGCTTCAATGGTGATAGTGGTAGAAATTACCATAATAATATGGGCTACAAAAGATTTTATCTTGATTTTAAAAGAGAGAAAGTTGAAATTAAATTAGAGAGTGGTAAATCAGTTAGGGGTTATAAAATTGTAGGGTTGATATACTCTGAATCAGATTATTCATATAGAGATAAACAAGGAATAAAAACGGCAACGCTTGATGAGTTTATCCAAGAGAGTAAAACAACTCAGCAAAGTATGGTATCAATGTCAGTTTAAAAATAATGACACTATCATTTGGTAGTGTCATTTCTTTTTGTATCTTTGTAATATAAACCAACACTAAAACCAAACCAATATGGCTAAGACAAAGAAAGTAAAACCAAAAGTTAAAAAAGTGTTTGATGAATTTATTAAACTCTATGATATTGCAGATGAACTTGAAAATGATGGAAAGGGAAAGGAAGCTAAAGATATGAAACATATACTGAATACAATAGGTAGTTTTATACTAAACCAATAAACCAATAAACCCAACATATAATGGAAACAACCAAAACAAAAGAAACACCTTTTGCTACACTTAAGGCTAAATTGAAAGCTGAGATTGTAAAGAATGTGTCTGAGAAAGGAATTGATAAGGATAGTACAATGAATAGTAATGCTTATGGGTGGAGCCAAGAAAGACACCAAGCGTTAGTATCGCTGGAACGTGAAGGGATTGAAGGAGTACATGTTTCACGTTCAGTTAATTTTGAAGTAACTGATTGGGTATTCGTAGGTAATTAATAATAATGACACTATCATTTGGTAGTGTCATTCTTTTTACTATCTTTGTACTCTAATCAACACTAACCCTTAGAAAAATGATAAGAAACAAATCACCCTCTTAATGTAAGCTGAAGAGCATACTATTATAAAATATACTATATAAGATTAAAAAAAAGGTGGACTAACAACCCACCTTTTTTATTTAAATATATTTGGTAGTTCAATTATTTTTACTATCTTTGTATTCTAAACCAAACCAACCATGTTAGATAACTTACCACCATTTTACGTAGGACAAAAAGTATGTTGCATATATGGATTTGAAAATTATGCAACAATGGGTTTTAATACCCCACAAGTAGATAAAATCTATACTATAAGAAATATAGTTATGCACCAACTACGAGATGGAATGGGCTGGTGTGTTGAATTGGTTGAGGTGAGAAATGCACCCCACCAATTTGCAGATGGGTTTGGTGAGGTTATTTGGTCAGCAAGGAGTTTTGTAGAACCCTTAACAAAGACTGCAAAGATAACCTTAAAAGAAGAAATGGTTAAGGTGCTTGAGAAAGTGGAAGAATTTGTATTACCTAACTAAAAATTTATTTGGTAGATTAAATAATTTTAATATCTTTGTATTATAACCAATTAAACCTATCTACAAATGGTAAAGAAAGTTTACAGATACGAACTAAATAAAACTATTAAATTGTATATTGGAACACTTAAAAACCCAGGTCCTTATACCGCTAACAGAGGTGGTTTTGAAGTGTTTGATGATGATGAATTAGGAGAACGTTGTTATAAATATGAAGAATTATATAAAGCTATGTGTCGTAAGCATAGTGGTAGCAGACACCCTACAAGAAGTGAGGATAACTTAGGGGGTGATGAAATATTTTGTGCTTGTCCTACCCTTAAAGACCTTAAAGCATGGTTCAAGGGTTTTAATAAACCACTTGTTGATATTGGTTTTAACCTTGTGGAATATAGGGTTAAGACCTTTGTTATGGGTATAAGTAAAAAACAATGTGGGTTCAAACGTGCTGATGTTATAGGTAAGAAAATACTTGCATAAAGATTTGGTAGTATCAATTTAATTCGTATCTTTGTATAAACCAATTAAACCAAAACCCATGGCAAAAATAAAACTACTAACCGCAATGCACCTCTTTAACTATTTAAAGGACTTAAAGAGAGAAGGGAAAGACCTAAAGAAGATTACTATCAATATAAGAGAGGATAGAAACTCAGATACCTCAGAGGCACAAGAAGTGGAAGAGGATTTGTATGATGCAGTAACTAATAACATACTTGAGAGTATCGTATTGATTGCTGACCCAAGAGAAGTATAAACCAATACTAAAACCAAACACTATGTCAACATATTCAGTAGAAGTAAGAGAAAGCACAAGAGGTGGAGATGATTACACCGAAGAACATTATGATTTTGATACACCCGAAGAAGTAAAAGTCTTTATTAAAGAACTAAGTGAAGATGAAGGTGTGCATAGTGTACTTAAATATGCTGATGGACAAACAAGCAACCCTAAAGATGTTACAATGAATTTTAGACGATAACCATATGAAACAAAAAGAAGAACACCCAACCGATACGATTTATGTTGAACGTGTTATGTGGGAAACAATTAGAAGGGATTGTAAATACCCTATAACTGATAATAACGATGATTTTATATATGGACTTAACTTTACTGATTTTGAGGGTGAAGGGGATATATATGAAGTTGAATGGTTTAAAACTAATGAGGAAAGAGAAAAATGTATTGTGGATAATAAAGCTAAGGTTATTTTTGATTAACATCTATGGGTTATATGGAAGAAGAAATAGAAGCACTTAGTAAGCCAGTTACCTTACCCGAAATCGTAGCTAAGTTAGAACTAATGGATAAATCCTTAGCTAAAACTATTGATACGGGAGATACAAAGGACTTAGAAGAATATAGTCTTTGTTATGAAGAACTATATAAAGCTATTAATGGTAGAACCTATTTTAAACAAAGGATAGAACCAACCTTCAAAGGTCATATACACGCACCTAAACACTTAGAATACTTACTAACCCCTTTAGTAAGATAAGTTTGGTAGTATCAATTTAATTACTATCTTTGTATTCTAATCAACACTAAACCAATTCATTTATGAAAACAAAAACCTTTATCTTCGTTCAAAAGAATGGGCCAGGAACATTTACAACCTCTGCCCTTAATTATGATGAGGCTTATGATAACCTTTGTGATGAGGTTATTAACACAAAGGGATGGCGATGTGAGGATGAAGATGGTGAGGATGAGTAACCCATGTACACAAATGCGTACATTGACCTAACGAAAAGAACCCCAACCAAATTAATGGTGGGGTTTTTCTCTTTGTGTGAACTTACTTAAGACCAAGATTATTTTCAATCTTTTCAATCAAAATATCCCTTCGCTTTATCCTAGCTTCAAGTTCTCTGATAATTAAATCCTTTTGTTTTATTACACCTAGCATTGTCTGATAATAATCCTCAGCAACTACCCTACAATCTACAAGAGGTGGTTGACTTAGGTGACCAAGTTTAAGTCTTGTATCCCCAGCTTTAATTAATTGTGGTTTGTGTTTGTCCATTAGCGTTTGTTATTAAGGTTAATTACAGGTACATAAAGAGTATAAACGATTGGTTGTCCACCCATGTCTGCTCCGATTACGAATTGAATTGGTTCCATGTTATTTTGTTTTAGTGTTGGTTGATTAGAATACAAAGATACAAAAGATTTTCATATATCCTAATATAAAAGAAAATATAAATAAATTAGGTTGTATCATTTTTTTTCCTATCTTTGCCTTTATAACCAACTAATCAACCTACTTATGAAAAACCCAATACATAAAGAGAAATTAGAAAAAGCCTTAACCAAACTTAATAACACTTATGCTACTATTAATTGTGGTGGTTGTGGGCACTTCGCAAAAGAATTAGGTGAGGTACTTAAAACTAAAGGATATAAGGTTAAATATGTTTTATTATTACTTAATAAAAGTGAAGTTGAATACGCTAATAAGTGTATTAAAAAGAATGAAATAGATATATTAAATGAATTATCTTGGGCGCACGTTATGGTAAAAACTAACGGAAAGTTAATTGATAGTGAGGGAATACATAATAACTTATTAGTTTATAAAAAAAGGTGTTATGCAGTTACATTACCTGAACTTTTTTTATCTACATGGCTAACACCTCAATATGACCATAATTGGAATAGTACCTTTGATAGAGGTATTGTACCTAAAATTAAAAAAGTATTACAAAAAAGTTTGGTAGATTAAATAATTTTATTATCTTTGCCTTAACATTAACCAACACTAAACTATCTACCTATGAAACTACAAATCGCAAATACTATCAAAGAACAATTAATGGGAATGGGTGCTATCAAGGTAATGTCTTGGGGTGCTAATGCTTGGCAAGGTGGAAAAGACTTTTTAACTTTTAAGGTACAAGGTTTTAAATTTAAAGGAATGGTTAAAATTACTCTACACCCTTGCGACTATTATATTATAGAGTTTTTTAAACCTAAATCAACGGACTCAACTCAAGCAGTCAAAAAGGTGGATAATGTCTACTTTGATGAAATGGTGGGTATTATTGATAACTTTGTAGAATTTACAGGGGAGAACTATGAGAAGGACGTAACTGAATCATTGAAAAAGAATTTAGATAGGTTATAATGTGATTGACACTATCATTTGGTAGTGTCATTCTTTTTACTATCTTTGTAATATAAACCAACTAACCAATGAAAACATACTATATTAAAAATATTGTTA
>Ga0307377_10008992_pt1 | contig 10060 bp, 15 predicted proteins | sample TR3MG_FD_202535 | JGI IMG/M metagenome (GOLD analysis project Ga0307377, IMG submission 202535) | Soil microbial communities from Risofladan, Vaasa, Finland - TR-3 | ecosystem: Environmental > Terrestrial > Soil > Coastal area > Acid sulfate soil | place: Finland: Risofladan, Vaasa | collected... | reverse complement strand
GAATCGTGGATGCAGTGAAGTTAAGCTCGGCCTGGGATTTGCACTCAGGTCAAAGGTCTGCGTAAAAGATACGTTTTTCCCTGAGCTGCCGGCATATGCTCGTAGATTTCTTGGATACAAATGCGAGGTCATATCTCGCAGCGTTGACTCGTCTAGCAGCAAAGTCAGGTACCTACTTGGCGGGTTTATTTTTACGTGGCCGGTAGGGGCGTTGGGTAACCCTGATGATCCTTTCAAAAACGTGTTCAAGAAGGGCTGTGGGGTAATTCTTGACTGTCCTTCATCGGGCTGCCCCATCTGTGATGAGCTCGCCTATGAAGATTTCAAGCCTTTCGTGGGTCTTGAGTCTGTCATAACGTCCATCCGTGGGAACTCGTACACGGCGGAGTTGACGGGAGAGCTTCTGTGGCCGCTGGATCACGCTAAAGACGCGGGCCTGCCCATAAAAATTATGCCGAATTACAAAGTAGGTGACCATGTGATTTTGGCTAAGCATAACCCCATTTACGTGGGGGTGCACAACAATACAAATGCGTGCTCGATCGGTTGGACTGCGAACATGCACCAATACGTGGGTAGGGTGGCGCAGATACGTAGCATCATGGATCCACAGAGCTACGTAATTGGCAACGCGCTGGTCAGGATAGACGACCAGGAGTTAATGTGGCGCATGAGAAACCTTCACCCCGTAGATAACCCGTGGAGAGCTGATGGCTAAAAGAAACATCGTGGGGCGGACCATTGTGGCGGTCCGCCCTTTGTTGAAAGAAGAGATAGGCGCCATGTTTGGTGAGGAGGAGGTAATTGATAGCGTCAGGAGGGGCAAAGCTTACATGGCGTTGTCATTGGACGACAGCAGCGAAATCATAGCCGCGGCCGATAATGGTGACACGCCGGCCGAGCTGTTTCATTACCATGACGAGGAATTTCATAGGATCACACGTGCGGAGGGTCGTGTCTTTATCGATGAAGAGACAAAATCTGCTAACCCGTTTCCGGGTACTTGTCTATTTGACGATGCAGATACAGAACCAGCTAACCCGTTTCCGGGGACGTGTTTGGATTGAGCTACCGATTGGCCTGTTCAGTGGGAGGAGCATTGGCGAAGAAGCTTAAGAATTTTGAACTTGTTGACACATCTGCTATAAAGTCACGTAGATCAACGACTTGCGATAGCTGTGGCGTTCCATTAAAGCGTAGCGACTTTGTCGTGGAGGTTACCCACAGAGTTCCTCCCGCCGGGAAGTGCGAAGGGATTAAGGAACATTGTGATCCCATAGTTATCTCCCGGTTCTGCTCTACCTGCTCTGTCCTAGCCATTACATATTTGCGTCAATTCGAATTGAATAGGCAGCGCATTACGCTGGGTCTGTGTGACGATGCATCAAGAATCAACTTGGTTCCGTTGATTCAAAGCCTGAAAATAGAGCCCCATTTTCAGCATCTCGAGGTTCAATCTATTAAAGAGAATACACTTCTATTGAGTTTTATTCGCAGAAATTCAATTAGGAGGTATACTTACAATATCAAGAGTCGAACAATTTCGCCAATAGTGGCTACGACTCAAAACGGGTGAAGGGAGGGACAGCCATGACGATCCATTCCTTTCAAGAGTGGTGTACAAATTTTAAGGGGGATGTTCAGTTGAAAAATGTGATTCGGGAACTTCTTTCCGATCCTATTTTTCCCTGGAACAGCTCCAACCGTAATATGCGCACGTACGTGGCTTTAAGCAACGACGTTGTGTTGAGGCGCAGCCTTGACCAGTTGCTGGCCCACTATGATGCGGAGACGTGTTACGATGTGGTTTATGTGGGTGGCCCGCTTGATGGCCATTCCGTAAGAATGTGCATGGGTGACACCTTGCCGCATGACGTGGTTGTTGGACGTTTGGCCAGGTGGGCGGCGGACGCTACCGCAAATTCGGACATGGTGCACGCTTACCATTTGGTGGCTGACAGATACGTGTACGTCAGCGCAATTGTTTCCACAACTACGTAGCACGGGCATCTCCAGGAGGTTAAGGCATGGCAGAAAACAAGAAGGACAAGTTGTGCCTGGACGGCTTGTCCCGGGCGACGCTTACGGCGCTGAAGAGGGACAAGGAGGCCGAGGCCAGGCAGATCAAGGCAAAGCTGACGGTAGCCAGGCGCAGGTGTGCAAAGGAAGCAAAGTATGACTCCCGTTTTGGCGAGTGGGAGGAGCAGGTAGCTGTGTTGGCCGGGGAGGTTCAAGACATTCAGGATGCCTTGTCCAACCTGCGTGAGAAGGTCGATCGCACGTACAACGAAGTTTTTATTGCTTGCGTGCGGGAGACGCTCAGCAGCGAGGCCTTGAAGGTCATCGAAAAAATGGTGAAGGACCGCATGAAGTAACAGGTTTGTGAAACTTGTTACTAAATTAAAGTGGGCCGCCCAATCGGGGCGGCCTTTTTGTTTTGGGAGGAGTAACATGATCAAGATAGAGCTGGCTCTCATCAGCAGAGATGATGATGGGAACATACGTGTTTTAACTCCAGAGGAGCACGGACTGATTGTCCAGCTCCTTGGGGTTGGCTTAAACGGCGGCTCGGCGCCGCGGGTTAAGGTTCCTCATGCCAAGGGCGTGCTGCTGTCAGAGGCACCCGCGCGGCAACCCTTTGGTTCTTCACGTAAGGTGTTCACGCTTACTGATGAAGAGATGAGGGCGCTCTACAAGAAGCACGGAAGTATTGCCTCTTGCGCTGCCGTGACGGGGTACTCCAAAAGTACGTGGTTCAGGCGGTGGAGGAAGCTCAAAAAAGGGAAAGCGGCTGTGAAGGTTGTTGCTGAAAGTAAAAAGTCAGGAGAAACCGATACGGACAAGATGGTCCGTCTTCGGAAGGAAGGCGTGCTTCCCATCGAGCAGTCGGAGTTGTTTAGCGGTAAATACACGGCACAGCAGATCAGTACGCGGCTTTGCCATGCTAAGAAAATGGATGTTGAGCTGAGAAAGGTGCTCAAGAGGAGGGGCAGATGAGCAAATATGAAATCGTCGTTGAGGGGCACAAGGCCCTGGCCGATGTTACTCCTGAGGATTTGGTGACATCAGCAAAGGCACGCGAGTTCTGTAGGCTCGCCACCATGATTGCCAAGCCCCACATGGAAAAGATCAGGAAGCACGCAGAGGCATACTTCACCAACAACACGAAAGCCGACATGATTCTTGTAGACGTTTACAAGGATCCGAAGGGCAGATTGCGGTTTTCATCAAGAGATCCGTATGATGAACCGGAGCCGGATCGCGTTGTAACCCTTAGAGCGTTCCCGGCGCATTACCAAGCGCGCACGGTGGAAGCCAGAACGGTTGTCCGGGTGATGTTGGATTATGAACCAGATAAGCTGCGCGGTGATCCCACGAAGCTGAAGCAGCTTACGTTCAAGAAGTGAATTGTCATTTCTTTAGTTTTTCTTTTCTTTTTCTTAAAGATTTCTTTTTGAAAGGAGAATCATGAGCCCATTCTGCAACGTAAAGTTGGGGCACCTGACCATCTTCATCCCAGAGGGAGAAAGTCTTGTCAGGGGGGAAATCTTTGCCTTCGAGGAAGAGGATCTTCAGACGCCAGATAAGTTGAAGGAGTTTTTTGCATATCACGGAATCACCGAGGTTGAATACATCGATCGTTGCGATTCACCTGGCGATTACGGGTTGGACGTGGATGTACATAGGGTCATCCGCGAAGCGCTTCCACAACAAGGAGATCCGCATGTTGACGTTTCTTAAGGAGTTGGGTATTGGGCTGCTGTGTGTTGGTGGTTCAATCCTGATGCTTCCCGTGATTGTTGCAGGTTCTTTAGTGATTGGCCTTGCTGTAGTCTTTGTGTTCAATCTGTTTGACTCCCCGGCAAAGCAAAAAATGGTTTGGACCAGGGCGCTTGCGCCTGCATAATTTGGACTGAAAAACCTGCCGGTTATCCCGGCAGGTTTTTTTTTGTTAGGAGGAGACGTGCCATGCGAGTCGAGTTCGAAGGTGATGACCGTGCAGAGATCGTAGAGCAGATGTGTAACTTTTTAAGCAATACCGCGGATACGTTGAACTTTCCTGATATTTTACTTTGGCGGCATGAGCGCGCTGTAAGCTATTTCAAGCATGTAGCTTTGTACCGCACTGATATCGAGGGCGCTTGCAGGTTTTCCCTTTCGTTTGTGGGGGAAATAGAGCCGTGGGAGATGTCCATAAATCTGGACGAAGAAGGGAACATGTACCTCGACTGCTTTCCGTACGATGATGCAGGTTACGTGAACGAGCTTGAATGTAGTGTCGAGGCCATTCCACCGGCAAGATTGTGTGGTGGGAAGCGAATAAAGATCAGGTGTGTACGCGGTCCGGACAATTCGCCGAGCGAACGTTTGGTGATCGATGAAGCCCGGCTCAGGGGGAAGAAGCATGTTAATCAGAGTGACGAATAAGTGTACCATGCAGTGCGTGCACTGCATGATTGATGCTCATCCTGCGGGTGAGCACATGTCATGGGCGGTATTCAAGAAAGCTGTGAATTTTGTTCAGAACTGCGGGCCGCCCCACGTACTGCTGTTGGGGGGCGGGGAGCCCTCTGAGCATCCCGATCTGATGAAGTTCATACAACACGCCAAGCGCAGCTTTTTCGATGTTTTATTACTATCCAATGGTGAATTTCTGTGGTTGAAGCCTGAGCTGCGGGATCGAATACTTCCAGTCGTTTACGCCGTCCAGGTTACAAATGATGTTCGGTTCTATTCCCGCAAGGTGGAAGAGTATAAGCATCCGAAGGTCTGCTACATAGACAAGCTGGGGATGCTGTCTCCTCATGGGCGCGCGGTGAGCAATAAGCTCGAGACCAACCGGCGGTCGCCGGAATGCTTTAACATGCGCTCTATGGCCCGCTTCGGAGCTTCGTTTGAGGCAGCGCGGCGTACGTTGGTTGAGCGGGGCAAGTTTTGTACGCCCAGCATAAACGTTGACGGCAGCATCAGCGCAGGTGAGTCGTCCTCCTGTTCCAAGGTGGGCGCTGTTTACGATAAGCCAGACGCGGTAATGGAAAAGCTTGGTAAGCTTAAGTGTCAGAAGTGTGGCCTTGTGAATTCACTTACGGCACCTGAACGTGCAGCGATAGGCGAGTGAGAACCAGGAGAACTTGTGATGGGCGACGATGTAAACTGGTTGTTGACGTTGGTGAGAGGAGTTGTTTGAAGTTCACGTTAAGCTTTGAGAAACCCGACCTTTCTCTTTTATACAGGCTGCTGGAATGTAAGATATGGGAAAGGGGGTGAACATGATGACACCATTGACGGAAGACTTTTTTAGTAATGCAAAGAAGATCATGTTTGATGCCAGCGCTGCAAAATTGCAGCGCGTTATTTTTGAGGTGTGCGGAACTGGTGCTGGTATTCGTGGCCATGACATTCATATCATTCCTACTTTCGGTGACGGCAACCGTGCAATACAGGCTTGCTGCATCTGCGTTAACGGGCTTCCGCACGACGGGGTGCTTCTCGTCTTGGGCTTCGAAACTACGTCCCCACGGGTTTACGCAGACAACGTGAAGTTGAACAGGGTGAGGAAGTTGGGCAAGCGGCATGAACGTGTGGTGCTTGATTTCCTCACGCAGACACAGCCCCTGGGACTCGAGTTATCCTACGTGGATGTTAAGCACTACGAGCCGCCTTATGAAATTGCTCATTTTGAATCTTCCAGCTCTGTTGATGTTTCAATGACGGCAGAATTGGAAACGGATGACAAGATTGAGGTTACAACCGTTCCCACGCCATCTTCATCATGCTTAGGCGAGGGTCCGTTGCCAGATGAGTCCAGTGGCGGGTCCTCAAGCAACGGGTGAAATTCCTGCTGTTTGGCGTTATTATTACTTGGGAGGGCCTGCTGTTGCAGCAGGCCATTTTTTTTTGTGCGAGGCGCATGTTCAACGGGAGATCGACCATGAGAGAGTTTCACATTGATTTGAGTCTTTCGCCTGAGAAACGGTGGAAGGGGATGGATAATGCAGGCATGGCCAAGGTTGGTCGTGAGCTTATCAAGCATACCCTGGCTGACGCTGCAAGCTGCGGGGGGTTGATTGGAGATTCTTCCAGTCGATTTGCGCGGATGGCTGGCACAGCGCTGCTGACGCTGCTCAAAACAGCTGTGTACGTTAAGTACAAGGCTTCTGGGTCACCTTATGAGGGTGACATCAAAGCCTGGGCAACGATGCTGAATTTGCCCTTCAAGGATGTGTTGTTTGCCAATCTCATTTACGAGGTGAGTCAGATGGCGGACAGGTTATATCCGATGGGCTGCACGTCCGTTGCGGCGTGGGTTAACGGCAGGATGGTCCACGTTCGCAATATGGATTGGCCGCTCAAGGGTATAGGCCCGGGGACGGTAAAGATTACGTATTATGGTCGCCACGGGCCGTTCACCACCGTTGGGTGGCCAGGTTATGTTGGTGTGCTGTCTGGCGTGGCCGAGAATAGGTTTTCGGCAACTATCAACCAGCTGCCTCAAACTGGAAAGCTGCACTTGGATGGTATGCCGTCGCACTTCGTTCTGAGGAAAGTGTTTGATACGATGGCTACATATGATTCAGCAATTGACGTATTGAAAAACTACAATCTGGTTGCCGCCACTATTTTCATGGTGGTGGGTGTCAAGAAAGGCGAGGCTGCGGTCGTGGAGTATGATGGCACCACTGTCGTGACGAGACGCATACGCGGTGCAGGCCCGCTCACAGCCGCCAATCATGCTGAGGGAACTGATAGTGAATTGCACAAGGATGATGAATCCGTGATGGATTCGATGTACCGGGAGGAGCGCATGGATGCGGCCATGAAAAAAGTTTTAAAATCTGGAAATAAGGGTCCGACTATTTTATTGAAGGTTGCTGACTCAGCCAAGTGGGAGTTGACCGCACAACAGATGGCGCTTGTTCCATCAACGGGAGAGGCGAGCGTACGTATTCACAACACCAATAAAGCGGTATCAAGACTGTTGGGTTAAGGTGCTATCCGCGGGAGCGCTCCTCCCGCGGTTTTACTTATCCTTTTCAACTTCTTCTTTTTTCTTTAGCAATCGGTAAATACCCTTGGTGCCGAGATAGCCTGTCAGCCCGCCTCCGCTGAGGCCCAGGAGCATTGATGTCAGGGGCGCCCTTTTGAATAGGGTGGACAGGTTCTTGACAACAAAACGCGAGGTTCGGTGGGCGCGTTCGGGGCTCATACCCATTCTCAGCAACTTTCGTTTCAGCTTAGCCTGTTCGGCGCGTTCAGCACCATAGACATTGTAGCCAGCCAGGTCCAGCTTGCCGCCGAGAGCGCCGCCAATTCCTGCGCCGACCAGGCCGCTAACGGGTGCGGCGTATTCGCCCTCCCGGACGTCTTTGGTGGCCTTGTATGCGCCGTATCCAATCCCGCCGGCCATAGCCAGCCGTGAAGGCAAGGCAACTGTTAATCCGCGGTACGGGGAGGGCTTGGAACCGAACATGCCAATGATTTGATAATTGGGATTTCTTATGTAATCACCGGCGAGCTCCATCCCTGACAGCGCGCGCAGTTTCGGGTCGATTCCCATCTTGCGGTATACAGAGGCTGGTCCCGTGGAGCAGACATTTCCTTTGCACACTACAGGCAGTTTACCCAGGACATGGCTTTGAGGGAGGAGGATTTGCGTAAGCCCGGCCAGCGGTCCCTTGATCTCACGATACTTTTCTTTTCCCAGGGCTTTGGCCAAGACGTTTAAGCGTTTGACTTTAGCTTCGCCTGTAACCGGTTCAGTTGGCCGCACCAGCAAGGCGCTCTCTTGGCCCTTTAGCAGATTTTTGATGCTGGAACCACGGGTGCCTGCCAGCGCAGTTCTTAGCCGGCCGGGTTTACCGTAAACGAGTTCGGCGTGGTAATAGGGCGATCCCGTGATACTGCTACCTGCAAGCCTGAAGCCGCTGAATGGCTCGGCGCCACGCGTAAGAAAGATGTCACCGGGTTTTGCCCGACGGGTCAGCTGCTTTTCTGTCAGGGTGGCGACGTCCCTGTAATCCGGGGTCTTACCCTGAGACATGTATACCAGGAGCGGGAGCAATCCTGCGCCGGCCGCGTAATGTTCAGGTTGGATGTTCAAACCCTTTTTATCTTCAGGCATTCGAATCCCCTCAAGAATATTTCAACGTTAAGCTGTACCCTTCTAGAAGGGTACAGCTTAACGTTGAAATATTATAGTGGCAAGAGCGTGGTTGTTTCCGTATCTTTTTGTCCGTGGCTGCTTGCGTGGAGGGGCAGTTCCGGATACAAAAGAAGATGAATTGATAATGGGGAAGAGAACATGCCGACTGCGCTTGTTACGGTACCTTGCGTGGCAGAGTTTGGGTGGGAATTGATGTCATGGCAGGGGTATCTTCGTGCTGAAAGCAAACATTATGACCGTGTAGTCATTTCCTCTACAGAGGCGATGGCGCCGCTATACGCGGACTTTTCCTGGCGCTTTCTGGCACACAATATCACAGGGTTGCGGGACTGCTTGCTCATCAGAAAAGTGGATAACCCGGAAGAGAAAGTGAGGGCTGAGAATGCCGTCAGCTGTATCCAGGAAGAATTGCGCAGCGAGGGTTACACCGTTTCAGTCTTCAATACCTTAAAAGCGGTCCCGATCTCCAAGCAGGAATTCATCAGATTCGGAAATCCGTTTCATTCCAGTAAAATCTATGACTTGCTCGTTCACGCCAGGAACAAGATGAGCCGTGACAAGTATTACGGTTGCTATAATTGGCCGCTGAAGAAGTGGAACCATATGTGCAGTGCGCTGAGCAAGCGCGGGTTTACGGTGGGAGCGATTGGGACGCCACGTGATGCCTTGCTGCCGGCGCAGGTTGATGACCTAAGGGGCCTTCCATTGACCGTTGTAATGGACATGATGGCTACGGCAAAGCTGGTGGTCGGGCCTTCCAGCGGTCCCATGCATCTTGCGAGTTTGTGCGGAGCGCCGCACGTGGTTTGGACGGGTAACAAGTACAGCACTGCAATAGGTGGCAACAATCGTGAAAGGTACGAACACAAGTGGAATCCTTTCAAGACGCCTTGTTGCGTTTATGCCCAGGATCCTGATCCTGATGAGGCGATCATGACCAGCAAGGTTTTAACTGCATTACAAACCCTGAGGAGGAGCCCGAAATGAATTTAGCTGAGGTGATTTCGTATGTGAAGGCCTGGGACGACAAGAAGCTTGAACACGTACGTTCAAGGTCCTCGACGATCGAGAACTTGTCGGTGTTGCACAACTCGTGTTTGCTAAACAACGTGGACACCGGGATTGAGGTGGGCACGCATCTTGGCTTTGCGGGGTTGTTTCTTGCTTCTGCTATGAAGACTCTCCACACGCTTGATATTAAAAGATCCCTCTCAGAGAAGGCGGAGCAGTTACATAAGGAAGCCGGGTTTACAAACATCAAGTATTGGGTTGGAAACTCACGCAGTCGGCTTCAAGAGATGATGTATCAGTTATCTAGAAAGTTTCAATTTGCGTACGTTGATGCCGACCATGTCTACAGCGCCGTGATGGCTGAATACAAGATTCTTTCTGCGCACATTGCTGAGCCGGGTGTCATTTTCTTCGATGATGCAACCATGCGCAAACCAGGTGACAAGGGGCTCCCGCAGGCCATGAAGGACATTGGTGCTATTACTCATCCCGTTGCCGCGCGGCTGGCTTACAAGACGTTCGGGGATTTTAAAGTTGCCAATTTGGGTTAGGGGTGCGCCATGCTTAACAACAGGGCTGTGTGGTTTTTGGCTACAGATAACTATCTTCCACATCTGCGCGGCATGGTCACCACATTGAAGGATTTTGGCAAGCTCGGTGACGTACGCATGATCCTCGTGGCCTTGGGTGAGTGCAAGAAGGCCAGCATTGATTGGTTCAAGCAGGCTGGCCTGGAGGTTATCTTCCGTGGGCCGAAGGGAGGTGATCACCGGAAAGGTTTAAGGTGGAAGTGGCACAAGACTCAGATCTTCAATTACTTCCCCGAGTTGGACGAGACGCTGTACCTGGATTGTGACATGGTGGTTACAAGCGACATCTCAGGGA
>Ga0307377_10008991_pt1 | contig 10060 bp, 10 predicted proteins | sample TR3MG_FD_202535 | JGI IMG/M metagenome (GOLD analysis project Ga0307377, IMG submission 202535) | Soil microbial communities from Risofladan, Vaasa, Finland - TR-3 | ecosystem: Environmental > Terrestrial > Soil > Coastal area > Acid sulfate soil | place: Finland: Risofladan, Vaasa | collected... | reverse complement strand
CTGGGCGACATTGGCGCTCAAGACCCAACCCTGGCCCGGCCGGCCCTGGCCAGCACCCGCTTGAGGGAAGCGGAGGATGCGGCCCAGATCCTGGGCATCGAAAGAACTTTTAACCTGGGTCATCACGATGGCGAACTGGTCGCCGGCTTAGATCTGCGGGCCCAGATCGCTCGTCTCTACCGCCTGACCCAGGCCGATACGCTGTGGACCTTCGATCCTTATTGGACCGGCCAGATCCACCCCGACCACCGGGCGGCCGGGCAAGCGGCCCTGGACGCCTATATCCCTTCCAAAATGCCCCTCTACCGCCCCGAACAACTTAACGAACCCGCGGCCGAGCTAGGCCGGATCGAGCGGGCCTTCCTATTCTCGACTGATCGGGCGCCTGGTGTGTTTGTCGATGTGACGGCCGTCTATAAAACCAAGATCGCGGCCTGCCTGGCCCACCGCAGCCAATTCCCCAATGGTGAAAAAAGCCTGGAATGGATGATGGAGATCGACCGGAAACAGGCCGAAGCAGCAAAGGCCGGAACCGCCGAGCCGGATGCCGGACCGTACTACGAGTCGTTCAAGCAGATAAGGGTGTGGTGAACGGGGGCGCAGAATTTGCCTGTCGTGGTGGGTATCATCCGGTTACTCACAACCTCTTCTCATACAGGGCGGCCACATAGTCCCGGTCGACAATCTGCCGGCGAAAGGTGAAACCCAACCGCTCGTAGTAGTCGCGCAAGAGCTTGTTGCCGGCCGCACAATCCAGCCTGACCACCCGCCGGCCCTGACCGGCGATATGAGCCATCGCCCAAGAAAGCAGAACTTCCCCCAACCCCAGGCCATGATATGGGCCAGCCAGGGCCAGGGTATGCACATAACCGGCCCAGTCCAGTCCCTCGGGCCAGTAGGGATCACTCCAGGTAATGCGCAACGTACCAATGGCCTCCTCAGCGGTGAACGCTAGGTAGATCTCCCCGGCTTCGATCTGGCCGGCAATCCGCCGCCAGTGCGCATTGGGCGGTGACGGCCACTGGCCGATGCCCTTGCTCACCAGCCAGGTAGCCGCCTGGGCCATAATCTCTATGACTTGATCCAGATCGTCGGGGTTAGCCAGGCGTATTTTCAAATCATCAGGTAATACAGGAGTTGTCGGCAACATGCTACCACCATTTCTATTACAGGCAGGCCAGGCGGCAACCGGTCAGTGAATCATTGACAATCGGCCTACCCTGTCTTAGACTCAATCCAAGAATTGGCAGCGCCAGGCCACAAAAAGAGCTAACCAGTTACATAGTCAAAAAAAGGCAGGGAAATATGTCTTCACCCATGGCCATGGAACCAGAGTCAACCACACACTCATTCGTTATCAAGATCTGGCCAAGCGGCGTCCCGGAAGAGGCCGACCAGGGCGCCTGGCAGGGGCGGATCACCCATGTACCTAGCGGCAAAAGCGGCCCCCTTGAGGAACTGAACGAGATCGCTGAATTCATAAGCCCCTTTTTGGAGTCGATGGGTGTTCGACCTACTATCCGAGTGCGGATGAGCCGCTGGGCTCAACAATTGAGAGGGCAGACCCAGGAGTAAAAATCGCGGCCAAAGAGCAACTGCACTTCTAGCCCACTCATTGGTACCTCCCAAAATTGACCTGCCAACCACGGATTAACCAGGTGCATGGTATCATTAGCCTGTGGGCTAATATCTTGAGGCAACTTACCCATGGCCATAGAAAAAGTGGTTCGAAAAACAACACTCGCGGAGCAGACAATGATCTTAATTATTGGCAAAGTCAACCCTATGAGCTTCGCCTGGCCACATTAGAACAGATTAGACGAGAATTCCCTATTTGGAAGTATGGTACTGAATCCCGATTTCAAAGAGTTCTTAGGATCACTAAACAATAACCAGGTTCGTTATCTTGTTGCCGGGGGATATGCCGTCGCCCTATACGGGTATCCTCGCTACACTAAAGATCTCGATATCTGGATTGAAATCGACCCAAAGAATGCGGAGAGAATTTTCGCCGCTCTTGAGCAGTTTGGTTTTTCCTCGCTTGAATTAACCGCCGCCGATTTCCTCAAACCAGGCATATCTATCCACCTCGGTTACCCACCCAAACGGATTGTCCTCTGGACAACTTTGACCGGCGTTGATTTTGGGAATTGTTTTGAGTCACGGACCGTCATTCACATCAATGATATTTCCGTAAACTTCGTCGGCCTGGATAATCTCAAAAGAAATAAGCGTGCCGCGGGACAGCCGCAAGATCTGGCCGATCTGGACAATCTTCAGTAATCTTCCCCTTGTCATGAACAGGCTTCAGTTGGATAGGCCCACTCCAGGTCCTTTGCCCAGTGAAATGGCGACCGGGCGCGCTCAGATGGCGATGATGAGCGAGGCCGGGCAGCGATGGGAAGCCTATCTACAGAAATTGAGCGATAATAGAAGGGCTTAAACGATCATAGGAGGCATTGATGCGGATTCTGGCCATCATCTCGGGCGAATATGGGCAACGGCATGTGGACAACGTCAAAAAACACGGCCCGGCCGAGTGGACGATCGAGATCTGGCGCGCGCCGGCCATTTTGCCGCTGATCGTCGATTACCCGGAAGATTATGTGCCCGAAACGTTGCCTCCGGCCGATCTGATCCTTTCCTTCGCCGAACACAAGGGGGTGGCCGAATTGTTACCCGACGTGGCCAAAGTATGCGGCGCCCGGGCCGTGATCGCCGCCGTGGATAATGAAGCGTGGCTGCCACGCGGGCTGGCCCGCCAGTTACGAGGCTGGCTAGAAGAGATGAACGTGGTCTGCGTGACGCCCAAGCCGCTGTGCTCGCTGACCGAAACAGATTACGGCGTGCGCCGCCGGCACCGTCTGACCTACGACGAGCCCCTCATCAGCGAGTTCGCCCGCTATTTCGGCCAGCCGGTCCTGCAAATAGCGGTGGACCCAGACACCCGCTGCATTACCGCGGCGGGGGTGACCCGGGACGCTGTCTGTGGCTGCGCTCGTTTCGCGGCCGAGGGGCTGGTGGGCCTTTCGGCCGACGAGGCCGAAGAGAAAGCCGGTTTACTCCACCATCATTATCCTTGCCTGGCCAGCATGGGCATCGACCCGGACTTTGGCGATACCCTCATGCACGTCTCCGGCAATGTGCTCCGGGACGACGTCGGCCGGCAGGTCAAACCTTTTAAACAAGTCCAGACCATCCGGCCGGGCACGCTTAGCGAATAACAAAATGATGACGATATGATAAATCGTATTGTCACAGTGTCCGTATTTGTCAGCGATCAGGATCGGGCCAAGGCGTTCTACACGGATGTACTGGGTTTTGAACTACGGGCTGATGCCCCCCTTTATCCTGGGGCGACCAGCTGCTGGATAGCCGTGACTCCCCAAGGTGCACAGTCAGAGATCATCCTCTATCTGCCGGATGAAAATTGGGATCACTGCCGGCAGGTGGTGGGTAAATCCCAGGCACTCACCCTGGATGTAACGGACATGGCCGCACTTCACGAGCAACTAAAGGCCAAAGGCGTCGTTTTTGTCCAGGAACCGGATATGCAGCCCTGGGGCACCTTCGCCATGATCGAGGATAGCGAAGGCAACCGCCTGCTGCTGGTGGAGCAACCGGCCGCCTGATTTCTGGCCTTCTCCCCATCGCTCAGATGCGCCGGGCCAGCACCATCAACTCTATCTCATCCAGCTCAACAGGCCGGCGGCCCCAATTCCCGGCCGTGCCACCCCAGATATGGTGCACCTCAAAACCGGCCATCCGGCACAATAAGGCCAGTTCACTGGGGACGTAACCCCGTTCGCGCACCATCACACTGACTTCCCCTTCTTCCATGGTGAAGAGATCGCTGGTGGTCAGCGGATCAAAAACGCCGCTGGCGACATCTTCCTGATTATATTCGCGGATCTTGCGCAGGCCGTTCAGAGCGGTCATCAGAAAACCGCTGCCCGGCTTCAAGGCCGCCTGAATATTGCCTAAAATGGCCAGGTCATGCTCAAGGGGGTCATCGGCCAAAGTCAACAGGGAAAAAGCGCCCTCACACAGGCAGATGGCGGCATCGAATCGCTGACCGGCCTGATAGCGTGTAGCGTCGGCTTTGATCCAGGTCACCGAGACGCCGGCTTGCCCGGCCGCGGCGGCGGCCTGGGACAACATCCCGGCCGAGATGTCGACCCCGGTCACCTGGTAGCCGCGCCGGGCCAATTCGACGCTGTGGCGCCCGGCGCCGCAGCCCATGTCCAGAATATGCTGACCGGGTTCAATAGGCAGCAGTTCCAGCAAAAAATCAACTTCGACCAGGGTGTTCTTGGTAAATACATTGTCCATGTAGCCGGGGGCGTGTTGGTCAAAGAAGCGCTCCCAATCATGTTCTTCTGCGCCCATCGTCCTTATCCTTCTATCTGAGCCAAAAAAGAGAGAGGCCTACTGCAGGCGGCCCAGCAGGTCGTTGGCCTGGTTCAAATCTCGGGCGGCGTTACAGTCGGTGAAAATAGCCTGGGCTTCGATTCCATCCAGGACAGCCAGGTCGGATCGTCCCATTTGTTCTTGCATGAGCGCCCTGTGGTAATAGGTCCGGCCGAGCACCAACCGGCTTCCGATCTCGGTCGCCAGGGTAATCGCCTGGTCAAAGGCGGTCGCGGCCCCGACAAAATCCCCTTGAGTAGTCAACAACTGGCCCAATACCCGCCGGGTTATCGCTTCTGTTTGTGGCGCAGTCGCCTCATTGGCCAACAACAAACTTTCCTCGAGAATGGACATCGCCTCTTCTTGATCGCCCATAAGCAGCGATATTTCTGCCTGGTATGGAAGGAAATAAAGAAAGACGTCTTTGATCTCTGACCCGGCCAATAGATCAACGGTCTGGCTGTAGTCGGCGGCAGCTTTGGCCAGGTCTCCTCTTTGCAGGTGAATGTAGCCCTTTAGCTGGAGCAGGTAGCACTTTCCAAACAGTTCATTCATGTGCTGGCTTTTTTCTAAGGCGCTGTCCAAGTATTCAAAGGCAGCCCCTTCGTCACCCATATCGATAGAAACCAGGGCCAATAATAGCTCGGCCAATACCTCTAAACGCTTTTCGTCAATGGTCGTTGCCAGATCCAATGCCTGCCGGAGCTCAGCAGCCGCCTGGCGCAATTCTCCCTTGCCAGCGAGGCCAAAACCGAAACACCATTGCCCCCAGGCAATCCTCGCCGACGATCCGATCCTCTCACCGATCTGCCGGTCTATGCCGGCCGCTACCAGGGCCTTTTCCCAGTGGCCCATAATCGCGTAATTCTCGGCCATAAATTCTTGACCAAAGGCGATGGCCATTAAGTAGCCCGACGTTTCGCCCAGCGCGATGACGGTCGCGGCCCAGGCCATACTATCCTCGAAGCGGGCCAAATGTTGGAAAGCGCCGGCCAGGTTAGAGTAGATAATGCTCAAGGTCAGTGGATCAGACAAGGGCTCCGCCAGAACCAGCGCCCTTTCAAAATAGCTAATCGCCACTGAATATTCACCACGATAATGATGATATCGCCCCAGGTGGGCCAGGGCCTGGGCAACATCCAAAGGCTGTTTTTCCGGATCCAATTCGGCCAACGCCTGTTCAAGGATGGTGATCCCCCGCTCGTCATTCATCACATTGTAAACACCACCGATCTTGACCCAAATCGTGGCCTGCTGCCGTATTTCTGGCAGCAGGGCGACGGCTTGTTGGTAATGATCGACGGCCGCGATCATCGGCCCACTTACACTGTAAACATCACCCATCGCTTCGAGAATCGTCCCCTGGGCAAGCGTATCGCCCAGGGAAATGGCGCATTCCTGGGCCTGACGATAGTAAACGAGCGCCTCGTCGGCCGCGAACATGTTCTGGGCATTTTGGGCGGCCAGCAAGGCGTATTCCAGGCCCTTATCCAGCACGCCGCCGGCGATGGTATGGTAGGCCAGATCCTCGATAGGGGCGGCGCGACCCTCATCTCGCTCGGCTTCCAAGGCCTGGGCAATACGCCGGTGCAAACGGTGGCGGCGAATGGACAGGATCTCGTCATAGAGCACTTCACGGATCTTATCGTGGGTGAAAATGAACGCCTCGCCGGTCAGCGGCCGCAGCAACTGGGCGACGATGGCCTCCTCCAAGGCATCAAGAATCTGGTCTTCCGTTTCGCCGGCCACGGCCGCCAGCAACGGGTACGAGAAATCTTTGCCGATTACGGCGGCGGTGTGCAGGATGTCGACACACATTCGACCAAGATGGTTGAGCCGGCGGCCGATGGCCTCTTTGATGCTCTGGGGAATGGCCAATTCATCCAGCTCGTCACGTTCCCAATGGTCGCCGGCCCGGTAGATCTGGCCCTGGTCGACCAGCGCCTTTATCACTTCCTCGATGAAAAAGGGGTTGCCTTCTGTTTCCCTAAAAATAGCCGCGGCAAATTCATCCGATACCCGCTCCTGCCCGAATAGAGTGGCAATGAGGGCGTTACTCTCGGCGACGGTGAAACGGACCAGTTGGATGCGGCTCACCTGGCGCTGGCGATTCCACTGGACCAGGGCCTCGGCCAGGGGGTGGTTCCGGTCCAATTCGACCTCGCGGTAGCCGGCCAGGATCAATAGCGGGGCCTGGCGCAGCCGGCGCATGAGGTAGGATAAAACAGCCAGGGTGCCCTGGTCGGCCCAGTGAAGATCGTCGACGAACAAAAGAAGACCCTTCTCGTCGGCGAGATTATCCAGAAATTGGGCGAACATTTCGAATAAGCATAGCCGCTGTTCCTGCGGACCCAGGCTTGGGCTGGGGGGCAAAGGGCCCAGCCGGGTCGCGATCTCCGGGACCAACCGGGCCAATTCCGTGGCCGTTCCCCCCAGAACGGCCCGCATCGTCTCGGTGTTTTGCTCATGGACCCAGTCACGTAGCGCTTCGGCCAAAGGCAGATAGGGCGTTGTCGCCTCAAATTCATAACAACCGCCGCTAAGAATCGCCGCGCCGGCGACTCGCGCCTGGGCCATAATCGCCTGGGCCAGGCGGGTCTTACCAATGCCCGGTTCGCCGCTAATGAGCAGCAGGCCGGCCTGGCCGGAAAGAGCCCGCAGCCAGAACTGGGTGCCCTGGGCCAGTTGTTCGGCCCGGCCGACCAGCCGCCCCCGGGCAATGGAATCCAGCAACGAGGCGGCCGGAACCTCAGGAACGAAGGGCAGATCTCCCGGCGCTGGTTGGGCGATGTCGTCCAACCGCGCCAAGACCACGGCGGCCGAAACCGGCCGGCGGGCGGGCTCTTTTTCCAATAGGACGACGACCAGGGCGTCCAGCATAGGCGGGATAGCGGGATTATAGGCGCTGGGGGGTACCACCACCGCATGGAGATGGTTGGTCAACAACACGGCCGCATTGTCCCCCTCGAAGGGGGGCCGTCCGGCGGTCATCTCATACAACATCACACCCAGGGCATAAAGGTCGGATTGGACGCTGGCCGGCTGACCCATGATCAGTTCCGGGGCCAGGTAAGCCATGGTGCCCATCAGCATCCCCGCCCCGGTCAGCCGGGAGCGGCCGGGATCATATGCCAGGCCAAAATCCATCAGCTTGGCCACCCGGCTCTGGGTCAAGACGACGTTTTCAGGCTTCACATCCCGGTGGATAATACCATTTTGGTGGGCGTGATCGAGGGCGGCGCAAATATCGCGGCTCACTTTCAAGGCCTCTTCCAGGCCCGGCCGTTCAATCTGGCGCAGCGTCTGGCCCTGGACCAACTCCATCACCACAAAAGGCACCTGATTGTATTCGCCAGCATCGTGGATGGCGACGATATTAGGGTGGTTCAACCTGGCCGCTGCCCGGGCTTCGGCCAGTAAGCGGGCCCGGCCCTCGGTGCCCGGCTGGGCCCCGGATACCATTTTTACCGCCACCGGCCGCTCTAAAAGGAGATCAGTGGCCTGGTAGACAATGCCCATGCCGCCCTGGCCGAGTTCGCTTTCCAAGCGATAGCGATCCGCGATCACGGATCCAAGGAGTTGTGTCACTGTTTTATCTCACATGATCCTTCACAAGGCCAGGGAAAAATTACAGCCGGCTCATGAAGGAGAATACCCGGTCCTCGTGACCAAGAGGCAACTCGTGGCCATAATCAGGATAAACCAGCAGCGATTTAGGCGCTGTGATCTTATTATAGGCCGCGAATTGGGTAGAAGGCGGGCAGATGGTGTCCATCAGGCAAACACCCAGCAATACCTCGGCCCGGATGCGCTGGCTCAAATGCTGTACATCAATATAACCCAGCTTCTCAAAGATAGCTTGCTCTTTCTCATGCAAGGGGTCGAAATGGCGAAAATAGTCCTGCAATTCGGCGTATGCTTCCCGGGCCAGGTCGATGTCCCAGACCCGGCGATAATCGCACAAAAAGGGGTAGAGGGGGGCGGTCAGCTTGATTCGCGGTTCCAGGGCGGCACAGGCTAGAGTCAGCCCGCCACCCTGGCTGCCGCCCAGGGCGCCAACCCGCTTCTCATCCACCTCAGGCATGGCCATCACGATCTGGGCCAGCCGGGCCGTATCGAGAAAGATATTGCGGAATAACATCTTCTCCGGGGGATCGTCCAGGCCGCGAATGATGTGCCCGTTCAAAGTTGGGCCGGTCACCCCACCCGTATCCTCCGAGAGACCCCCCTGCCCGCGACAATCCAGGGCGGCCACGGTGAAGCCCTGGGCAGCATAGCCCAGCTTGGAAAACCAGTCACCGGAAGAGCTGGAATATCCATGGAACAGCAGCACGGCCGGATGGGGTTCCCGGCTCGCCTTGGGTCGCAACAGCTTGGCGTGGATCCGGGCCCCGCCGGTGCCGGTGAAGTAAAGGTGGAAACAGCCGGCCACAGCCGACTCAAAGCCGGCCGGGACCAGTTCCACCTGGGGATCAAGGGCGGCCAGTTCGGCCAGGCCCCGGTCCCAGAAGGCATCGAAGTCGGCCGGGCGCGGGTTTGTTCCCTGGTAAGTTGGCAACTCCTCCAGGGGCATATCAAAGGTTAGGGGCATGGTTTTCCTCCTAAAAGCGGATGACTTGATAAGACAAAGTATTGTTGCCAGCAACCAATGATACCCGCTGTGCCCAACCAGCCAAGGCCAGTTTTGTTCGCTATACCCAAGCCTAGTTGTATTGGTGTAAAAAGTCCCGGGGACAGCCCTTTCTAATCCCAAAAAAATCCGCATAATAAGGCCAGCCAACAACGGCCCGCCATGAAGTCATCAATTAAAAGCTATTAGATATGAGATCGAGGTCAGAAAGCATGAGCGGCAACGCCATTATCTGGGATTTTGACGGCACGCTGGTCGATTCCCGGCAGAAAAATCTGAGCGTCAACCGGGCGCTTATCGCCCGCGTCACGGGCAAACCGGCCGACTCCTTCCCCTTGTTGCGTTCCCGGGAACAATTTGAAGCGGCCGATGCCCGGAGTAATAATTGGCGCGACTTCTATCTGTATGATTTTGGGATGTCGGAAGAGGAAACGGCCGAGGCCGGCCGGCTGTGGACCGAGTTCCAGCTCCAGGACCATACGCCGATGGCCCTGTTCCCCGGCATCAACGAGGCATTGGCCGCCCTGGGCGACCTACCCCAGGGGATCGTCTCTCAGAATAGCCGGGCCATGATCCAGGCGACCATGACCGGGGCCAGCCTGGAGCGGCATTTCGAGGCCATTATCGGCTATGAAGAGGTTCCCGACGACCAGCAGAAGCCGGACCCGGCCGGCTTATTAGCCTGCCTGGAAAAGCTGACTCAAATGCGGCCGGGGACGGTCTTCTATATCGGTGATTGGCAAACGGATGCCTTGCAAGCGGTCAAGGCGCGGGCGGTGATCCAGGAACGCGGGCTGGCCATCATGTTGATCAGTATCGGCGCTTTTTACGGTGGTTCGGCCGGCGATGATGCCTGGACCACCCGTTTCGATTACCGCGTTCGGCGCCCCGGTGAGATCAGCCAGATCGTGCGCGATATCCTCGGCCGGTAAAAAGTTGCGCCGGCCCTGTTCGGTTATCAGGCTGCCGACGAAGTTCCCTGACATTTACGCGGGCCAATAGACCACAATTCATTAACCC
>Ga0307377_10008990_pt1 | contig 10061 bp, 8 predicted proteins | sample TR3MG_FD_202535 | JGI IMG/M metagenome (GOLD analysis project Ga0307377, IMG submission 202535) | Soil microbial communities from Risofladan, Vaasa, Finland - TR-3 | ecosystem: Environmental > Terrestrial > Soil > Coastal area > Acid sulfate soil | place: Finland: Risofladan, Vaasa | collected... | reverse complement strand
AACTCGTTGGTGTCACCTTCGAGGTAATATCTCCCGTAATATTCTTCTTCTATTCTCGAAATCTCATCCCACCACTGCCTCCGTCTGTATTCAGGTAGCCTTTTCAACTGCTCCAGATCCATCTCCGGACTCGCTATCGCTTTCGGCAGCTTGTTCATCCTTTCTAAATCCTCAATTCCCAGCCCCATCTTTATCATCACCCTCCCGGGCATACATATCACAAATACTATTGCATTATATCTAACAGTATTTAAAACTTTCGATTTTTTTACTTTCGTCATTTTGGAGATTAGTGGTGACTGTCATTATTTTTCCTCCAATTCTACGTTGAAGTAAGAGAAATCCCCGATTAATTCTTCTTTAAACGATTTCGACGCGTCTTCCATCCCTTCTAAATTGATGTCCGCCGTTGTTTCTCCTCTTTCTTCTCGTAAAACGGCTTTTACACTAACCCCTCCTTTTCCTTTCCTCGTGTATACCCCGTATTCCATCTCAGAAAAATTGTCACTGAGATACCGATGTTCCCTGAGAACAGCGTTCTTCTTGCTAAAAATAAAACTGATAAGCCGCTCTACAGACTTTATGTCGTCCTTAAATGTTACTTTTAAACTTTCAACCCTCTTTTCCGGTTCTATTTCCTCTACTTCCGCTTTGTATGTCTCGACTCTTCCCGCACTCATCTTTGAGTATAATTCCTCAAGAAAATCGCTTATGTTAGCCCCGTCTAAATCAGCCTTTACAACTATCGCTTTCACCTCCGAGACTTTCTCTTTTCTCTCCGCTTCCCACTTGTCTATAACATAGCGCACCCGCTTCTTCTCCGTGTCGTCTGCGCAATCCATGACGATGAAATGTGTGGTCATTGTTACATCTTAATCTGTCTAAATTATAGTATATAAAACATTAGTATTTTTTACGGTCGTATTTTAAACCTTTACTATCGTCAACGTTATTTTTAAGGGCGGCACCATCGAAAAAAACCGAAAGCTTTTTATGTCGAGATTAAAAACGTTCATTCCATGAATGCAGATATGTTGTTGCTATCCGCCCTTGCAGGCATCGCCGTAGTGTTCGCTTTAGGGGTCTTGTTAAGCAAGGATAATTTCTATTCCGCTCTGTATATGGCCGCAACACTGGTTTTCGTGGCGACCGTTTACGCTTTTTTCAACCTCCAGCCGGTTTTCGTTTTGATTCTGTTTGTCTTTGTAGGCGCGATAGGTATCGTAACGGTGGCGCTTGCAGCGACGTATAGATCCGATCCTGAAAGACAAATTTCAAGGTTATGGGCAGTGCCGGTGGCTATAACTGCTTTTTTCGTAAGCCTCGCCATCGCTACATACAGTTACTCGGCGCTTAATCTGCAACCGGTGTCTTCCAGCGCGATTGAATTTGAACTTATGAATTTCATACCACTTACCGAGTATATGTTACTCGTTGTATTCCTGATTTCGCTCGTGGTGCTACTACTGCTATCGGTTTTAAAAATAAGTGTAGGAGGGAGAAGCTGAATGGTTGCGATGGATATAATAAGTGTATCGATAATCTATGTCGCGGCTTTTGCAATCTTACTCATCGGATACCTTGCAGCGATATCAAGTAAAGATGCAGTCCGGCTTCTTATATCGCTGGAGATGATGTTTGGTGCGATCTTTATGGCCTTGATCCCGCTATTCTCTGTTGCTCACCTTGCTAATACCGCATTTGGTATCGCACTCGTCACGATCTTCGCGAGCAGCGGTGAACTCTTGATCTTAATTTGCGCGATTACCCTACTTGACCTGCAGAAGAAGGACATTCACACCAGCTCTATCACCATAGGGGGTGATGAGCTATGAGTATGATGATCTATTTCTTGCTCCTACCCCTGATTGTAACATTTATAGTCCTCTTCCTGAGACCAAAAGCTGCTACTTATTTAGCTGCCTTCTCCTTTATTATCCCCTTCTTCTATATTTTACACCGCCTTTTAAGCGGTATTTCCGAAACATTCCACATTATGTATTTCTCCGCGCCCGTTGGTGAGATTTATATGTTCTCTGACGCTGTCTCGAATGCATTTGGGCTTGCTATCTGTGCTGTTTCTGCAATGGCTGCTTTCGTCTCTTTACCTTACATGGAAAGCAGATTAGAAGATATGAAACTCGATATGGAAAAGGAATACCGTAAATATGCATTCTTATATTGCCTTTTTGCAACTTCTTTGTTGTGGCTCGTTTATAGTGGGAATCTCGTATTTGTGTATACTTTCTTGGAGATTGGTATTATTTCCGCATTTCTCCTTATCCTTTTATATGGCTATGATAAAAGGAGATGGACCAGTATTCTCTTTTTTATATGGATGCTGATCCCGGGAGTCCTTGCACTGTTTAGTTTCCTTCTAATAGGTTCCGCCAATGGCACCCTTGCGCTTAGTGGATTGAAAGAGGTGAGCATGTTTGCCTGGGCAATTCTGTTTATCGGCATGATAGTAAAAATTCCTGCGATCGGTCTCCACTCCTGGTTGCCATGGACTTACGAACAGAGTCCAACTCCTCCTTTAGGGCTTTTGATTATGTCTGATGGTCTTGCAGGTTATATCTTGCTGAGGATATACCTCGTGGACCCAAGCTTTATCGTCGATTATAGGGTTTACATACTTGCGTATGCACTATTTTCGGGAATTTATGCTGGCTTTTCCGTATTCGGGCAAACCAATTACAAGCGACTTTTAGGGTATTCTTCAATATCTCAAATGAATTATATGCTGGTTGCGCTCTGCTTAGGCTCTTATGGTCTCATGGGGCTTGTCATCCAGTTCTTGTCGCATTCTTTTGGGAAGTCCATCCTCCTAATGACCGCCGGAGGTGTCATAGCGTTGTATGGTATGAAAGATCTCAAAGATATGGGCGGATTGCATGATCACATGCCAGAGATTTCGAATGCAGCGGTAATAGGATGGATGAATCTCGGTGGGATATTGACCATAGGGATGCTCGGCGAGTTTTTCATCTTAAGAGGTGTTGTGGACACTTTCGGGCTGAACTTATGGGTTATCATACCAGCAATCTTCCTCTTCCTCCTTTCCGTCTGGTATGGCTTTTATATGCTACGGAGAATTTTTTATGGCAGACCGAGAAGTTTAAAGAGTGGGAAGAAGCACGTGAGCGGATACCTTTACATTCCGCTGTTCATAATCGGTTTGCTTTCTGTTATATTCCTCTTTCCACCCGTAGCCCCTGCCTTGGCTAAGGGGGTTGGAATGATTATAGGAGGTGTTGTGCCATGAATGAGTGGATACTTTTTTTCATACTGTTCTTAGCTCCGGTCCTCAGCAGTGTACCAATTGCTCTGGCGTATAAACATAAGGAATTGGTGGATAAATTACCTCCCCTCTCGGTATTCGGGATTTTCCTCTCTGTGATTGTGAGCCTTTATATATTCTTTTCTTTCCCGGACAAAGCGTTCTCTTACCCCTGGATTCCTGAACTTGGAATTGATTTTGTAATTATCACGGATTATTTGAGCAAGTACATGGGGGTTATAACCACGCTAATAGCGTTTTTCATCGCTATTTATGGCTTGGACTACATGAAAGGAGATTATAGACTGCCCTGGTACTGGTTCTTCTTCAATCTCTTCACCGCTTCAATGCTTCTGGTTGTTTACAGCGATAACCTATTCCTGCTATTCGTAGGCTGGGAAGGTTTAGGTGTTGCTTCATGGGGACTGATCGGGCACTGGCATCGCGATGATGATAATCTCACTTATGTGGGCACGATGGACAGGAAGGTAGGCCCCCTTGACTTCTTCTGGCCTCCAAGCGCGGGAGGATGGCGTGCAATATCAACCATAAGATTCGGCGATGTACCAATGTTTCTTGCGATTGCTGCGATATGGCTCCTCGCCGGTAACCTGAACATCTCACAAATCGAATGGGGTGCGCTTTTCGGAAAGATAGGTTTTGCAGGCACAGTAATCATTCTGCTCCTTTTCCTCATTGGATTGTTCACTAAATCCGCACAGGTTCCGTTCAGCGAGTGGCTTATGACCGCGATGACTGGTCCTACGACCGTTAGTGCATTACTTCACAGTGCAACAATGGTTGCCGCCGGCGCTTATGTTTTCATGCGAATCACCTGGTATATAGAACCCTGGACTTTGCATGGCGTCCCGGGCGTTGAAACCGGATATGCAATCGCACTGTTCATCGGATTGATCTCGGGCTTGTATGGTGCTCTTGTAGCTCTGGGGATGCTTGAAAGGAAGGTTTTGCTCGCTGCAACAACCATGTCAAGTCTTGGCCTGATGTTTGGAGCCACGGCAGCTTCTTATTGGATCCATGCAGAAGTAAACGGAATGAATTTAGCAGTTCTTGTTGGTTTCTGGTATTTAGCTACTCACGCATTTGCAAAAGCGAGTTTATTCCTTGTTAGTGGTCATTTGATTCACGCAACTCATTCCAGATTCTCGGTTGGCGATATAGAACTTGGCAAAAAGATGAAGATTACTTTCGCCACTACTATCATTGCAACGACTTTCTTAGTTGGAATACCGCCACTTACCGCCTATTGGGTGAAATCTACTATGGATTATGTGATGGAACACATGGCGATTGAATACAGCATCGCGCCCTTAATACTTCTGTTAGCAACTTCCATAATCTATTCCGCTGTCCTTGCAAGATTCATGAGCACCAACTTCATAAAGGGTGAGAAACCGCATGAAGCACACTTAGAAGGTGGAGGATTGATGAAAGCGGGATACGTGATGATGGTCTCAATGCTTTTCGTCATATTTGGTCTTATATTCACGAGGAGTGAGCTTAAGGAATTTGTACACGCAGGATTTGAACCACTTTCGATCGCAGTGGGTATTGCAGCTTTAGCCTCTTTCGGAATTGGAGTGTATAAACCGAGGATGCCTTCTATGCAGAAGTTCAGCACTTTCCTCAGCGACCGGATGTATTTCCCATACCTGAATGATTACATCTGTCCTAAGATTGGTTTCTTCTTCTCTCGCATCGTTGACAATTATGCAAATAGAGGGTTAGATGGATTGTTCAATACGCGGGTGGTACCGGGTTTATTCGGGCTGATTTCAGAAAGTATCCGATCTATCCAGACGGGAGAACTTAGTAAGTACATCAACATTGTTCTCGGTGTTGTATTGATTGTTCTGATATTAGTATCGATAGGAGGGGTGTGGCTATGGTAGCTTTGTCAATGCCAATGATGATGATGTTTGGGGCGTTAGTAATCTTGACGCTCTGCTCAGTATTTTCCGTTAAATACCACGATTTGGGGTTCTTTGGAGCTTTAGTTGCAATCATACTTGGATTTTCAGCCGTCACACTCAAAAATCCCGCGCTTATCTATTATACTGCTTTTGTCCTGGCGATAAGTATCATCAACTTGCTCTCGCTTAAGAGGATCAAGAGTGTGATTCAAGGCGTAGACTTTGGATTGGTGGGATTAATGGCACTTGCAACCCTGTACATTTTCTCTACTCAAGACCTCGCGATGATTTTAGCAGCTTTTGTCCTCGTTTCCGTGCCAACCTATATTTTAGTTATGATAAGGGAAGGAGGAGCAAATGTAGAGGTGGGTATAAAATATATCACCTTTATGGTTCTGGCCACCGTTCTGTTTTTAATCGGTGCTATTATTTTGGTTTACACAAAGAATGCGTTTAGCGGTATTCTCTACATATTTGGTTATGTGATGCTTGTATTAGGGTTAAGTATTGAAGTGGGCATTGCACCATTACACGAATGGGTTCCGGATGTCTTCACCAGCGCGGATCCTATCCCGATGTCCATCATCGCTTCGCTTGCAAAGATTGTTCCTTTTATTATCGCTTTGCAAATACTAATGAGCACTTCTAACTCGCTGACCGTTTCAATAACCCTCTTTACTGCGGTACTCGCCGCGATATCCATGTTCACGGGGAATATAGGAGCATTAACGTCAAAAGAGCCCGCACGGGTTCTCGGTTATTCCACCGTTGCTAACATGGGGTATGTGTTAGCATGCGTTGTAGTGGTTATTAAACCTGAATTTTTCTATTTCGCATTGACCGGAGTATTGCTCATGCTGTTTTCAAATGCAGCAGGTAAGATCGGTTTTTTCAATGCGATAAAGAACAAAGGAGCTTATTCACCCCTGATGTACATGCTTGCTTTCTCGTTTATCGGCATTCCTCCACTCATGGGATTCTGGGGGAAGCTGTTCATTCTCGTCGCACTGATCAAGGCGGAGTATATCTGGCTTGCTGCCATTATTGTCATAAACTCGGCAATATCTGTTCCGTATTACACGAGACTTGCAAGAGAACTCGGCGAGGGTTGGAAGGCGAATCTCACCAACTACATCTGCATTGCAGCCGTAATTATAATCCTGATTACGATCCTACCAGATTGGTTCTTTAAAGGCGTGGAGGTCATTGCTCAAACGATAAATATTGCAATATAATATATATAATGTGAACGAGGAGAAAACCAAAAATGATAGAAAATGTTTTGTTAATCGTGGTCCTGATCCTTATTTGCGTACTGGTAGATGGGGCTCTGCTCTTGCTCATAAGAATAGTACCGAGGTACAACTTAACAGAGATAAAAACGATGCGCTGGGAAGCAGGGAACCCGGCGATGAAATACCCGAAATATACGCTGCCCATGCAGTATACCGGGTATATGTTCCTGTTTATGGCGGTAGAACCAATTATAGTCCTTCTGCTCCTGTACTCAGCACACCCAAGTTTAAGCTTTACGATGCTCTTACTGCTTTCGCTCTTACTACTCATACCTGCAATATACGTGGGCTATAAGATGTCGCTTGAAATGGCGGAGTCAATAAGCTAAGCTAAGAGAAAAAATAAAAAAGTTAGTTGAATGAATATATAGAGATAGAGAGGTGAAGTGAAGACAAAAATGGAAAATCCGAACGAGCATATAGACTTCCTCGAGTCAGGACCCCTTGCACCATTCAAGAAATGGTCGGCGAAGTGGAGCTTATGGCCTTGCCATTTCATCACCTCTTGCTGTGGCGTTGAGCTCGCCCATGCGTTTGCATGTGGCTATGATGGTGAGAGATTGGGCACGTTGAACCTGGGTATTGCACGGCAGTCGAACTTTATCATCATAGAGGGGACGATAACAAGGAAGATGGCGAGGGCGTTGCAATTCGTGTATGGGCAGATGCCCGACCCTAAGTTTGTGAACGTGATAGGGGCATGTGGAGAAAGAGGCGGGATATTCTGGAACAGTTATAATATAACGCATCCTTCTGATATCGTCCCGGTAGATTTCTTTATCCCTGGCTGTCCTGTAACACCCGAGAGCCTTTTACGGGGTGTGAGAGCACTTCAAGATAAGATAATGGGTGTGGACAAAAAGACGATAGAATTTAAGAAGGTGGAGTTGCCGTTCGAAGAGAAGCTGGAAGAAAGAATGGTACCCACTTCGCCAAAGATCTATGCGCCAACACCGGAAATTAAGGTGGATGTTAAAAGAGTGGTGGACTGGGACTTCGGGAAAGAGTTGGAGCACACGCTCAGAAAAGAACTTAAAGGTCTTTTTGAATCCATAACGATTACCGGCAAGGACCGTATTGCTATCAGAACAACACCGGAGAACTTGATAGAGGTTGCACGGAAGCTCAAGGACCAGATGAACTTCGACCATGTAAAGAGCGTGAACGTAATTCAGGTACCACATGAGCGGAAGTTTATCGTGGAGTATGTAACTTCGAGTTACAGCATTGAGGAGCTGATGACAGTCCTTATAACTATTTACACCGAGATAGGGATAAAGAACCCGAAAATCACAAGCCTTACGTCTGTATGGGAAAGCGCGAATTATTCTGAACGCGAATTACATGAGTTCTTTGGCGTTTGGTTTGAGGGAAACGACTGGATGGGTAGGAAGTTTCTTCTTGCCCCGGATACGCCGGATCTCCCGTTGCGGAAAGAATACAAAATTCCTGAGGAACGGTACGTCTTTGAGAAGGATGTAGAGCCAGAGTTTATGGTTCCCATTGAGCCTCCAAAGGACCTGTATACCCCTATTTGGGAAGAATTCGTCGAAACCGCCCCTGCGAGTGACGAGATTGTAGTCCCTATCGGACCACACCACCCAGGAAGTGGGCATCTCCGGGTGACGTTTAGGATAAAGGGTGACAGGATCATGGATGCCATTCCCGAACCCGGATTTGTACACCGGTCAATGGAGAAGCTCGCGGAGAACAAGCTTTATATCCAGAATGTTCCGTTATTCGAGCGTTTAGCGATCAACGACCCGGCGAGCATGAACTTGGCGTACGTCAGGGCGATAGAGAACGCGCTTGACGTTGAAGTTCCAGAAAGAGCAAAATACTTACGGACGATCCTGGCTGAGCTATCGCGGATAGAAGCATTTTACTACGACGCCGGGATATTCTCACTGTTCTTCGGGCATACAACCGGATTTATGTACTGCATGGCAATCAGGGAGATGATAATCGAGCCGTTGGTGCATATTTCTGGGTCGAGAAGCGGGCCTTCCTTTATTGTTCCCGGTGGGTTGCGAAGGGACATCTCGGATGACGTGCTTGGAATGATAGATAACATCACGTTTGCAATACATAAAAGGGCGAAGAAGTTTGAGAGTATCTTTGTGAATAATCCGGTGACGATAGCACGAGCCAAAGGCGTGGGCGTGCTGACGAAGGAGGATGCGATACGGTGTGGCATGGTGGGGCCGTTCCTGAGGGCGTCGGGAGTGAATTTCGACATCCGAAAGGTAGCGCCGTATGATGCTTACGATAAGCTCGATTGGGAAGTCACGACGGGAGACGATGGAGATTGCCTGGGAAGGTTTTTGGGTAGGTTGGAGGAGATAAGGGAGAGCGTGAAGATAGTGAAGCAGGGAGTGGATGCCGTGAGAGATATAAAAGGCCCGATTCTGAGCGAAGACATCCTGGGAGAATACAAGGAGGCGTCGAGCGACATAAAAGGCAGTTTCTTCAGGGTGTTTGGTAACTTGGTTCTGCCAAAGGGTGAATGGACGACCGTTACCGAAGCAGCTCGTGGCACGACGTTATTTACGATTAACAGCGATGGCGAGTCAAATGTTCCGTACCGTGTGCGGGTAATAAGCCCCTGCTGGATGAACCTGAAAGGATTCATGGAAGCGGTAAAAGGTGAACGGTATGCGGACTTCTGGGCAGTCTATGGTAGTTTTGGATACTTCCCACCGGAGGCTGATAGATAATAGGAGAGATGATGAAAGATGATTGACATAAGCGGACTCATAGGCACGATAATGAACAACCCCGTGAATATCCCCTTACTGTACGTAATATACGATTTATTGCTTAAAATACCAGTATTAGGAGGTATAGTTGCTTTCCTGCTGGACTTTACTATACTTGGCATGCCTATCGTAAAGTATATCATTGGATTTGTACTGTGGAAACCGTTTTTTACATTGATCATTATCCCGGGATTCGCTACGCTGGGCACTATGCTACTCGTTTTACCTTGGCTTGAACGGAAACTCGTGGGTCGGATGCAGTGGCGTGTAGGCCCTCGTGAGATTGAGCCGCACACGAGAGGGAGCATCCAGTTGCTTGCAGATACACTACGATTTCTATTTCAGGAAGTGATCATACACAAGGATGCCCACAAACATTATTTCTTGCAGTTCCCGTTCCTTTATTTCATCCCAGTCTTGCTTCCGCTCCTTTTTATTAATGCTGGGGCCGCCGGTCATCCTCTCGTCCCCATACAGACCGACTACGCATTGCAAATAATGATTGGGTTGGTAAGTTTGATGCCCGTATTTATCATCGGTGTCGCTTGGGCAGCGAACAACCGGTTCTCTTTTATCGGTGCGGTTCGAGAGGCGTTCATGTATTTCGCCTACGAGATCCCGTTTATTATTGCTGTACTCGCAATGATCGTCCTTTACGGGACGTCCAACACCGCAGAAGTAATAAGTGGCGTTAATCAAAGCACGTGGTTGCATTGGGGGGTAATCCTCAATCCCCTTGCTGCTCTCACCTTCTTCATTGCAACAGCGATGGCTACCTCACGGTTGCCTTTTG
>Ga0307377_10008989_pt1 | contig 10062 bp, 2 predicted proteins | sample TR3MG_FD_202535 | JGI IMG/M metagenome (GOLD analysis project Ga0307377, IMG submission 202535) | Soil microbial communities from Risofladan, Vaasa, Finland - TR-3 | ecosystem: Environmental > Terrestrial > Soil > Coastal area > Acid sulfate soil | place: Finland: Risofladan, Vaasa | collected... | reverse complement strand
CAGGATCATAGCTTTGAGGTCCACTCCACGATAATGTAGTTGGTTTTACTAATTGAGTATTTAGATTATATTCAAAACCTAGAATCTTGATATAGTTATGAAAATCATAAAATAATGGTCGTTCGTCTTCAGGGGTATTTGCTATTCTTCTTAAATCATCAAAATAACGATAAGATAGAATAATCTTTTCGTCTAATGTACTACTACATTTCTTAAGAATTATATCAGGTAAAGATATTAAAACTAGATCAGGTTTTGGATGTAATCCACTGAGATCAGACATTGCTTGTTTTATATTGTTAGAAAATTGTACTATGCTTTCTTTTTTACTTTCTAAATTAACAATTTCATCTATTACTGAATCTTCAATTACTTCACAAAAATTCTCTTCTATTTTAAAATAGAACCCTAGTTGTGAATTTTGAGAAATACCTGGAAAGTCAATACTACGAACATTTGAACCAGGATATTCTTTTCCAGAAATCATGTATTGCAATCTATCAAGAAATTCTGTTGCATGAAATTTAGACTTTCTTGAGCCAATAATCCCTATTTTTATTTCAAAATTATCTGTCAGCAATCCATTTGGACCATAATTTAGTAATCCTACACTTGGATCAGAACAAGTTTTCCCATTTCTGAAAATTAAATCTGGTTCTTCTACATAAAAGGTTTTTATTTTATTCACTCTCCAACATTAAATCCAATCTTTCTTGATCCAGTTCAACTGTTTTTGATGTCCATTTAAGATAATTAGTTTTCATTGGTTTAATTATGAAATTATCAAACCAGCTTTCTTTTGGATGTTTAAACAAATCATTTGTTAAGAAATGATTCCAAAAATTAATTTCACTTCTTTTATTCAAGTTTCGATTGTAATCAGGTGTTAGATATTTACTAGCAATTTTGCTTGCATGTTCATCTCTAATAATAGATCTAACACCATCATAGGTAAAAATAAAACTCGACCAAATAACTAAACCAATCTTATTGTCAATCTCTCCTAATTCAATTTCAATACATCGATGTTCAACGAAATTTAATCGATTGTTTTTTATTAAAGCTCTAGTTACAGTTTTTAATCCACCATCTTCTCTAGATATTTCGATTTTTATGTTATCATCAGACAATTCTAGGTTAAGGGGTTCTTCAAAAGCAAAATAATATTTATTCTTATCTCTAGTTAAGCCTTTACAAAAAAGATATCTCCTAAGATGTTCGTAAAGCAATTGCCTCTTCATTTGTGGATGTAATTCATTAATTGAAATTTCCACTTTTTCACCTTTAGTTACAATATTTAATGGCTCTAAATCTGAATCAAAAGAGAATAGTATTGGAGGATCATAATCATAAGGCATAATATATGGCGTATGTAAGATAAATTCATTATTAGGATTAAGTTTTTTACGTATAGTATCATTAGTTTTATACTTTGATTCAATTTGATAAAATATCTGAGGATATTCTAATTCCAAGAAATTTACTATAACTTTTGTTCTCTTCTCAACTGGTAATTGTCTATTTTTGATTTCCTTAAGTAATTTGAACGCATAAGAAGTAGGTGCTCTTCGGATTATATCCTCTCTTTCAATTATTATGTTATGTAATTTATAACCAGAACAAAGTTTAACTGAAATGGATTTGAAGAATTCTATGATGTCTTCTTTTGTAGCATTATCGAGGTTTGCTCTTTCATGAGCATCAAAATCTAAATCCCCTCTATTGTTGAACCATTCCAGAATATAATTGGGTATAGCTTTATGGGTTAGTACTCTTTGAGTTTCTTCATGTTTTGTAATTTCTTGAGCAAATAGATGCAGTTCAAAACGTTTTTCAAGAGAACAATCTAACCATTTTACAAAATATTTGAATATTTCTTCTCTCAGTTTATCAGTTTTAGCAAAAATAGAGCAACCACTGGATTTTGCTTCCACATATAATCTTTTCTCATTTCCTTTCTCAAAAACAAGATCTTCTAAGGATCCTTCATGTGTAGAGGTTTTACGAAATTCATAACCTAACGTTTGATAATAACGTATGACCTCTTTTTTGTACATTTCCCCACCGTAATGTGAACCTTCTCTAATATCGAAATTATCCCAACTCATTTTCTTTCGAATATACTATGGCTATTATTATATTTAAAGTCCGTTCTTATACTTTTTACCTATTTTAGTCGAGATATTCTCTCAATTTTTGAGTTTCACTTTCAATTAATTCTGAATTATCAACATATTTTCCATCTTTGAAATCAAGCTCAACAATTGAATATCCTATCGATTCAAGAAATTCACGTTTTTTAGTATCACTTTCTTTGACAGGTTTTTCTTCATGAATAGGTCCATCAACAAAAACGATTATATTTTCCTTCTCATAGAAGAAATCAGATTTTACTATTGGTACATCTTTATCATAAAATGTTTTATGTAATGAATCTGGTAAAGGTAATAGTAGGTTAAAAATTGCTTCTAAGACTAATCTTTCTAATTCTGAGTCACATTTATCCTTTAGATCATCAAGTTTTTCTCTGGTATCATTTGAAAGAGTTAATTGTTCTAAAATTTTGTTTTTAACGATTTCTTTGAGAAGAGGTATTAGTAATTGACGGTTAATGAACCTATGTTCCATTTGATTTCTAAATCTTAACAAGCAATTATAGCAAGCAGTTACACAAGCATCCTTTGTTTCTTTAAATGGTTCAGTAGATTCGACATGCAAAACTTTGAATAAATTAGAAACGAATTTATCAAATTGATCAGTTGTTATGTCAAAAAGTGATTTTAGTGTTCCCGTACCTCCTTCTTCAGTCTCAAAAATAACAATTTGTAACTCATCAGTTTCAGGTAATGGATTAATGAATCCTTCTAATTCTGATTCTTCTAGGTTATAAGTAAGTAATAAGCTTTGAAATAATGCTTCTTTCAATGTAATGTAATATGGTTCTCTCTCTTGTTCACCAATGATTGGAAAAGTGAAAGTAACAACATCATGATTACCTTCAGTAAATAACCATAAATTATCATAGAGATTTCTTTGTTTGCTGTTTTTAGAACATTTATCCACATGATTATCCAATTCTCTTTCTGTAAGCCATTTACCACAAGCACTACAGATGTTAAATGATTTTAATTCAATTCTATTATCTGATTTTATTCTAATATGAGAACCTTTATTCACCATGTAGATTTTACCATTGTGTTCATAAGTAATATTTCCAATAACTTTATCCTCATAACCTAAAGAATATTCAGAGATATTTGATAGCTTACGTTTATAGTTAATTGTTACTTCATAACCTTTGATTTCTCGGTTTTCTTCATCACAAGTAATCCTCTCTTTTGAAATCGAAAACATATGTGGAAAACGAATACTTGATTTGAAGTTACCTAAGTTTATGTCTTGTTTACATGTCGGACATTTAACCAATGAATCAACATTTGAGTAATGAGCATCTATTAATATCTCACTGCAATAATCACAAACATATATACGATCAACATCTATTTCTCCTCTATCAGTTTTAATCATAGCTTTATTTATGCTATATTTGTTGCCTAAGAAATAGACTTGGTTATGGGGAGCAAATTCTCTGATAGCAATGACTGATGAACGCCAATTATCATGATATTCTGAAGAACCATAATTATACATTGTAAGTAATGTTGAATCACTTGGGAAAGCATAATTTGGCAAAAAGCCATAATTTTTCAAGAAACTAAAAGTATCAAAAGGACGCCTTCCATCTCGCATATCAGCTAATTTCTTGTTAATAGCAATATATTCTCTTTGTCCTTTAGTATCATGTTTTGATTTTAGACTTTCTTCATGTAGGTATTTGTATTCTTCTAGTAATCTATTGTAAATGGTTCGAAAGCTGTCAAAAATAACATCTAGCTCTGAATAAAAACTATCTACAGATGAATAAATGAAATCATCATCTAACCAAGCAAAATTTGAAACTTCTTTTTCAAAAGTTTTCTTCACAGTTGAAATTAATTCAATTCTATTACTTTTTATTGAATCTCTAATCGTTTTTTGATACAGATTAAAGATTGGAAAATTATCAACTGTATTTTGTAAATCAAGGATTTCTCCAATTTTCATTGGAAACTTAATAGCTAATGATTCTATTATTACAGAATGGATATGTTTCTTGATTAATTTTTTATTATCAAGTAAAAAGTTTGGAGGATTAATTTTACCTGAGACAATTTTTTCAGGTTCTTTATAGAAATATTGGTCATGAGGACCTTTAGCAAACCCCGTACCACAAAAAACGGATACAATAGAAGGTTGATTTTTCCTACCAGCTCTGCCTGCTCTTTGAGCATATCTACTTGGATCTGGAGGAACATTTCTCATAAGTATAGCAGAAAGATCACCAATATCAATACCTAATTCCATTGTTGGAGTACAAACTAAAACATTAGTAGAACCAATGGTATTATCTTGAAAATCGTTTTCAAATTGCTCCCGTATTTGTCCCTCAATCTGCGCACTGTGTTCCCTAGCATGAATTTCTGATTCTATTGTTGGATTTTGACTATACAATCTATAATAAAAATGATTCATGTCAACTTCCGTAGTTATTAATTCAGGACTGTTACGTTTTGTACATTTATTGTAATTTTTGAAATAATATGTACGATAGCATTTGGGACATCTTTGGTATTTTTGTTTACTATTATATGTGAAAAGGATTTTTCCTTCTCTAATTTGATATAATTTTATCTCAGGTTTTTTTGTCCAAAACGTAACTAGGAATTTCGCTTCTTCTAAAATAGCAATAACTTTTCTTACTATTGCATCAGCCTCTGGAAAATTCTCTATATTGAAGAATTTCTTTGTCCAACTAATAAGAAGAGTAGTATGCCATGAAAGAGATTTGAAGATAAGTCTCTGTCTTTTCTCAAAAATGGGATATTTCTCAACTGGCATATCAAATGTAAATCCTACACGACTAAAGTGAATATTATTCATATCAAAGATAATTCCTTCTTTGAATTTACTTTCCCAATCATCAAACTTGTTAACAGTATCAATTAATGCATCATTAGCTAGTGCTCCAGACCATCTAAAGATATCAAGAACTCCTCTGATATAATCATATCTTTGTTCTTCTGTTAATTTCTTAAAAACTTCAAACTTTGTTAAAACTTCATGATTCGAAAGTGTTTCAAGACCATCATATTCTATTTGCAAAATGCCAAGTTTCTCTAAATTAAGATCCAAAAAATACTCTGATTGCATAATATCTGATAAAGCAAGGAATTTAAGAAACTCAGTAAATTCTCTGATTGGTGGTGGAGCAGTTGTAAATTCATCATCAGCATCCTTTTGGTAATCAGGAAGTAAATTATTTCGTTCTAAATAATCAAAAATTTCTTTGCCTATTTCAATATCAGAAACACGCTTATTTTCTTTATGAATATTCATCAAAGTATGATAAAAGTACTGCCTGAAATTAGTTCTTCTTTGAAATTCATTTAAATGTTCAGATTGTAAGGCAGTATCTTGTCTATTATCAGTAAAAATAATCATTTTCTTTTCTTGATCACTTAATCTTCTAATAGTCTCAAGTGTCAAGATATCTGTAGAAGAACTACGACCAAGAGAGTTAAAGGAAAAGAGCTTACCATATTCACCCTTAACTTTAGTAAAATGAATCTCACAAGAGGGACATAATTGGAAAGGATAAGGAATTTTCCAAACATCAAGAGATTCAGGACAATCACAATTTATACCTAAAGTATTACATTTTGGGCAATATGAGACTCTTTCAGGTATTGCGTCCTCATAGGTTTTTCTTAGATTACCTTTATCATCTAACCATTCTTCAGGTGTAGACCACGAATCATTTTTTTCAGTTACAGGAGTTAAATAAGCTAGCTCGCCAGGTTCTTCAGTATAGAAAATTCGAGGATAAACATTGTTCTCATTGATGAATACACTAAAAATTTCATGACCACAATTACGGCAGAAGTAAAGTGGGAAATCTGGTGCTTCGCAAATCTTACAAGTTAAATCTCCCTCAATACTCAAATGCAACTCGTCTTTAGTGATGCAAGAATAAATTTCTTGTCCTTGAGTGAAGAAAACATGCAATTTGGGAACCAATAAAGGACGTTCTTGATTTTCAACAGTAATTTGTACTACAGAACCAATAAGGAAAGTAGTCAATAATTCCAATAAACAATTTTCATTTGATTCATTAGATCTAAGTTGTATTTTATATTCCTCAGCTAAAACTTTAAGAGATTTTGCTTCTTCTTTTAATGAGTTTTGTATAAATAGTATTGTTTCTTGATTAAGCATAAGTTTTCCAAGAGCTTTAGACGTTCGTTCTGAAGATGCAAGTGATCGACCAAGTAATTTCTCAACTAATGGAATTATTGAATTTAGAGTACCATTAAATTTTGCCAAATCTGCATCTGTAATTGTAATTTTAACAGGCAGACTAATAATATCCTTTTCCATTATTTCTTGGCTGATAAAGGAAGCAGTGATTAAACTCTCAGAATCAAATTTCTCACCGAATATCTTTTCTGAAAATTCTATTATTGATGCAATGCCGGTTTTTTTATTATCTTGAATAGTTGCACTAGTACCTATACATCTAATTTTATCAGTAGTTTTGGTTCTTTGTTTTAGTCTTCTAATTAAACAAGCAACATCAGCACCAGCATTACCAGTGTAAGTATGAATTTCATCTAAAACAAGATATTTGAGGTTACCAAGATGTGTCTCAGGGAATAATACTCTATCTTCAAAACGAGTAAGGATTAAATCAAGCATAACATAATTTGTAATTAAAATATCAGGGGGATTATTTCGAATCTCTTCTCGAGACAATACTTCGGAGTCATAAGGTGCCCTGTTCTGGTTTTTTTCTAAACGTTTGATAGCTTCATCAGGTGAAGTTGCTGTATCACCAGTATAACGACCAATTTTGATACCTGTTCCATGAAGTAACTTAGCTATACGATGATATTGTGAATTAGCTAAAGCATTCATAGGAAAAATAACTATAGCTTTGATACCACTGAGATTAGATTTTATCATTTCAAAACAAGAATGGATTATTGGAATCCAGAAACATTCACTCTTACCAGACCCTGTTCCAGTAGAGACAATAATATTGGAATTATCCGATAAAACCTTTTCAATTGCCATAGATTGGTGACTATATAGTTCTATATTATACATATCTGATATTTTTGGATTCAAAATATTTTCTTTGATAAATTTATCCAAACTTTTTCCTTTCTCGAATTGGAAATTTAATTCAATAAGTGGCTCCTTATAAAGCAATTCTTCCTTTTCAAGTTGCTGATCAACCCACTTTTGAATGTGTGAATTTTGAAATTTCTGAAATGTTCTCACAAAATTTCTGTAGGTTTTTTGTAAATTATCAGCTATCAGAAAAATATTCTGAGGTTTATTTTCAGTCATTTTAATCATTCTTCTTCATATTTGTAATTGATTAGTTAAATTTAATTTTTCCTTTGTAATCATCAAATAATTTTAGAATAACTTTTTTTGTTTTATATTCGCCGTAATTTTTAACATCAGATTTTTTAATTAAAGGAAAACTTTCTAGAATAAATTCTAATTCACATCTATTCAATTTAAACATATGAGCATAAAATGCATCAATTTCAGCTTTTAATTGAAATCTTCTTTCTGAATTCCATTTAAATGGAGAATTTTGATAATCAATATCTTCAGCAAATTTATTTAACTCAAAATTAGTATAAATTAATTCAATACACTTATCAATTATATGAGATTTATTTTTCTTCCATAATTCCAAATCAATTATAGGCAGCTGTTCAATTATAAATTGATTGAGATTAGTTCCACATAATTTTTGTCGAACTATATAATCAAAAACAAATGTGTTCATTAATGAGGTTAAATAGATTGCATTTTCTGGTGTAATACCTAAGATTAGATTTAGAGAATTAACGCTTGGATAATAGGGTATAATAGTTGATATACAAGTTCTTTGATTTGTTGCATTTGTTATTAATCTTATTGCAAGAAACCATTTATATTGCCAATTCCAATTATTTAATTTTTCTTTTAGGTATTTCTTATCAATCCAATATCTAGGCATTATTGAATAATTTTTATCTTCTTTCATCATATCTTGTACATAGTTTGAATTTCCATTATTGATATCTTTAATTCCAACATTCTCAAATGTAGAGAAACGATGATCATAATGCCAAATAAATTTTGATTCATAAATTGGTAAAAATTCCTCATCATCAGATAAAACTGCTTTATTTCTTTTATTATTTTCCTCAATTTGATTGTGAAGAATGAATTTCTTTGAATCATCTGAAATATTAAACATCCGATGAATTTCTAATTTTGTAAAAATTGGTTTTCTAATTGATTTTAATATGTAGTTATTTTGATAAATCTTTTTGGTTATACAATAATCCATTTTTGAAGTAAAAATTGGGCAAGTTAATGTATTTGGATTGAACAAACTAAAATCTTCTCTCTCAAAAACAATTAATTTATGATTGTTTGATAATTTTTTATAAATTTGAGTTAAAGTTTCGTTTTTGTTATACATTAGATTTAATGGTTCTTGTACTTCTTTAGGATCCAAGGTATAAAACATCATTGGTATTGTTTCTTGTGAAATTTTTGTCCCTCCTAAACTAAGAAGACTAAATCTAAACATTCTATGTATATCAAATATTCCCTTTTTATTTTCAAAATCAAATAAACTCAAAATCGAATTTTCCTCTACAAATGCTTGGAACAAATCCTGCATGTAATAATTTGTAATTATCCCAGTAGGAACAATAATTCCTACATAACCTTCTGGTGAGATTAATCTATGACATCTTTCAATAAACAATTGATATGAATTTAACCTTCCAACAGCAGATAAATTATAAAAACCTGATTCCTTTAAATAATTGGCATATTTCTTTAAATTTATCCATTTGTTTTTGTATTTATCATATAATTTTGGATTATTATCCTTTAGCTCAAATATCAATCTCTTTCTATCTGAATCTCTTTTCGTTGATGAAATTTCATTTTCAGAACTTAAAAAGAATTCTTTCTCATTCAATAATAATATATCCCAAGGTGGATTTGTTAAAATACAATCGAAACCATTTCTTTCACCATAAAACACTTCTGGAAACTCTATGAACCAATGAAAGAAATGATTTTCAATTGATATATTTTTTACTTTGTTATAAAATTCATCTAATTTCGGATCCTTTACATTTGATTTTATCTGATTAATTATACCTATTGTCGGAAAAACATCTAGAGTTTTTCCACTTAATGGCCAAAAATATGCTGATGTATAAATATCAGCAATTCTTAATACTGAAAGATATTCATGCTGATTTATGGCTTCTCTATATGCTAATTCTTTTTTGTTTATATCTTGAGGATTATCTTCTTTAATGTTAATGATTTTCTCAAATCTTTGTACAATTGAATTGGATATACTTTCAGAATATAAGAAAGGAAATAGAGAAGTAGTCTTTGCTTCTTTTTCGTTTTCAATCCATTTTCTAGCCATATTTTGTAATTTAATATTTTCATCATCTATACCTGTTTGCTTACTACCTTTAATAGCAGTGAATGCATTGGGTTTAATTTTCTTAAGTTCAATTTCTTTTTCTATACCTATTAAGCTATTACCACATTTAATGTGATTGTCAAGAAAATTCAAAGGTTTATTTTTAACACAAGCTCTTAACCATAATGATATTTTAACAAGTTCAACTGCTAATGGATTCATATCTACTGCATAGATACAATGTTGTAGTATTTCTCTTCTTGCTTTTCTCAATTCATTTTCAGAAGGTATATCTGAGTCTGATCTTATCTCAGCTAAAATTTTTCCCAAGTAGTCTAAAACTGCTAGAAGGAAAGTACCTCCACCACAAGCAGGATCACAAACTTTTAGATCTAAGATAGCTTTTTCTCTTTCTTCTTTTTTCTTTCCAGCTTTTTTTAACTTATCTTCTACTAATGGTTGTAAAGTTGTTCTAATAAGAATGTCGATTAGTTCCT
>Ga0307377_10008988_pt1 | contig 10063 bp, 7 predicted proteins | sample TR3MG_FD_202535 | JGI IMG/M metagenome (GOLD analysis project Ga0307377, IMG submission 202535) | Soil microbial communities from Risofladan, Vaasa, Finland - TR-3 | ecosystem: Environmental > Terrestrial > Soil > Coastal area > Acid sulfate soil | place: Finland: Risofladan, Vaasa | collected... | reverse complement strand
ACGCCTTTCAAAGCGTGAATGTCCAGATGCGCTTCGGCCAGGAGCTTCTTGAGCTTGGCGTTCTCGCTCTCCAGCTCCTTCAGCCGCTTGGCGTCGGTGACATCCATGTCGCCGAATTTGGCTCGCCACTTGTAGAAGGTAGCGTCGCTGAAGCCTCCATTGCGGCATAGCTCCTTGATCGGCATTCCCGCTTCGGCCTGTTTGAGGAAGCCGATGATCTGTTCTTCGCTGTATCTGCTCTTCTTCATGTCCGTCATTCTCCATAATTTGACGGACAGAAGTGGCTCGGTTTCTTAGGGCAGATTTTGGGTTTTCTTAAGTGTGTCCCCTGCGGGTTGCGGTTATCCACGGCGCCGCCGCTGGCCCTTTATGGCCCGAAGCGAGCGGTGCGGTGGGTAACCAGATTCGCATCACGCTGCCTCTGCCATGAATTGCTGTCCGAAGTATGCCATGTCCGGCGTGATGCGATCCAGTGACGAATGCGGGCGTCGGGTGTTGTAGAAATTGAAATACGTCGCCAGTTGCTGCTTGGCCTCGGCGACATTCTCATAGGCATGGAGATAGACGTGCTCGTACTTGACGCTCTTCCAGATTCGCTCGACAAAGACGTTGTCGATCCAGCGGCCCTTGCCGTCCATGCTGATGCGGATTTCGTTGGCCTTGAGCACGCCCGTAAATTCCGCGCTGGTGAATTGGCTGCCCTGGTCGGTATTGAAGATTTCTGGCCGGCCATACTTGGTGATAGCTTCTTCCAGCGCCTCAACACAGAAGTCCGAGCTCATGGTGATCGACACCCGATACGCGAGTACCTTGCGGGTTGCCCAATCGACGATGGCGACCAGATAGACGAAGCCCCGGCGCATGGGAATGTAAGTGATGTCCGCCGCCCAGACATGGTTGGGGCGGTTGATTGTCATTCCCTTGAGCAGGTACGGGTAGATCGGATGCGCCGGGTGCGGCGCGCTGGTATTGCGCTGACGCGAGAGCGCCGTAATTTCCATCTTCGCCATCAGCGTCGCTACATGCAAGCGGCCTGCCTTGATGCCTTCGAGCCGAAGCATGTCGCGCAGCATCCGGCTGCCGGCGAAAGGGTAGTTCAAATGCAGCTCGTCGATGCGTCGCATCAGCACCAGGTCCGCGTCAGACGTTGGGCGCGGCAAGTAGTAAAGATTCGAGCGCGAGATCGCCAGCAGCTTGGCTTGACGGGTCATCGGCAGTTCGTGGGTAGCGTCGATCATTTCTTTGCGCTCGCATCGCCTATGCGACCGAGCGCGCCGGACAAAAAATCAATTTCCAGCGCCTGCTGGCCGATTTTGGCTTGCATGTCTTTCGTACTCGGACCGGTATCCCGCTTCTCCGCTGGCGTCAGGAACACGTCGGTAGCGCCCTCCAGCAACTGTGCGCGCCACTGCGTGATCTGGTTCGTGTGGAGGTCGAACTTCTCGGCCAGTTCAGCCAGCGTCTTGTCGCCTTTTAACGCGGCCACTGCTACCTTCGCCTTGAATGCTGCCGTATGATTCCTTCTGGGTCTTCTCATCTCTGCTCTCCGTTCGCGGGCGCTTCACGCGCCCATAAGAGCAGGTTCTACACTTATCGACCAGTCCTATTTTGCCGGGCCACTTCTGACTTCTCTACTTCAAATTGGTATGGCTGTCAGGGGGCAGGTCAGGCGCGGCAAAGCAAACATTGCTTAATCGCGCCGATCTTGCCACTGACCGCTATCTGGAAACGAGCCGAATCGTCACTATCGGCCAGAAGCTGCTGGTCATCGATTCGGCATAGCCGTCATTCAATCGGCGGCTTCACTCTGAAACCAGCCCGACAATCTCCGCGTGCAACTCGGCCAAGGCTACCTTGTGTAAGTTCGCTAAAGGTGAGTTGGCTGAGGGTCTACTTTCTGATTTCAAGGGAACATAGTCATTGTCGCTCAGCAGCCTTTAGCCAATCATTAATGCTGTTTACCCCTAATGACAAAAGTGTGTCTTGAACGGATACCACGCGTTGCAACATTGCGCCGTGGTCGGACTCTTCTCTCTCCTCGGCTTCCGCAAAAAGACGGGTCATTAGCTGGGTGAGGCGATTTTCATGATCGTAAAAATATGGCTTGGCACGGCTGACATAGGCCAAGTAAATCTCGGTTGCGGCTAAAGCGTGCTCTGGATCGCGCTGCGAAGTGGCGCCAAGCCATTCATCAAATCCGAACAGGCGATGATGTTTGTCCTCGCTATCGTTTTCAAACACTCTAAAGCAGAGACGAATTAGCTCAATCGGGATGGAAATTGGTGGCGTGCTGTCTCGGCAAATATGATCTATTTGCTGCGCGACTGCCGCAGCATGAGGACTGGCGGCATTCAATCCGGCCTCGATCCCGGCGAGGCATTGCTCACGATGTTGCTTTATATTTTCAGGGTGAGACCAAACGCTGCCGGCTCCCCGCCAAGCTTCAGTCGCATCAAGTGCTTTCATATCTTCGAGCCAAACAGCAAAATCAATTTGCTCCGTCAGAGCCGCCAAGGCCGAAATGCGTCCCCACGTTTCCAGGTCTTTACCGCTGCCTTCGTTATGAATGCGCGCTAGTAAAGGCGATACTTTTTCAAAATACTTGTAATAAGTGTAATAAAGGCATGGCTCGGCGATTGGCCAAAGACCAGTGGCTTCTTGCATGGCGAGATGGAATAAATCCCAGCCAAACTCAGGGTTCAGGCTTTGGCAATAGGGCAGACGGCGCAGGATCAAGGAACGGATCGCGGGGTGTTCGTTACCAGCAAAACGGCGCAATGTGGGTGATAACAACTCTGGAAGTGGAACGCTATGCTCTTGGAGTTTATTGATCGAGATCATCAAAGCCTCGGCAACATTACCGCTCATCATATTGATACCAGTAGTGAGCAAATCAACCGAATCTCCTTTGATGGAGCTTTTTTCTCCTAGATCGGCAAAACCCAATGCCAAGAACACAAGCCGCGCAGCATTTTGCGTGTCTTGAATGACGTGGGCGCAACTTTGCAGGGCATTGGATGCGGAGCGGTTGACTTGCCAGTGGATGGGGTGTCTCTCCAGTTCGTCAAGGATATGACTCGCCAAGGCAGGAGCGTCAGGTTCATCGAGTGGTATCCATGTGCCGTTGGCTTGCAGGTTGCCATAACGATGCGATAAATAAGTGGCGACGCCGTCCATGATGTCATCACGGAATCCTTTAGAAATATCCGCCCATTGCGCAGCCAACAGTTGCAAATATCGAGAGGGGTGGCGGGATGCTGCCTCGCGCAGTTGCCAGCCAACCTCGCGCTCTCCACCTACCAAAAAATCATCGAAATCTCGACCGTGTCCAGAGTAGTGCGCCAGCAAACGCAGTACTCCGCTATTGGTGGCATTAAGAAACACCTCGAATGAGAACGGAGCGGAAACCATGCCGCCTCGCATATCTATGGATGGCTGACGAACCAATACCCCATCTGTTTCTTCATGCGCGTCCAGTAGCGCCTGTGCTTCCGAAGAGCGCATATGGCATGGAATGGTGGATATAAATTCCGCGCGTTCTTTAAATACCCAAAGACGGTAACGTTCATCCGACATTTCCTCTTCTCGTATGGACAAGATCGCGCGCATCACGGCATCTTGCGCACACTCGTCTAGGTGTATGAATGCCGTCTGCATTAACGTACCTAATTCATAAGAAAGATCGGACTCAAGCAACTTCCTGTCGCACAACATGCGACCGATCAGGTCAATGTTGGCCTCGGGGGAAGTGGAGCAAGCGCGGATGGAAAAATAGCGCAATGCACCTTCGGGGTTGCCCCACAGGCGCTCGCGGTTGTTTTGCCACCAGTCGGAGTGAGTTTTCGCGTGGTTAAGGATGGCGGCTTCCATTGCGTCCAGTAGGACATTCTCACTGTCCACATGCCGAATATCGTGCTGGGTATGGGAGTTGTTGTATGAGGTTTTGCCGAGAAACCCCGCCCTGCCAGCCATCCAGGAGCCTTGTTGTGAGATTCTTAAATGGCTCCAATGCTCAATGGAATGAACTGCCAAATTCAGCAATGTGGTGGATTGCCCCATCCGCTGACGGATAAAGTTGTTGTCGCTGTCTCCAAATTCATGTGACTGGCAGTGCAGCTTGTCGCCGAAATAGAATCCGGTCACATCATCTTCGCTGACGTCGCCTGCTATATAGCGCCATAACAAATTGTCATCCGCAGCACCTGCCGCTACACAGTGTGCGACCGCACGCCCCAGAAAACTGTGTTCTGGTCGCGTCGTGCCGAGTAGTTGCTCTAGCAAAGGGGTTGCTAGTGCCAGGTTTTCCGCATTAATCTCGGCTAGTTGGAACCCCAATTGTTCGGCAATTCTTTCGCCATCAAGCCAATCCAGCGATAGCGCCTCCATCCAGAACGACAATACCCCGACGGCATCTTCGTTTTTCCACTGAGCTATCCGATGCACATGCGCCGCCAGCCCCTCGGCATCCTGTGCCTCTTTCAAAATGGGAACTAGATGCACGAACCAGAAGCGATGCCACTCGATCAGCGTCGACTGATAGTAAATCACCTGAAATACTTCGCGGTGTTTATCGTGCAAATCGCGGATCAGGGGCCAATCGTCATCCTGTGGTATCTGTTCAGCAAGAGATTCTGCAACGAGGCGACGAATGTGAAAGGCAGTACTACCTGTCAAAACTGTTCGCAGTTGTTTTCTGAACTCGCGGCGCTCTCCCTTTGCCAGCTGCGCGACGAAACTGCGGATGCTCGGGCGCACGAATGGAACGGGTGACAAACCTTGAATGAACTCATGAAGCGTGGCACCCCGACGCACAGCCCCGCTGATCACCAGCACATCCAGCAGGGTTTGATGCCCGAACGTCAATTTTCCATCTTGGGTTTCTTGCAGTACGTTGAGGCTGCAGAGCAATCGTTGAATATCTTGCGAGGCAGTAATGCGCTGATGCGGCACAGCCAGGCTGCGTGACTTAAGCATTTCATCGGCGATGGCTTCAATCCCTTGCATTGCGGTTTCACCCAATGCAGCGTTGGCTCGCACGATGGTGTCGAGATACCGCTGCGCCAGCGCTTGACTGGTAACCACGTTGAAACTGCCTTCTCGCTGGGCCAGTTCGACAAACAATGCCAGCTCGCGCGGATTTCGGATCAGCTCGCGGGTGACGGCATCGATGGTCGCCGTGTCGATTCCGAGCTTGTTAAGTAGCGGTGCAATTTCGGCATCCCAGATCAATGGCTGGCACTTCAATTCGATATCCCATTGCCGTTCGGCAATCCGGCGGTCGTAATGCCGGTCAAAGTCACGGCAGGCGGTAACTACGGTGATATTTGGGATTAATAGCAAACGGTCGATTTGCGCCAGGAAGTACTTCAGCACCCGATGCTCACGGGCTATGGACAATACATCCAAAGAGTCGATGACCACGACCACCTGCGCATCTTCGGCCATGCGGGCCGCATTTTCCACCCACTGCTCAGACAAGCCTTGGGCCTGGCGCTCTTGCGGCGTCGCCAGATCGGCGAATTCGCGCGACTGGATGAAAAGTGGCGCCAAGTCTGTGCGGGTTTGTGCGCGTTGCTCCAAAGCTTCTTGCAGATCCAGGATCACACAGGTTTTGCCCGAGCCCGGCAGCCCCGTGAGCAAGATGGCGCGTTTTCTTGCATCAATGGCGGCGAGTAGTTCGTTCACAGTCGGGCTTGGAATGAACTCCCCCCCAATGTCGCGATGCCACGACCTGCCGATGGCCGAAGTGCTGGAAAACGATGTCCGCACGTCCGCAATGCTCATGATCGGAGCCAGCAGTGCTCCGGCTTGATGGAGAACGGCCCTGAGGTCTTCTTTGTTCATGCGATGCCGGGTGGAGGCGGATACGCTGCCGCCCTCCATGCGCGCCCCAAGTTGATCAAGGCGTGTCCAAAGGGCGTCGAATGCAACGCTTGAGTTGCTCGCCATATAACGCATACGTTCCCGAAGCAAAGCCACCATGCGATCCAGTTCGTTACTGGATTCAAACGTTGTGCGGCGCAGGAATTCGTAAGTTGAGAGACTGGGAGCCTGAGTGGCAAGGCGCGCCGCCAAAGCAGTATCAATTTCTTGAAGCCCTTTGCCCAAGCTCGCGCGGTAGCTGGCTTCATTTGCCTGAGTGGTGCTGTGTTCACGCAATTTGGCTAGCGCACTAAATGGGCTGCGCGAATAGAAACGAACTTCAACATTCTGGTTATTGGCCAGCAAAGCAGATGCCTTGCCCAATTCATCTGCGAGGTCGGCTATCTTCCATTCATTGGAATGGACTTGGTTCTTTTTGCACTGGCAACAAATCCGAGTACCGTCAGTTTTTCCGATTACCACATCGTCAACAGAATATTCTGTTGAATCAATTTCGATCCATTGAAAATCTGGATCGGACAGCACGGACAATGCCCAGTCGAAAGCTACCAATGTTTGGTAGCCGTCACCTCTGTTGGAGCGAATACCTGCGATGCTCATTTAGCCCCCCTGCTTGAACTTTCTCGTTCACATGACTTGGCTTTGAAAGTATGTGCTTGAGATTGTTTCACAAGGATTGACTGACGGGGCGCAATCAATGTGTTGATCAAATTACCCCAATGTATGTCACCGGTTGCTCTGACCAACCTGCTGTCGGTGAGTAGCCGCGTCCGGTGACAGCTCCGCGTTGAAACCTGCCGTTGAACCGATACAGGCACGAGCGGCGGCTATGGGTCGATTGCACTCAGTGGTGACTGGCGGCTTCCAGGCGTCGGAATTTCAATGACGGCTTTCAGGCGACGAATCTGAAGAGAGGACCGTCGCATCGGTGCCCCAAGGAGCCAATAGGCGAGCAGCGACATGGCGGCTGCAATGAGTCCGAATGCGGGCCTCACGGTTGACATTACCCAGGACAATGGCATCATCTCGTACCTGTTCGGCATCATACCTAACAATCTCAAGACAAATAAGGGGGGGTCGTGAGCAAACTTATGCTTTCGCTCGCATTGGTAACAATGCTCGGTCATTTGTCGACATCATACGCATGCAATGCAAAGAACGACGCTGGAGACGTCTGCGAGACTAATTGCGCGGCAGGAGAGGTGGCACATTGCTCGAACGGAGTTGGGGCGACTGCGCCGAGTTGTTCTTGCACCAAGGGCTTTACGACCACGGAAATGGCGGCGTTGCCTGCTGACCAGCAGGAAGCAATTCGTAAGGTCCTAATAAGCGCCAATCTTTTGACACCATCTGGCGAGGTGAAGAAGCTGACTGGGAACGACTTTCCAAAGAAGCAATCGGAATCAATTCACAAGAGTTTGACGGACGCGGGTTTTAACTCCTTCCAAACGGAAAGCTTCTTCGGATGCTTAGGTGCGCGGGTGGGAGAAGCCGCCGCTGTCGCCGGATGCGCGCTAATACCTGGTGGTCAGCTTGTAATTGCAATCTGCGTTGCTGCCGCACACGCGGCTGCGAATGAGGCCTGCAAGTAATCGACACGTAACACGTACACGACAGGTCGGAGGTTCTGAGCCGGCCTGTCTAAACATACCAAGCTGGAAGACAGCTTTAGGCCGGTCTCAGAGCGCCCCTCTCTACTCCTCTTCTTGGCTCTACCATTGACAGTGGTGCCTAAAGGCCGCTTCGCATCCGTAAGGAGGCGCTCAGCTGTCGCCGGTCGAGCGGCAGTTTCTGGCCGAATGTGCGCGTTGATGACGGGGCGCTAGGCGTCGCGAACTTCGGTAGCGTCGAAATCGCAGCCGCTGCCGGCGGCGATGCGCTGGGCGAACCAGCGGCCGGCCCGGTCTTCCCAGCGTCGCGGCAGCCAGCCGAGGTGCTGGGCCGGGTGCACGATCATGCCGCAGCGGTAGCGCCGCGTCGCGCCGTCCCATGCCAGCGCCGCGCACGAAGCGCCTGCGCGCGGCAGCAGCAGCCACGCCACCGGGCAGCGCGCGGCGATGCAGCAGATGCCGCACCCGTTGCAGACTTCGCCTGCCGCCGGCTTGGGCGGTGCGTCGGCGTGGACCATCAGGGTCTGGATCATCCGGTATCGGCGCTGCAGTCAGGCGGAGGCGGGTCGGTCGGACCCGTGCAATTCCGGCAGGAACACCGCGAGCAGGCCGAGCAGCGGCAGGAACGAACAGAGCTTGTAGATACTGACGATCCCCCACAGGTCGGCGAACTGGCCGAGTATCGCCGCGCCGATGCCGCCCAAGCCGAATGCCAGGCCGAAGAACAATCCGGAGATCGTGCCGACCTTGCCGGGGATCAGTTCCTGCGCATAGACGATCATCGCCGGAAAGGCGGAGGCGAGCATGAAGCCGATGATCATGGTCAGCGCCGCGGAGACGCCCAGGCCCACGTAAGGCAAGGCCAGCGTGAAGGGCGCGATGCCCAGGATCGACACCCAGATCACCTGACGGCGCCCGATGCGGTCCCCGATCGGACCGCCGAGCAGCGTTCCGAGCGCCACGGCGCCCAAGAAGTAGAACAGGTGATATTGCGCGACCTGGGTGCTGACCCCGAAGCGGTGCATCAGGTAGAAGATCAGGTAACTATTGATGCTGGCCAGGTAGAAGAACTTCGAGAACATCAGGGCCACGAGCACCATCAGCGTCACGGCCACCCGGCGGCGCGGCAGGGGCAGGGGAACGGGGCCGGCCGCCCTTTTCGGCAAGCGGTGCTGGTGCCGGTACCAGCGCCCGACGCCGGTCAGTATGATCATCGCCAGCAACGCCGCCAGGGAAACCCAGGCCACGCTCTTCTGGCCGTAAGGCAGGATCAGCCAAGCGGCCAGCAGCGGTCCCGCGGCGGCCCCGGTGTTGCCGCCCACCTGGAAAATGGACTGCGCCAGCCCGTGTCTGCCCCCCGACGCCATGCGCGCCACGCGCGAGGACTCCGGATGGAAGATGGACGAGCCCGTGCCGACCAGTGACGCGGCCAGCAGGATCACGGGGAAACTCGACGCCACGGACAGCAGCAGCAGGCCCGAGAAGGTGCAGCCCATGCCCAGCGCCAGGGAAAAAGGCTTGGGATGCCGGTCGGTGTAGGCGCCGATCATCGGTTGCAGCAGCGATGCGGTCAGCTGGTAGGTCAGCGTGATCAGGCCGATCTGCGCGAAGCTGAGTCGGAACTCCGTCTTGAACAGCGGATAGATGGCGAGCAGCAGCGACTGCATCATGTCGTTGAGGAAATGCGAGAAGCTGATGGCGCCCAGCACCTTGAAGACGGTGTCGTCCGCCGCTGCCGGGATTGTTGCAGTTGCTGATTTCATCAAGGCGTGCTTTCCAAAAGAGGTCACGAGCTGCAAGAGAGCATCGAGCACCCCGCGCGGTTCTTCGCCCAGTCCGGCCGGCGCTGGGCGAAGCGCTCGCGCCCGGGCTGATCCTCGTAGGGGCGGCGCAGGACCTCGAGCAATTCGTGGATGCCGGCATCGTCTCCCTGTTCGGCGCGATCGATGGCCTGCTGCGCCAGATAGTTGCGCAGCACGTAGCGCGGGTTGGCGGCGTGCATCCGCGAGCGCCGCTCGTCCGGCGTCAGGCGATCGCGGCGCAGTCGTGCCGCATAGTCCGCCAGCCAGGCGAGGAGGGCCGGCTCGGCCAGTCGCCGCTTATCCTCGTCGTAGAAGGCGTCGGCGACGGGCATCAGCGTCGGCTGATCGGGATCGACTTCAGCCAGGGCGCGGAAGAACAGGGTCATGTCGACCTCGGCCGATTGCAGCAGGACGTGGAGCGCCTGCATCCGGCCGACATCCTCGTCCAGGCATTCGGCCAGGCCCAGCTTGGCGGCGACGTTGCCGCGCAGGGCGGCGGCGAGGACCTCCCGATAGCGCGCGAGCCCCGCGTACAGCGGCTCGACCGAGGAGAAGGCCGGCGCCAGCGCGGCCGCTAGGCGGCTGAGGTTCCAGTGCGCGACCTCGGCTTGGTTTCCGAAGCGGTAGCGGCGACCGTCGGCATCGGTGGTGTTGGGCGTCCAGTCGGGGTCGAAGTCGTCCACCCAGCCGTAGGGGCCGTAGTCGATGGTGAGGCCGAGGATGGACAGGTTGTCGGTGTTCATCACCCCATGGACGAAGCCCACCCGC
>Ga0307377_10008987_pt1 | contig 10064 bp, 8 predicted proteins | sample TR3MG_FD_202535 | JGI IMG/M metagenome (GOLD analysis project Ga0307377, IMG submission 202535) | Soil microbial communities from Risofladan, Vaasa, Finland - TR-3 | ecosystem: Environmental > Terrestrial > Soil > Coastal area > Acid sulfate soil | place: Finland: Risofladan, Vaasa | collected... | reverse complement strand
TGTCCGCCGCACAGATCGTCATTTATGTTTTTGAAAGGGCACGACTTCAGTCGTGCCGTAAACGGCATAAGATGAGCTGGGCTTTAGCCCCTGAGGGAAGTTTCTTCTACGAATTCATCCCCTTCGTGGACATCGGTAAATGATCCTATTTGAGGCGGACTACACCAGCGGCCCTCAAACCAATCCGCCGTATGCAGGGCCTTCGGCCAGCAGGCAGTTGCTTCGCCGAAGGCACAGATCGCCCGATTTACTTCCCGCTGAGCTGTTCTTCCGCATGTTCGCTTTCCACGGCCACCTTGCGCAGGCTGACATGGTCGAAGCGCGCCCACACCAGTCCAACCGGGATGATGCTCAGGAAGGTGACGGCCAGCAGCATTGCCGCGCAGGCGGTAGCCGGCTCGGCGGCCACCCCGAAGAAGCTGGAAAATGCAGCCGCCACCAGCCCTATCTGCGTAAACCATCCCAGCACGGGAAGTTGAAAGCCGCTGGCGACCATGCTGGAGGCCATCAGAACCATGCACTCGGGCAGCGTCATTGCAGCCAGTTGCCTGCTGGCGACAAAAGCGTTCGCGGTCTCAAGGTAAGCCAGCGTAATCAGTCCCCACATCGCCAGCGAGAGCAAGGAGGCAATGCCAAAGTCTGAAAAGGAGCGCAACGTATCCAGGCCGGCCCGAAAAGTCCGAATCTTTTCCCCGACGGAGCGGCCCATCCGCGGTGAAATCAGGCCCAGGCCTTTTTCCAGGAAGATATCCTGCGCGCCGCCGGTAAAGCGAACGCCGATCGTGAATGCCGCCATCGCCGCTGTTCCAATCAATCCGCCCTTGGCTACGCGCAACAGCAATTCGGGATGGGGCAGCAGCTCGCGCGTTGTCAGCAAGACAGTCGAGAAGATGAGCGCCATCGAGCCCAGGTCGAACATGCGCTCGACGATGTAGACGGCAAGTTGGGTACTGAGCGGCAGGCCGGTCTTCTTCGCAATCAGATAGGGCCGCACCGGGTCGGCGATGCGCCCGATGAGCGCCACGGCGGTAAAACCCATCACCTGTGTTCCCAGCAGGGAGAAGAGCGGCACTTTCTTGTTGTGCCGCAGCAGCAGCGCCCAGCGCACCGCACGGAAGACATAGCCGATGTAGATGCAGCCGAAGGCAATGGCGATCTTGCGCCAGTTGGCCAGCGCCAGTTGCTCCACGAACATCTGCCAATGGAAGGGATGCCGGTGTTGCGCATACACGCCCAGCGCCACCAGCGCCACCAGCACAATCAGGCTCAGGATCAGTTGCTTCTTGCTCAAGCGTTCTCCGATGCGGGACGAGAATCATCCCCATGTCTATGGTACGTCGCGAACTGGCGTGGAAAGGGGGTATCTACTCGGATGCGCTCGTGGGTGGAGTCTTGGCGGAGGCCTGCGCCTCGCGCGCCAGCACACGGCGATTGAACTCATGAATCACCCGCGCCACATAGGCGCGCGTCTCATGGTACGGCGGGATGCCGTGATACCGGTCCACTGCCTCTGGACCGGCGTTGTAAGCAGCCAGCGCCTCTGCCAGATTGTCGTGGTAGCGCGTGAGCAGGGAATCGAGATAGGCTGAGCCACCGCCGACGTTCTGCTCCGGCTGAAAGCTGTCTTTCACGCCCAACCCGGCTGCGGTGCCGGGCATCAGTTGCATCAGTCCGCGCGCGCCGGCGCGGCTCACGGCATGGGCATTGCCGCCGCTCTCGGCCTTCACCACGCTGGCCAGCAGGTCCACGTCCAGGTTGTGCTGCTGCCCGGCGCGCGAGAGAATCTCACCCAGATCGGCCCGGCTCAGTTGGGCGTTTGCATGGGTGGCGGCATGGATGGCGGCATGGGTGGCCGCGGACGCTGGGGCCGTCTTCAGCGCAGCAGGATCGGGCAGCGGAGCCACGTTCGCAATCTCAGCCTGTGGCAGCTCGATATAGTTGTCCTCGCCGGCGTTCAGATAGAGGCGCATGCCGTTCTGTGTCCGCGCGTAGTGGTCGCAGCGCATCGTGAAGCCGTTGCTCAGCGTCACCTGGTCCGCCGCGCGCGCCGCAGGCAAGACGAGCGCCAAAACAGCGGCAATCCCAATGAGTCGTATGCGTGCGTTGAGTCCCATTGCCTCTCTCAAGCCTCCGATGCCACACGCGCGGCGGCCAGCTTCTTCAGCGCCGCCTCCAGCGCCACCGCCACGCCATCTTCATCGTTGGACGGCGTCTGCTTCCAGCCGTGCATCCGGGCCATGGCCCGCAGTTCCTGGGCCGCATTGCCCATCAGCACGGCCTGTCCTGCCCACTCAAACATATCGACATCGTTCCAGTTATCGCCAATGGCCATCACCTCTTTGCGGTTGATGCCCAGGCTGCCAGCCAGTTGCTTCAATGCCGATGCCTTTGAGATTCCTTTCGGCAGCAGATCCAGAATCGACAGGTCGCGTCCCGGATACTCGGTTCGCATGCATCCGCAGCGGTTGCCCCATTCGCTGGCTCTCAAAGCCTGCTCTGCCTGCCGCATGCGGCTCAGCCCGCCAGCCACCATGCCTTGGATCGGATCCACGCCATTAGCCAGCGCGTTCTCCAGCGGCTTCACCACCTCGATCGCTTGGCGGTTGGCCTCGACCCACAGGGCGATGCGCCCATGCGCGCGCTCCAAATCCTCCAGCACCAACTCGCAGCCTCCAGGCCGGTCAAAGGTAAACACCAGCACCCCAAACTCGCGCAGCAGCCCGCACAAGCCACGCGCCACGCGCGCCTCCATGTGGCGCGTGGTGATCGCCTCGCCGCCCAGAGTCCGGGTCACTGCACCATTCGACGTAATCAGCGGTGTATCCGCTCGCAGCCCCAGGTCGGCCAGCAGCGGCTCGGTGTAGGCTGCGCGCCGGCCCGTGGCAATCGCCACCGTGACGCCGGCCTCCTGCGCCGCGCGCAGTGCCTGGGCGTTGCGCTGGCTCACGGCCTGCGTAAAGGTCGGCAGCAGGGTGCCATCCATGTCGATTGCCACCAGACGAACGGGAGGGTGCATACCTCAAGTGTACCGGGCGGCCGTGAAGACACGTTTGCAGTCCCGAAGCGCATGCCCGGGAATCATTTCATTGCAGATCAATACGCGTGATCCGGTAAGCTTTTGAGTATGGAACGAATCTGCAAGCAGTGCCACGCCGTGGTGGAAGAGAAAGTTCAGGCCGACTGGTGCCCCGCCTGTGGCGGAGCGCTGATGGAGCGCGCCAGCCTTGCGGTCTCGCAAAAGCCCAGCCAGCCAGCCCTCGAGGTGGATCATCGCGGCATCGTGCTGCCGCGCCGTCATGCGCTGGGCGGCATCATCACGCCGCAGTAAGGGGATTCAGTGCGGATGCCGAGTGTCGGCGCATCTGGCGAAGCTAGGTCTCTGACCGCTTGTTTTTGTACCAGCTCCGTGCCCCATCCATTCGCTTTTTTCTAGCGAATGGATGGGAAGCCACAAATCTCAAAGTACAAATTCACACGGTCTGAAACCTGGTGCATCTGGCGAAGACTGATACCCGGCGCGGACTCGATGAGCCACAAAATGCGCCACAAGGCCACCGCCATCTCAGGCGGGCCTACTCGTAGCGCAGCGCTTCCGCCGGCAATATCCGCGCCGCCGTTGAAGACGGATACAGGGTCGCCAGCAGTGAGATCCCAATCGAGAGCGCGGCCACCAGCACGCCATCCAGCGGACGCGAGACGAAGGGCAGGGTATCGATGGAATAGACCTCGGCAGAGAGGTGGATGAAGTGGTAGTGTCCGCCAGCCCAGGCCGCCGCGTAGCCCAGAACCAGCCCCAGCGCCGTGCCCACCACGCTGATCAGCAGCCCTTGCAGCAAAAAGATGCGCCGCACCTGTCCGGGGTTCACGCCAAAGCTCATCATCACCGCGATGTCGCGGGTTTTCTCCATCACCATCATGGTCAGCGCGATGAGAATGTTCAGCGCCGCCACCATCACGATGAGGCCAATCACGATGAATGTGACCACCTGCTCCAGCTTGAGCGCTCGGAACAGCTCACGGTTCTGCTCCATCCAGTTGGTGGTCATAAAGCCCTTGCCGGCGGCCTTTTCAATCTCCTGCGCAATCTGCGGGGCGCGGTCCAGGTTGTCGATCTTGAAGCTGATCACTGAGAGCAGGTCTGGCTCGCTGAAGAGCCGCTGCGCGTCCGACAGGCGCAGAAAGCCCATCTCCGCGTCGTACTGATAAAAGCCGGAGCGGAAGATGCCCGCCAGCCGGAAGGGCTGATACTTGGGCATGACGCCATAGGGAGTCATCTCACCCTGCGGACTGATCACCATGACGGAGTCGCCCACGCACGCGCCCACGGTCTCCGCCAGATCCTTGCCCAGCACAATCGGCGGCAGCGTTCCCGGTGCGGGCGGCTCTGGCAGCGGTTGCAGCGCCTTCACTGAGCCGGGCGTTGTGGTCTTCAGCAGGTCGCTGACGGTCATTTCATCGTTGGGCAGGATGCCCTCAATCAGCGCGCCGCCGTCACGCGCGCCGCGGGCCACCAGCACCTGCTCATAGAGTCCTGGCGAGGCCGCCACCACGTGCGGCAAATGCCGCAGTCGCTCCAGCAGCGGACGCCAGTTGCTGATGCCATCGTCCTGCACGCGCATCAGTTGCACATGTGCGCTGGAGCCCAGCAGCCGGTCCTGCAAATCATGCCGCATGCCGTTGGTAATGGCCAGAGCGATGATCAGCGCGGCTACACCGGCAGCCACGCCGGTGACGGAGATGGCAGTGACTACGCCCACCACAGCCTGCCGCCGCTTGGCTCCCAGATAGCGCGCCGCTACATACAGCTCGAATCGCATCGCGCCCTACCTGGCCGCCGTGTGAAAGACCGTCTTGGCCACGCCCACGTTATCGTAGCGGTCATAGGCGCGGACGGTGATGAGATGTTCGCCAGGCGTGGAGCCGAGCGATGCGGCGGGCAACACTACGCTGTAATGTTCCGTCTTGGAGTCGGAGATCTCGCCGACCGGCGCAATGAACTGCCACGATCCAGCATCCAGCGAGTACTCGGCATGGGCAATCGGCGAGGTGGCGTCGACGGCGTCAAAGCTCAGGCGTACCGTCTGCGGGCACGGGCTATGCGCGCATGTCGCCGCTTCCTGCGCCGTTGTCAATCCGCTGATGTCGGGCGGCGTGGTATCCACCACAAAGCGAGCGCTCACGCGGTCGCCCGTCAATGCATCGCCCGGCGTGTGCGAGGGCGCATCGGAGGCCACTATCTTCACCTGGTAGCCGCCGTCTGGAATCAGCGTGGCGTCAAAGCTGTACGCCTTGTCGGTGATATTTTTCTTCAGCAGCCGCCACACGGTCTCGCCGTCTCCGCGCAGATACAGGGAATAGGCCAGATCGTCGCCGTTGTCGTCATGTGCGGCCCATCGCACCGTAACCGCGGTCTTGTCCTTGGTGGCTGAAAGGGGTGTGCTGGTGCTGCCGTCGTCGGTGGTTGTTGCCGCGCCGGGTGAGCCGAATGCGATGCTCACGGTCTGCGATTGGCTGCTGGACTGGCTCTGCGCACTGATGCGCGCGCCGGGCGCCACCACCAGATCGTCCACCACCGGCGCGGCGTTCACCGGCAGGTAGTTCACGCCCACGCTGCCCACTGCGCCGCCAGTCTGCAACATCACTTTCCACTGCAAGAAGCGCCCATCGGGCGAGGCCACGGCGCTATCCTTGAGCGGCTGCCACTCGCTCCAGCCGCGCACGGGCTGCTCCACATTGCCTGTGCGGGTCCAGATCGCGTAGCCGGCCGAGCCGGGCTCTACCTCGACGCGCCCAAAGTGGGTCAGCGCGCCCGCGTCCAGCACATCGCTGGCGTACTCGTGCTTCTCCGCGGCTGCGCCGAAGCGGTAAAGCTTGCCGGTGTTGCCGGTGCCGATAAGCAGCGGCGATTGCGCATCGGAACCTTGCTCCACCGCAAGGCATAAGCCCTGCTGCGCTTGAAGGTGTCCCACATCGGCATAGCTGCCGTCGGGCTGAATGCGATAGATGTGTCCACGATTGCCGCTCAGCGCCAGCAGTCCGTTGGGACGGCTCACGAGCGCATAGACGATGTCGTCCTTGCTGGACCACAGCTTGCGCGGAGCCTGCCCTTTGGACAGCGCATAGATGTCCGTGCCTTCTGGCGCCGAGGCGCTGGCATTCACCGCCTGCAGCGAGCCCGGCTGCACAATCGTGATGGTTGCCATGCCAATGCCCTGCACAGGCAGCGGCGGCAGGGGATTGTGGCTCTTGTCGCCCACGCTGGCCGCATAGATGGTTCCGTTCGCGGCCACGGCCACAGCGGTGATTTCACGCCGAGGCGCTTCAAACAGTACGTAGCCCTTGCCCTGCGGATCAATGCGATACACCAGGCCCGATCCATCCGAGCCGGCAATCAGATTGCCGTCGGCATCCCACGCCAGCGCGCGGATGTGCGCCTCGTCGCTCTTGAAAAACTCCTCGGGCTTCGCGCCGGCCTTGGAGAGATCCACGCGATACACTGCGCCGGGATCGCCGGTGGCGATGTACAGCCGACCAGCAGAGTCGAAGGTCATGTCCCATATGTAGTGCGCCTTGGAGCCGGACTTGGCCGCGCCGCCTTTTCCGGTTCCGGTGACCGCGCCGTCCAGTGCGCTCGCGTCAAACACCACGGTGGCGTTGTCCTCGTCCTGTCTGGCCGTGGCAGCGGGGTTGAGCTTGTAGACTTTGCCGCTGGGCAGCGTGGCCGCGTAGAGCGAGCCATCGGGTCCCATACGCACCACCTGCACATTCAGGTCGCGCGTCTCAAACAGCGCAAACGGCTTGTTGTCCTTGCCCACGCGCAGCACTGCCGCGGGCGAGCCTGTCGCCAGGTACGCCATGCCGCTCTTGTCCACGGCTACTGACCAGACAAACGTCGAGGGCGTGGTGAGCAGCGCGGTCAGTCCGGGCGCCTCGCGCAGGTGGCCGTCGCTGCTGAGGGCCACTCCTTGCGGAGTGCCCTTCTCAAATTCCTCAAGGCGCGACTGGGTCCACAGATGCGTGGTCTGGGCAAGAGCCTGCGGTGCGGCGCTGAAGATGCCAGCGGCAAGCGCTGACAGAAGCGCGATTGGAGCGCATGCAACACGGAAAAGGCGAGAAACGCGGGAGAAAACAGCCATGCTGCCGTTGAGTCTACTAGACTTGGGGTTCTCTGGCCTATTCGCGGTCGCAAAAGGCGGCGCTTCAAGCCTTTACCCTTATGATCTACAATCCTCAGCACAGGAACAACGGGCACGGAGGCCGGGCAACAAATCCTGGCCAAAGCCGCACGACGGAGGCATCGACAGCATGAGCGCGATACCCGGCTCTGGAACTCCGAGGCAGACCCGGCTGGAGCAGTGGCTCAAGATCGACCGCGAAAAAAAGCCCGCCGTATGCGCGCAGATCTATGACACGGCCAGCATGTCCAACCTGAACTACTGGCTTGAGATCGTCTTCTCCGCCGGCATCGCCGCATTGGGGCTGGTGATTAACAGTCCAGCCGTCATCATCGGGGCCATGCTCATCTCTCCGCTGATGGGGCCGATTATGGCTACCGGCCTGGCTCTCGCTGCTGGCGATCTGTTTCTCGCCGTCAAGGCCATTGCCAACCTGGCGGCAAGCGTTTCGCTGGCCATTGGGCTCTCTGGCTTGATGGTCTGGCTGTTGCCGTTTCACTCCATCACGCCGGAGATTCTGGCGCGCATTAATCCCAACCTGCTTGACCTGGGCATCGCACTCTTCTCTGGACTGGCGGGTTCCGTGGCCGTAATTCGCACCGGCGGCGCCGAAGGCGTTACCACATTGCCGGGCGTGGCCATCGCCGTGGCGTTGATGCCGCCGCTTTGCACCATCGGCTATGGTCTGGGCAGTGGCGCAAATATGCGCATCATGGCGGGCGCAGGTCTGCTTTTCCTCACCAACCTTGTTGCTATCGTGGCCAGTGCCTTTGCGGTCTTTCTCCTGGTTGGCATGCATTCGCCTGAAGTCCGCCAGTTGATCCAGCAGTCGCGCGAAAAAGAGCCACTGGCGGCGAGACTGTCGCAAGGTTGGCTCGCTCGCATCCTCGCCGATGGCGGCCAGTTGCGCTGGCGCATTCTGCTGCTCGCGGTTCTGCTCGCCGTCATCGCTGTTCCATTGCGGACCGCCTTCATCCAGGTGGCGGGTGAAACCATCGTGCGCGGCACCGTACAAGACGTGGTGAGGGAACTGTTGCCTTCCACGTCTCTGGTCTCGCAGCAGGTGGTGGTGGATTCAGACAGCGTTGCCGTCCGCCTCATCTCCACCAAGGATGTGCCTGTCGAAAAACTGCGCAATGCCGAGCGCGAAATCGAACGCCGCTGCGGACGCAGGGCTCATATTGTCGTTTCCAGCATTGCCAGCCAAAGCCAACTTGCTGACCTGATGCAGCGCTTTGCCACGCCGCCGCTTCCGCCGCCGCCGCCCAAGCCGCTCACCGTCGCGGAGATTCATCAAAAACTCATTGTGCTTGTACAGCCTGTTATTACCAATGTCTGGCCGCCTGAGGCGCCGCTCGAGGACTTCGATGTGCAACTCAGCCCTGCAGGTGTGGAGATTGACGTCCGTTACGCCAGCCGCCGCACGCTCGACAAGATTTCGACCGATATGATTGAACGCCAGATGCGCGAAAAGCTTGCCCTGCCAGATCTCACGCTCAATGCGAAGCGCGTGCCGCCATCGCGTGCCGCCAGAGCGAAACCAAAGTGACTGTATCTCGAAGCCACATCACTCATGTCGGCAGGACCAGCAGGGAGCGGCGACCCTGCTCAAGACACAACAGAGCACACCAGCTCTGGTTTCGCTCTAAGCTCCGCTCCTGAACTGAATAATGCGCCGCCGGTCGCGCTTGGTGGGGCGGCGCTCGGGGATGGGCGAGTATTGCTGCATCGCTTTGCGTTCTTCGGCCACTTTCTGGCGCGCCTCGCGGCTGGCTTCCGTCTCTCGATAGAGCGTCTGCGCCACGGCGGCTGGACCGCGCATCTCGCTCAATTGCAGCACCTCGACGTGAAACTCGCCGCCCTCGTTGCGCACACGCAGCATGTCGCCTGTGCGGACCTCGCGCGACGGCTTGGCCTGCACCTCGTTGCTGTGGATGCGGCCCAGGTCGCAGGCCTTGGAGGCCAGCGCGCGCGTCTTGAAGAAGCGCGCCGCCCACAGCCATTTGTCGATGCGTACAGTCGTCATGTTTCTATCGTACTCACGCTCAGAAGGAAAGCACGGAAGGTCCTGCAATCCGCGCCGCGGTTTACTTTGCCTGCGTAGCCTCGCCGTGCATCAGGATCTGGTAGCGCCGGGCATATTCAGCCTCGTAGTCGTTCACCGTGCGCTGATAGCTCATCTGCGGAGCATCCGGTTTCACGGTCCAGTGCAGCGTAATCGTCTGAGTTTCCGGGGAGACGGTCAGCGCGCGCTCCGCAGCCTGGATGGGTTTGCCATCGGCGGTGGCGGACTGAAGCGTGACGAACCAGGGCAGATGCACGACGATGTGCTTCGGCGCGGCGGTGAAGGCCGTCTTCAAATGCAGCACAGCCTCGCCGTTCGCCGGTTGATCCAGCGTATACGCCACAGTGCCAAAGTATGTCGGAGCCTGGTGCACGGCGATGGTCTTGCCCGCTCCGATCCAGTCTGGCGAGACAACGGAGAGCAGATGCAACTCGTCACCCTGCTCGCGGACGAGCATGTTGCGCAACAGCGTGCGATATTCGGCGGCAAACCAGCCGTGCGGCGCCAGGTTGTCCTCGAAGTTGCGGTCGCCCCAGGGACGGATGGCGTACTCGAAGCCCGCATGCGTGGAGCTGGTGTGCAGCAGCAGGGCGTAGAGCTCCTGCACGGCTTGCTCCTGGTCACCGCGGATCACCTCGGTCATGGTGTTCTTGATGGTCAGGTAGTGATGCAGAAATTCGCCGTTGGCATAGGTCATGATGCCTTCGGCATACTTGGCCTGCGTGGCCTTCAGCGTGGCCGTCACGCGCGGATCGTGCGGATCGAGGATGGGCTCGTAGTCGACGGCGAGCATGTTGCCCCAGTCGTAGCCGCCCTTCTGCCCG
>Ga0307377_10008986_pt1 | contig 10064 bp, 5 predicted proteins | sample TR3MG_FD_202535 | JGI IMG/M metagenome (GOLD analysis project Ga0307377, IMG submission 202535) | Soil microbial communities from Risofladan, Vaasa, Finland - TR-3 | ecosystem: Environmental > Terrestrial > Soil > Coastal area > Acid sulfate soil | place: Finland: Risofladan, Vaasa | collected... | reverse complement strand
CAGATGCGGGCAATCAAGAGGTACCTGGAGGCGTCAAATGCCTGAACAGTTCAAAGAGGTAGCGAGGAGCAGGGCGAAGATCGACGGCAAAGGACTGGTGGTCGGTCGGCCGGCGTATACCGATGATTTTGCACCACGTGACGCTCTCGTGGTTCACATTATCCGGAGCCCTCACGCTCATGCACACATTCTGTCAATCGATACCTCCGCCGCTCTGAAACTGCCGGGCGTGGCGTCTGTTCTGACCTATAAGGATGTGGCGAGGATCCCCTACACCAGAGCCGGTCAGGGGCATCCTGAACCGAGTCCGCACGACAAGTTCATCCTTGACGAGTTTGTGCGATATGTGGGCGACGAGGTCGCGCTGGTTGCCGCCGTGGATGAAGTGACCGCGCGCGATGCGGCAGCCCTCGTGAAGGTGGAGTACGAGATTCTTCCGGCAGTGCTCGACTTCGAGAATGCAATCGACAACCCTGTTATCATCCATCCGGAACCGGAAATCCACGACATGTTTCCCATTGGCTTCGAACCGACGCGTAACGTTGCAGCCGCATACACCATGGAGATCGGTGACGTGGAGGCGATACTTGCCGACAGTGACGTCACCGTCGAACGCACCTATTATACTCAGGCTCAGGCCCACGTGGCGCTCGAGCCACACACTGCCTACACCTATCTTGATCTTCACGGCCGGCTGAACGTGGTGACTTCAACGCAGAACCCGTTCCACACCCGACGGCTTCTCGGTCAGGCACTCGCAATCCCGCTTCGAAACATCCGGGTACAGAAGCCGCGAATCGGGGGAGGGTTCGGCGCAAAGCAACATGTGCACGTAGAGCCATATGCCGCTCTCGTGACGCTCGCGACCGGAAGACCGGCGAAAGTAGTCATGAGCAGAAAGGAAGTATTCGAGAATACCTTCTCGCGGCACCAGATGCGGATCGACATTCGCATAGGTGCTCATCGGGACGGCCGAATCCGGGTGATCGATATGCAGGTGCTCTCCAACACCGGCGCATATGGCGAGCACGCACTCACTGTCTTTATGGTGGGCGGGTCGAAAACACTACCGTTGTACAACAAGGTGGAAGCGGTCCGTTTTGGCGGGCACATTGTCTACACGAACAAGATTCCTGCCGGAGCGTTCAGAGGGTACGGAGCAATTCAGGGTAATTTCGCGCTTGAGTCCGCGGTGGACGAACTCGCCCAGGAACTCGGAATTGATGCCCTGACACTGAGGACGACGAACATGATCGCGGAAGGGGAGACAAGCGAAGTCTTCAAGATCATGGGCGAAGGTGGTGAAGGCGTCGAAATGGTGGTCGAGAGCTGCAAGCTTGACTACTGCGTGAAACGCGGAAGTTCTCTCATTGGCTGGAATCCATCTCGACTCGCGTACGAAATTGCTCCTGGACGGATTCGCGCAAAGGGCATGGCGATCGCAATGCAGGGCTCCGGAATTCCGCTCATCGATATGGGCTCCGCTCACCTCGAACTGCAGGATGATGGTTTCTTCAAACTCCACATTGGAGCTACCGATCTCGGCACCGGAAGCGACACTATTCTCGCGCAAATTGCCGCCGAGGAGCTTGGCGTTTCGAGCGACGACATTGTCGTGTACGCCTCGGACACCGACCAGACGCCATATGACGTTGGCGCCTACGCTTCGAGCACTACCTATGTGTCCGGCAACGCTGTCGTGAAGGCTGCGCGTAATATGAAACAGGCGCTGCGCGAGGCGGTTGCCGACAAGTTCAACGTGGGGATTGATATCGTGCAGTTTGACGGCAGCCGATTCACCACATCGGACGGCACATTTCTTGTAGGTCTCAAGGAGTTCAGCGCCGATACGCTCTACCACAACGGCGCCAAGATGAAGACGATTGCGGCTTCCGGTTCGTTCACGGGGGAAAAGTCGCCGCCGCCCTATATGGCAGGCTTTGTCGAAATAGAACTCGATGTGGAAACCGGGAAGGTGGATGTAGTCGACTATGCTGCTGTAGTGGATTGCGGTACGACGATCAACACTAACCTTGCACGCATTCAGGTTGAGGGCGGTCTGCTGCAGGGAATCGGCATGGCGTTGTATGAGGATGTCCGGTACACGGAGTCGGGGCACATGCTCACAAACGATATGATGCAGTACAAAATTCCAACCAGACAGGATGTCGCGAAACTTACTGTAGAGTTCGCGGAAAGCTATGAACCCTCCGGGCCATTCGGGGCTAAGTCCGTTGGGGAAATTGGAATCGACACACCTCTTGCCGCCATTGCAAACGCAATCTTCAATGCGACCGGTGCCCGTATCCGCGAATTGCCGCTAACGCCACCGCGAGTGCTTGCGGCGATTCAGGCTGCAAGGCGCACTCTGGACTCTGCGAACTGAAACCTGCAATATAGGAATAATTCCGCTATCTGGAGAGATGCAATGAAGTTGGCGACAATACAGGGTCTGCAACGCGTGCTCTACGATCCGGCTGCCCCGGGCGAGTTCAACATCCAAACCTGCCGGAGTCTTCGCGATCGTGCTGTAGATGAGTGCCTGGATGCAGTGGAAGAGGCGGCAAATCGCGGCGCCGACCTGATTGTCACCACTGAAGCGGTGAATGTGTCAGTTTTTCCTCAGGATACTCGATACGATTTCGCAGAGAGTGCTGAGCCGATGGATGGGCCAATCGTATCCCGGTTCTGTGACCTCGCTCGTCGGAAGAACTGCTATATCGTTGCAGGGCTCTACACGCGTCGCGAAGGTACTGCGTATAATTCAGCGCTTTTCCTTTCCCGAAATGGGGATCTTCTGGGGATATACGACAAGGTTCATCTTCCGGTTGGAGAGGTGGGATATCTGCAGGGCGGCGACGGTTACATACAATTCGAAACGGAGTTCGGGGTCGTCGCTCCGCTTATCTGCTGGGATCTGCAGTTCCCGGAGTCCGCGCGCATAGTATCACTCAAGGGTGCCGATCTTATCGTATGTCCTACCTGGGGGTGGGAGAACATCTACGGTCTGAGCCGCGCGTATGAGAATGGTGTCTGGATTGCGGCAGCAATGGCTGTCCCGCCGCGCGGCTATCTCTGGGATAACAACGATCCGGGTTGCATTGTTGACGGGGCCGGAAAGGTTCGTGCGTCCGCAGCTCGCGATCGTGCCGGGATCGTCCTGGCGGACGTTGATATCCGTGAGCGTCCATCGCTCCAGTACGGAATAAATCCTCTTGCGGGTTTCGGATCGATGCGCGACGTAAGGCTCGGACTCCGTCGACCGGACACCTACGCCGAACTTTCCCGCTGAACTTACGCCATCGTCTCAAGCATCTCCGATGTTACCGAGTATTTCAGTGGATTTCCGGCAAGCAGGTTCTCGAACTCGGCAATAACAAAGTCGGCCTGACGCCTGACCTCGTTACCGATGCTGCCGGCAATGTGAGGCGTGAGAATCACGTTCTCCATCCCCCGGAGTGGGCTATCCTCATCCGGTGGCTCCGGATCGGTCACGTCGAGCAGAGCCGTCAGATCCGCTCGCTCCGATAGCAGATCGATAAGTTCCCTCTCGTGCACCGTCGCGCCTCGTCCGGTGTTGATGAACGTTCCATTCCGCGGGAGCATTCGGAGCAGCGAGCCGTTGATGAGGCGACGAGTCCCTGCATTGTCCGCCAGGTGATTGCTCACTACCATACTGTTCGAAAAAACTGATTCAATCGACTCAGGATGCACCCCGAGGCGACGCGCCTTCTCGTCGGAAAGATACGGATCAAAAACATGCAGCCTCAGTTCCGATTTCGGCAACATACTGATTACCAGCGAACCGATCATTCCGGCGCCGAGAATTCCAATATCGGTATCGAACATGCCGGGAAATGCATCGCGTTCGTATGGTCTCCCGACGTTCCTTACGGCCCGGAAGAATCCCTTCGCCGCTAGCGTGATCTGCGCGGTTGTGTATTCGGCCACCGGGACTGCGTTGGCGGCCCACGCCGAGACAACGGTAATTCCAGCGGCAAGAAGTGACCGCGCAAAGTGCTGAACTGATCCCGCTGCATAGAAGACTGCCTGGAGTGACGGCAGAATGGCGAGCTCCGCCGCACCGAGGACCGGCATGCCCCACGTGGAGAAAAGGTATCGCACCTTACTGAGTTCAAGTCGACGCTGCCGCAGGGATTGAGTCGAGACCACACCGGGCACCGTCTCGACTCTGCCTTCGATTTTTGCCCGACGTCCGGCCCCATACACCCGTTCGAGGTTATCGGTCGAATTACACAGGAATGCTGCCTCGTAGGTGTTCAGCCTGCTCATAATATGCTCTCATGGAAGCCGGTATCGGACATTGTTGACTACTGTTTCTGACCTGCAAGCCACTTGTCAAGCTGACCCTGCAACTCGTCGATGATGACTTTTGCATTTGCCTTCTGTTTCTGTATGTATGCATCGATTCCCGACGGATCGGAAATACCATACTCCAGAGCGATTCCTATCTCACTTCGCAACGCGGAACGTTCGGCAATTGCGGTCTTGATCTTGCTGAGGTCAGGGACAAACCCGGCCGACGGATCGGGCACGGTGTTCTCATATGCGTAGGCCTTGACTTCCTGATACTTGTTCAGCGATTCACCGATCAATGGGCGCATGTAGTTTATGTCCCACAGTGGCCATGGTGACTGCCAGTTGTAGTATGTCGATTTAGCAATGCTCGGGAGAATCTGTACGTGTCCGTCGGCGGTAAGGTCCCAGTTCCTGCCTTTGACTCCAAGCATGAACAGATCGTAGTTCTCCTGGCTGGAGTGGATCCACTGGAGCAACTTAAGTGCGGCTTCCGGATGCTGGCCGTTCGCATTGAACGCGTACATATTGTTGCTCGCCGCGACACGGCTGTAGAGAACGCTTGTATTTGGATATGTCTTGATGATCGCGCCTGGTACAAGAGTATCCAGCTGTTTGGTTTTCTCCTCGTTGTTCTCATTGAGGAAATATGTTGCAGCCACGGTCCCCTTGGCAAGATCGAAAGTCTTGTTATTGCGGGCCGTGATAGGATCGGAAGGGACCCAGCCGTTCAGATACCAGCTGTGCGCCCGTTCGACAATCTGCCGGTAACCTTGCGTTTGCTCAACCGGGAAGAGCTTCAGACTCTTGTCGCCGACCTTATAGTATATTCCAAGAGATTGATCCAGAAATGTCGCCCAACCATAGTCGGATGCGAAGTCCGTTACGGCTCCATCACTTGAATAGGTAAATGGCATTATCGAAGTCTTCTCTTTGATGGTCTTCAGGTAGAGTTCGAAGTTCTTCATGTCCGTCGGTGCGGGAAGATTGTACTGCATCCGCAGATCTTCCCGGACATTCGGGGCGCGGCGGTCGGTCTTGGGATAGAGCCATGGCACTCCGTAGATCTTACCGTTCATCGATACCGCTGCCCAGTCCGCAGAATTGAACTTTTTGTAGAGGTCCGGAGTCTGCGTCTGCACCATTTTGGTGATATCCAGAAACGCGCCACGGGATGCACGCTGGTCAAAGCCCAACCAGTCCGCGTCAAGGTTCATTTCGTACGGATCACCGGCTGACAATAATACCTGAAGCTTATTCTTGTAGTCGCCCCATGCGACATACATCCACTGTACTTTTATGCCGGTCTGTTTCTCCACATCGGTCATGATCTGTTCCTGACCAGGGACCGCATTGCCAGGTGAGAGAATACGCACAAGAACCGGCCCCTTCGGTGCTGTAGCGGTAGACTCTGTCTGACCACCGGCAAATAGGAAGGTTGTACACAGAAATGTGAGGCCAAGGACGAGAAGCGAAGTCCATTTCATGGATGACTCCTTTCTGATTCCCGCGAAGTTCGCGGTACCAACTGTTGTACACGCCGACGGCGTGTTTGTCGCCACGTTTGCCCGATCATCCTTTGACTGCACCGATCAGAATGCCTTTGATGAAATATTTCTGAAGGAACGGGTAGACGAGAATGATCGGACCGATTGTCACGATTGTCGTTGCCATCTTGACTGTTTCCGAAGGGAGCAGTCCCTGTGAGCTCTGCATTTGAGAGGACTGTGCCGACTGGAGGAACTGTATGTCCGAGACTATTGTTCGCAGCAGGAGCTGCAGCGGATAAAGCTTGTGGACGTTTATCAACATGATGCCGAGCCACCAGTCGTTCCAGTACATGACGATCAGAAAGAGCCCGATCGTCGCAAGCCCTGCTGTCGAAAGCGGCAGCACAATGCGAAACAGAATCCTGAGTTCCCCGGCGCCGTCCAGTCGTGCCGATTCGAAAAGGGATGCGGGAATAGTCGTGAAGAAGTTTCGGAGAAGGATGATGTTCCAGGGTCCGACACAGATCGGCAGAATCAGTGCCCAGATATTGTCCTTCATGCCAAGCAGGCGTGTGCACACAATATACCAGGGCACGATTCCGCCGCTGAACAGCATGGTGAAGTAGCAGAACATTATGATTGCATTCCGGTATCTCATTTCCCGGCGGGAGGTGGGGTACGCTATCATCGCCGTACTCACCAGCCCCACGAGCGTGCCGAGCACTGTCACAATCACCGAAACCTTGTACCCGTTCAGTACCCAGTAGAAGTTCTTGAACAGGTAGTCGTAGCCCTCAAGTGAGAGCTTTCGGGGAAACAGTGTGTAGCCGCTCTTTATTATTTCGGACTCGCTCGTAAAGGATCCGGCAAGGATGAGAAGAAACGGTAGAATGATGAGAAGGGCAACTATCGAGAGCAGTGCATAGAATGAGCCTGAGATCATTTGGTCGCGCCGGGATGAGATCATCAGAAGAGTCCTCCTTCTTCATTCATTCGTTTGGCGCCCCAGTTGGCAATCATGACGACGACGAAGCCTAGTATTGACTGCAGGAATCCGGCGGCGGACGCCATCCCGACATCGCCGAGCTGCCTGAGCGCGCGATATACGTAGGTATCAATAACATCAGTGGTTGGATAGAGTGGAGGATTGTCGCCGATGATTCCGTAGATCATGGCGAAATCGCCCGTGAAAAGCCGACCTATCGCCATGAGCACCAGTATCGATACCGTCGAATAGAGGTAGGGAACGCTTATCCGCATGGTGCGGGACATCTTCCCTGCGCCATCAATGGTCGCTGCCTCATACAGTTGGGGATCGATTCCTGCAAGCGTTGCGAGAAATATGACGGAGTTCCAGCCAACATCGTGCCAGACACGGATAGCAGTCAGAATCGGTCTCCAGTATTCCGGCTTGCTGTAGAAACGCAATGGCGAAATATGGAGGCTTTTCAGGAGATTGTTGATCGAGCCATACTCGAAGTTGAAGAACTGATACACGACGACACCCACAACGATCCACGAGATGAACTGCGGGAGCAGCATGATCGACTGGGCCACCTTCTTGAATCCGCCCCATCTCAGTTCATTGAACATGAGTGCGATGATCATAGCGATAAAGAGAGGGACAACGATAAAGAGTAGATTCAGAAGAATGGTATTCCAGGCAACCTGCAGGATAGTGAAGGATCCGAACAGGAATCGGAAATTGCTGAATCCGACCCACGGACTTCCGAGTATGCCGAGACGGTACGAGTAGTCTTTGAACGCGACAATCAGACCGCCCAGCGGCAGATATCGAAAGGCCACGATCTGCAGCAGTGCCGGAAGGCACATAAGGTAGAGTACCTTGCGGTTCTTCCACTCGGCTGATAGCGTCTGTTTCAGTAAGCCGAATCGCGATTGATTTGTGCCGTTGGCGGCGTTTCCCCGAATCATGGAGTCATTCTCAGGCCGAATTCCCACCTGCGCAATCGTGGATTTTCCGCTAAATCCTGAAAAAAGTTGGATTCTGCCATTGAATAATTGACATCGGTAGCGAAATTCAGCGATATATACGCATGTGGTTCGGCAAACTGCGGAAACCTCGCCGAAGCTATTTCAGGAAAATCTTCCTATACATCTATTTCGTCGCGTTTGTTTCTGTTCTTGTCATTGGCGGTTTCGTCGTGAACCGTTCTATTCAGACGATGAAACTGGACTACAGCCGATTTTCGCTTCAGTTGCTTGCTTCCGCCAGTCTGTTCGCGGAATCCCGCTATAAGTCAGCCATTGCGCTCGCCGTTCGAGGCTTCAATGTACAGGCCGTGTCACGGTACCTGAACGACAGCGAGTATCATCCCATGGATGGCGTGCTGGCATTGACCGAGTTGCGAAATCAGATCGCTCTGAACGATGTCATACATTCAGTCTATCTCTACAACCGAAAGACGAAGGTGTTCATCAAGACGCAGAACGTGTTCACGGCAAATGGGCCAGCCGACATTGTGTACAAACAGGTGCTCGACAAAGGCTTCTCAGGCTACACGAAAGTCATGCTGCTTGGCGCGTTCGACCAGGCGGATCGCACTCAGCCCATAAATCTCATCACCGTCATTGTCAAGGACAATTCCTGGGACGCGAAGGATATCGATCAGGCGATAATAGTCAATCTCAGAGAGGACAGTTTTCTTCAGGCGACGATTGCTACGAACCCTGCGGATATCGGTAAACTCTACATCCTGGACGGACATGGAAGGGTCGTGTCGGCGTTCCAGAAGAGCGAACTTCGGGTGGACCTCTCCCATCTGTCCGCTATTCGGAAAATAATGAGCTCGCAAGCGGTCAGCGGCACGTTCACGGCTTCGCGCGATGAGCTCCTTCCCGATTCTTCGTCCCTTGTGTCATTTGAAAAAAACATAACACTTGGCTGGACCTTCATCCACATGACGCCGAACAGGGATCTGGTGAGCGAATACTACAGGATTCTGGCAAATACGCTGCTCCTGCTGCTGCCGTTTTTCGCAGCAGGCATGATAGGTGCGTTCTACTTTGCGCGAAGATTGTATTCGCCGATTGAGCGAATTATAACTTCAATCTCATCAGGCGGGGCGGGCTCTCATATCCGGCAGCGAAATCTTGACGAGATAGACCTCATAGCCCAATCGATCGTCGGGATGACAGATGAGATTCATCGTCTTTCGAGCAGGATGGTAAGGCAACAGGACGCGGTGCGCGATCAGCTTCTGCGAAAATCGCTTTCGATTGCGTTGACCGATGAAGAAAAGACCATCCTCCTGCGGGAGCCGGAGGAGAGTCGGCCGACGTTTCCCGTCTATCTCGTGCTGCTCTCCTGCGATCAGTGTGGTGCCGACTCTGCCGGACCGGAGGAAGTACTTCATCTCAGGATGCTGAACGGACTCCATTTCTGGTCTCATAATCATCCTGGTTCAATTGTACTGCCGCGAGGAGCACTCGAAGCGCACATATTCCTCGCTCATGCAAACAGTACAGAAGTCGCGATTTCCCGGGTCGAAGATCTCCTCGAGCTCTTGCACGGCGACCTTGGAACGACCTTTTCAGCTACCGTGAGCGAACGTATCGATCAGATTGACGACGTTCATGATGCTTCGGCTGTTACCGAAGATCTGCTGCGGTACCGCACACTGCACGGCGGGAACATTGTGCTCTCCCAGGAGAGTGTGGAGTTCAGCAGCGAGTCCTCGTTCGAATATCCAACTGAACTGGAGAGACGAATGATTGCGGCGATTCGCTCAGGCAGAGACGATGAATACCAGTCAGCGCTGGACGGATTGCTATCATACCTGAAGAACTTCGATATCGATATCTTCGTCCACTCGACAACACAAACGTTGTTGAATGTCATCAAGGAGATGAACGCTGTCCTTCGGAGCAGCCGACTTTCGGCTGCAGTTGATTTTTCGCAAATCAACGAGCTGGGATGCGCGAAGGGTCTCGAGGAGCATCGGCGGCTGTTTATGAATCTCTACGATCAGTATCGCCGAAGCCAGGAGGAGCTGGAGAAGCAGCGGCCGCAGAAGAGTGAGGTTACTGTTGCCCGGGTACGGGAGATTGTGAGCGAATGCCTCGCGAATCCCAATCTCGACCTGACCTTCATCGGCGAACGACTGGACCTGTCTTCCAATTACCTCAGCAGGCTGTTCAAGGACGAAACTGGTGGAAATCTGACAGCCTATATTCGAGAAAAGCGAATGCAGGCCGCCTCAGATCTTCTCAAGAGGGAACTGAACACTACTATTG
>Ga0307377_10008985_pt1 | contig 10064 bp, 14 predicted proteins | sample TR3MG_FD_202535 | JGI IMG/M metagenome (GOLD analysis project Ga0307377, IMG submission 202535) | Soil microbial communities from Risofladan, Vaasa, Finland - TR-3 | ecosystem: Environmental > Terrestrial > Soil > Coastal area > Acid sulfate soil | place: Finland: Risofladan, Vaasa | collected... | reverse complement strand
ATTATCTAAGTCTCTATCATTAAAACAAACAAGGCAAGGATCGCCGTTATTAATAGGTATTGTCAAACCTCCATTAATATTTTTTGCAACTATAACAGGGCAATTTTCAAGTAGTGGCATATCAATTAATTCTTCACTTGTTATACCTGTTAATTTTACGCTTTTATCAACTAAAGAAACATTAGCAAGTTGCTTTACTGGATCAAAAGATTGTATTACTCCGACCCTGTGACAATTAAGATTAAAATTTACATTTTTAATCGTGTTTAAAAATAAGTCTGCTTGATCTAATTTTGCTAATTGTACTGCCATATTATATGCCTTTTAATTCTCCATTTACTTTATCGCCAATATATAATTGAAGATTTGTTGTTAAATCGCCGCCTACTGCTCCGGATATTGTACCTTGATGTTTAAGGCCTATAACTTTATATTGTCCGTCCCATATAGGGTTAATACTAGATTTTACCTCTATTAATTGCTGTATTTGTATTCTAGGTTCAAACATTAGGCTAATATCAAGAATGTTACCTTGCCTTCGTGGCGTTCCTATTAGGCCGCTTTTTGTTGTGATTAAAGGCACAAAGGGCGTTTTAATATATTCATCAAGATTCATTAGGTTTATTTTGCCTAAATCAATAAATACTTTTTCACTAAAATATCTATTGGTTAATAAATAAAAAGCATTGCCATTTAAAGTAGCGCTAGTTTTTATTTTACCTTTTATGTCCCCAACCTTACCAAGCGTTACATCGTCAATTCCTGATACTACTTGTTTAAATAAATCTACTAGACTTAATCCGCCTGCAAAAGTTTTAGCAATATTTGAATTGTAAACACCGATACCGCCATCTTGCGCGCTAATATAAGTTATTACATTATTTCCTTCTCTGTATGAATCTGCTTCTAATATATAGCCTTGAAATATTACCGACATTTCACTATCTTTATTTAAGGCCGTTTCATATCCTGCTTGTAATATAATATATTTTCTATCTGTTATATTGTTTAAATTAGTCCTTGATTTAAAAATTAAATTCCTATTTTTTAAAGATAAGTTATAAACCTTAATAACTGCTGAATTTAGACTTGATGCTGTATTTCTTTGCACATCAAATTCTATTGTTAAAGGGCTTCTAACAATTAAAGCCTTTTCATCGTTTACTTGATATGTTAATTTAAATCTTCTATTAAATTTTTGTATAGTCATTAATTATTATAAAATTCTTTTTCTATATCTACAACATCGCTTTCATTAAGTAAAAACATTGACACTCTACCCGTTGAAAAATCATCAACAAATATTGGCTCGCTTCCATCGTTAGTAATAGCACTTAGCCCGAAAGGTAATTGATTTTTAAAGTTTCTTAACATATTGGCGCTAGTGACTACTCTTGCATTGTTAATAATTATTAAATCATCATAATTCAAAGAATAAAACCAACCTTGATTTACATCGCTATATTGCAATTTTAATTCAAAAGTCTCGTTAGTTTCTGTAATTACTGTAAATTTTTGATTTGGATAATCTGTAATTTCTGTAATTTGTTTCATATTATTTTATGATTTAATTATTGAACAAAATTCTTAGTGCGATTAATTCCATTAGTAATAGAATCTTGTAAATTCTTTAAAAGTGAAGTTTGTCCAGTCGCCTGACCTTGGTCTCTTTCCTCTGCTTTCTGATTTTCCGCCCTGCCTTGTGATTTATTTTTTTTAGGATCAAAAGAAGCGAATTCAGTTGATACTTTTCTAAACTCTTTTAAAGTAACTGTAAAATCCATTATATATTTATTATTATCTTGAACCGCTATAATATTTTCTATTGCTAAATCTGGTATAAAGCCGAAAGGCGTATCAACAGATACTAGTTGCTTGCTATCCCTTAAGGCTACAAAAAAGTTATAAGCTTTTGCTTGCTCTGTATCTGGTGGATTTAATTGTTTATAGGCTTGAAATAAATTAATACCTGCTTCTACTGAATCATCTACTGTTTGCGCTGTTGATTCTTTTTCGCCTGTTAATAAATTATTTACTTGTTTTGCGCTATTTGTGACAATAGGCAAGTAGCTGTTTAAAGTTGTTAGTTTTTCGCCTATCTCTTGAAATTGATTTTTTTCTACTTCTGGTTCTGTTGTCAACTCCCCAACAAATCCCCTCAAGGTATACATTTTAGGAGGCAATGCAATGTGGTCTTGCCTTGTTGAGTTATCCTCTACAAAATGATCTGTAATGTCTGATCTAATTTCTGCTTTTTGCTGTGTAAAAATATCGAATTCAAACCCTGCAATCCCCAATCTTGCAACAGGAGATACTACATATTTACTAACAAGATTGTTTAAATTCTCTGTATTTTGTATTAATTGTTCCTGTTTTGTGATATTTTCTTTTGTCATAATGTAAACTTTTGTTACTTTTTTTGATTATTTTACTTGATTTTTTAATTGTTTTTTATTACTAATTAACTGTTATTAATTTTAAATTAAAATAAAATGAAAAATATAATATATATTGTAACTGTTTTTTTTATTTCTTGTAACTTTTCTTTTGCTAGTCCTCCTGATTCAATAGAATTAGGAATTGAATTAGCAAAAATTATAGCTCCTGAAAAAAATATAAATAATAAGCGTTATGCTGCATTACTTAATGCTAAAACTAATTGCAAAGATGCAACTAATCATTTTAAAGCTCCAAAGCCTTACATAATAACAATATGCTATACTAATAATATTAGTATTATTACAATTCAAAACACTAAAACTAATAAATCTGAAACTTACTCATTCACCTCATTAGATTTAGTAAATTTTGATCTTTAATTAAGGCTTAACATTAGGATCAATATTACTATTAATAAAATTAATAGTTGATCGATCTCTGAAAGATTGTCCGCTTTCAATAGCTGTCCCTATATCCTGCGCTCCAGTACCTTGTATATTATAATTATTAGTATTATTAATACTTACTGGCGCTTGATTTTGTATAAAGCCACCTACGGCTCCCACAAATCCATTTTGTTGTAATCCTGAAAGAACATCACCTGCCATTTGTCCATATTCTGTTTTATCAGCTTTTTCAGCTAACAGTTTACCAATTTCTGGCGCTTTTGATAAGAAAGTTATAGCACTAACTATCAGCCCAAGCTGAGTAGCAAGAGCAAGAGCAGGAGCAAGCATAACTTTCATTGCACCCGCTATCTTTCCAAAGTTTGAAACAATAGTTCCAACAGCTAAACCACCACCAAGTAATTTTACAATATCTGGTATATCTTTAAAAGCATTTACTAAATCGCCTATTACACTTTCACCTCCTGCGCTAAATACTGCAAAATCTTCTAACAATAAAACAATTGCTCCAAGTCCTAGCAAGAAAGGCCTAAAAGTTAAAAGCAAGCCAGCCATTGCAGCAGTCAAAATTGTTATTCCGTTTTCTAGTCCTGATATCTTATTAATAAAGCCACTAACTAAGCTAAATGCTCCGCTAACTGCCTTTGTAAATACTGCAAAGGATTTGCCTATACCTGCTATTAATTGTATTATATTATTACCATTGTCATCAATCCATTTAAAAAATTGATTTACTAGTTTGTCTAATTCTGGAGCTAATTTTGCAACGGCTTGATCTTTTAAAGCAATAAATCTTAATTGCAGGCTTTTCATTGAAGTTCCTAGCTTGTCAATGTCTTTTCTTTGCTGACCACTTAAAAACATATTGTTAGAAAGTTTGTCAAATTCTTTTCTTGATAATCTTAGTATGTTTATAAATTCTGGACTTAATCCTATTTTACTAATTAAATTAGTTGCAGTGGCCGCATTAAGGCCTTTTATATTTTCTCTTACTCTTTCCAATACTTCAAAAGCAGTTTTTGATTGCATTGGATCTACTCCTAATTGTGAAAATGGAGTAATGTTTCCCTCGCCAAAAACAGTAATATCATTTATATTCTTCTGTAAATTGCCCATTGACTGCGCTATCTGATCCGCTGATAATGCTAAATTAGACAACTGCCCTACTTGCTGTAATTTTTGTAAATTCTCAACGGCTAGTCCTGTTTGATTGCTTAAATTTTGTAAACTAACGACACCTTTTAAAGAGCTATTAACCAAAGTATTGAGACCGACAATAGCACCAGCAAAAGCAGCACCAACAGCAATTAAATTGCTTCTTAGTTTTGTAACACTGCCCTTAAATTCATCTAGCTTCTTCGTGTCGCCTTTTACTCCTAAATTTATAAATAATTCTCCTATACTAGCCATTTTGTTTATTGTTTAAATTCATATATTCGCTTTCATAATCATGACAAAAGTTTTCATAATGAAACATTTTTAAAACCCAATCAACCGACATATTTTCTATTGCTTCTGGATTACCCCCTCCATAACCCGCTTTTGCCAATCTTAAAACAATTAAATCAGTATCCTGACAATTTATTTTAGTTTTTGGCTTTATAGTATCACTTCCTGCCGTTACTTTTGTAACGATGAAAGAAGGAGTTTGATAAAAGGCCATACATTCACTTTTAAACACATTGCAGCCATAAAATAATAGTCGCTTATTGCTTCCTCGTTATCGTCAAAAAAATCTGTATTAATAGCTTTGCCTTCCCAAGTGCACCTTTTAAAGGCAATATCTAAAGCCTTGTTTAATTCTTCGCTTAAATCTAATTGCATTAAGACATGTATTAATTTATCTAAAGCGCCTGATTTAACCGCTGAACCCATTTGATCTTTATTGCCTGAAAGTAAACTAGGAAAATCAATATCAGATATTTTAACATTACTTTCTTTAATAGCACCCAAGACCGCTCTACGCAGTCTTGAGCTTTCTATAAATCTTAATTTATTTACTACTAATTCTTTTCCTGTTGGAGTTGTAAAAGTATTTGTCATTATAAGTTTCTAGATGAATTAGTAAATCTGATATTATAAACTGATACGCCTTGCTCAATATCGCCTTCTACATTAGAAGTTGTTTCAACTCTTTTTGAGAAAGAACCACCTGATAGCGCATAAGTATCTTCTACAACGTTTGAAATTCCATCACCGATTCTTTTTATAATTGAACCAGTTATTAAAACAAAAGAAGGTAAATCAGCTTCCATCACTTTAAATCTTGAATTTAAAGTTTTATCATCGCTTGAACCTCTTAAAACCCTTAAGCTTAATTCTGCAATCTGGCCAGTTTCATTAATAACGATTATAGAATTGCCATTTTTACCAGTTGTCGCCGAAGTTATATCATTTGGAAAGGTTAAAGTTCCAATATCGCCATTAGCTAAGTCAACTAAAGGCAAGCCGTCAATTATAATTGAATCATTTCCTGTTAATGCTATTGTCATTTTATATTTTATTTAAAGTTAATAATTATGCTTCTATATTAATAATAATACTTGAAGAATGAATTGCGCCAGCCTCTTTTAATGCAATTTGCACTATTGGAGCTTCTCTAGCTTCTCTTTCTGCTTGTGCTTGTTGCGCAATAGGTAAGCTATAAAGATAATAGCCGTTATCCTCTATATTTCTTATAAAGTCTTGTTGATTGCCAAAAGTGTCACCGTTCCAAGTTCCAGCAGCAATAACGCCAGCATTTACGCCTTGTATTAATGGTTGAGAAAGGGCGGCTTTATAAGCTGTCATTGCTTGCTCTGTTTGTGGCCTTTTTGTATTAGTTTGTTTTAAGAAATTAAATCCTGCAACTTCAACCGCTAATTTAATAAATATAGAATTATAAACAGAATCAAAGAATTTATTAGCACCATTTGAAATAACAACTGGCAAGCCTTCAATAGAACCATAATAATCAACACCCGCAGTTTCTGCTTTGTCAAATATAGTTTGATTAATTATAAGATCTGGAATTACATTTGCTAGAGCTTTTAATTGCATAGTTTGAGAAGTATTCGAACCGCTAAAATTTACGCTAAATGCTCTGCCTAAATAAGCCGCTTTCATTAAGTTTGCTGACTCTTGACTAACTGAATAAAATAAAATTCTTGTTTTAGTTTGTGTAGCATCTTTAATTATTGAAGCAATACCAGTAGTAGGCTCTAAATCTTCCGTACTGCATACATGAGCTAAGAAAATCATATCTCTAGCTTGAACGGTAGCCGCAACCGCAGAAATAGCAGCATCTTCTAAATCAAGATTTGTTACAAGTCCCGTATAGTTTACTTGCTCTTCAGTTCTTAAAATAGCCTCTGATATAGTTTCGCCTTGTGAATCCGCACCACCTGTTGCAGTTCCAGCCGCTACATTGAATAATGATGCAACACTTAAATCAGTTCCAGAACCAGCTGGCAATTGTACTAAGTCAATAGAAGAAGAAGCGCCAACCTTTTTAGAAGCTAAGTCAAAGCCAGTAGCTTTTGCAGTTACTACAACATTAGTCAATTTTCTTTGTAAGATTGTTGCTATATCAGCTAAAGAGCTTGCATTAGTGAAGTTTAGGCCTGTTAAATCAACATTATTACCATTTAAAGCAACTCTAATATCGCCATCAGCAATGGCTTGTAAGTTTGATAAGTTAGCTGTAATATCTGCGCTTTCATAAATGCCCTCTATTGCGCTAATTCCATTTATTAAAGGAATAACAACAAGGCGGCCGTCTCCTGTTAGAATATTTGGAGATTGTGAAAAAATATTACTTGCCATTTTAGCAGTTACGCTATTAGTTCCATAGTCAGTAGTGACTGCCGAAGCTGTAACATAAGTATTGTATTCGTCAATATTACTTGGAGTTTCAGTAGTAAATATTGCAACGCTGTTAACATTCGCAGCAGGCAAGCCAGAAGGAGTGCCAGTCAACGAAACATTAATTATATTTGTGATAGGTATAGACATAATTATTCGTTTTCAATTGAGTTAGTAAAATCATCATAAACAAGAGTATTTCTCGCTTGGCTATAATGAGCTAAAATATTAATATTTAAAGCAAATCTATTATACATTCCTTCGCCTTCTAAATCTGACACATTGACAAAGCCTTGTGTAATAGTAGGTATCTGGAAAAAATATTCTTCTTGTTTATTTCTTGCTAGATCAGAATTTAAAGCCATGATTACTTCTTCTTTTCTTATTCTTGCGCTTGAGTCTTTTGAGTAAACATTAATAGAATAGCTTTCTTTCATATTAATAGATAATTCTTGTTGTTCTGTATCTGGATTAAATCTATTGACACTACTATAATTTACAGAATTATTAAAACCTAAGGTTATAAAAAGAGTCGAGCTATTGTTAGGATTAAAATTTTGATTATAGATATATATTTGATCGTCACTTAATGTCATAAAATCTTTTATTATATCCCCTAAAATTAATATTGGCTCTCTATTCATAACTTTCTACTATATGATATTCATAAAAACCATTACGACTATAATTGTTTTTATCCATAACTTTATATCTTTTATCATCAATCTCTATTTTATCATTTGTATTTATCCCTATTTCTGCTCTTGTGTGTATCATGAGCCATTCCCAGCTTCTGGTTTCAAGAGGCTTTATATTTATTTGTTCTGCCTTAAGAGGTTGTATAACCCCCTTAAAATTGATTATTTCTTCTGTTTTAACATTTTTATAATCAACCACGCTTGTTGTTATCTTTATTAGCTCTATTGGTTCTGACCAGCAATTTAAAACAAAATCTAATTTAGGCAGTCTCATAATTAATTATTTCTTTTTTCAACTTTACTAGTAACGCTACGCCTTAATTCACTCTTATGAATCAATATTTGCGAGCTTCCTTTTCTATTAGCAGTAGCCTCTTTTATTGGTTGCCAAGCTCCAAAGCCTCCAGTTTCAAAGGCTTCTTGCACTATTGACTCGCCATAAATTCCGACTAGCTCTAATATAGTTTCTATTCCGTTTTCTTCATCAATATATCTATCTATTATCTGCCCTACCTTCTTTGTTAGTTCCTTTCCTTTTATAGTCAAAGGATCTAAAAAAATAGATCTGCGAGCTAAATTGCGAGATGGAACGCCAAACTCGTGATCCGCCCCAATATCTGCGTTTGTTCTTCCTGTGTTATCATCTCTTTTATTTTTATCACCAAATATCCCTAATTTAGCCATTAATTTACTTTCTTCTAAATTTTTTCTTATCCTTTCTAATCCCTCAATATTAAAATCAATTTCAACATTAGCATTAGGCATTAGTTCCTCCTGCAATGGCTACCATATTTCCAATAGCTCTAGTTCTTATCATATCAATATATTTTCTGCCATAAGTAGTAGTAGCATAAAAAGCATTACCAGATTTTAAATAATGATCTGGTATTGTGGAGCTAACCGACACATTGCCAACACTTTTACTATTTACTAAACCAGCATCAACATTTCCGCCAGAAGTTCCGCCAGCGTTCAAATCATTTACTACGAAATGAGCTGATAAATACAAGTAGGCTAATATCTTATCTTGATCGCTGCTAAATAAAGCGCTATTGTAATTGATACAAGCCTCCGCATAAGCGTTAGTTATATCAAGGTCACAAACTACATCAAAATTAGATATAGATTTCCAATCATTAGTATCAGTAGGCACAACTCCCACAATCCCATCATTTAAGCACTGATAAAACCTTTTATTAAGGTCATAAAAAACTTGGTCACCTGTATTATAGGTAATTGCAATATCCCAAGTTGCAATATAAGTAAAATCACGCCAGAATTGAGCTTTAAACTCTTCTGGCGTAAGTGCTGTAATGACGGGATTTGTGCAAGCCATAATTACTAACTAATTAATTATTCTTTAATATCCTCAACCTTGTTAGCTTTCTTAGCTTTTTTAGATGCCTTGTCAGCAGCTTCAATAGCTTTTTTGGCTACTTCTTCTGCTTTCTTGGAGATCTCCGCTAAGCTAACAATACCCTCATATCTTTCTAATCTTTTAGCTTCTTTGTCTTCAAAAGAAATTACATCATTAGGTTTAAAATATCTGTTATCAGATACGATATAAAGTTTTTTTGATTGATTTTGTAAAGTTATCATAATTATTTATGTTTAATTAATATTAATAGCTAAAGTATAGAATTTCTTTAGGGCGTTTTGCAACAATTCCACTAAATTGAGAATAAGAAACACTTTCAAAATCAAATCCGTTACCAGTAGCAAAAGAAGTAGAAGTGTAAGGAATATTTACATTCATTTCCATTGTATCAATATCTTTATTATATAAAGCATATCTAGTTTCGCCTAAATTGTTTCGTGTAACATCGCAATATTTACTAGAAAGAATCTCAAAACTAGGATTGTTAGTTTGCTCTCTAAAGGCTTTCAACAAGAATTCAAACTTGCTAATATCTGGTCTTTGCTCAGCAACAAAAGTAGAAAGGCCAATTTTATCAGCTTCTGAAATTACAAAAGTAGTAGGGAAGGCAGTTCCGTCGCAGTTGTCTCTATAAGCTGTGATTAAAGTAGCAACAATTGCATTTAATTGAGTAGAAGTTCTGGAAGATAAAGAGCCAACAATAATAGAAGTGTTATTTGCAGCGCCTTGATTATCTAAAGTCAAAATACCATCAACTTTATCTAGTCCAGAAACACCTAATTGAGCAACTTTTTGAATGCCTAAATCATAGTTTCTTTTATTAGCTCTTTCTTTTTGCTCGATTAATCTAATAGCTCCGCCATTATTTGCAGCAGCTTGTCTAATTTCAGTTAAGCCATAATCTAAAGCAGCGTGCCAGAAGTAGAAAGGAAGATTAATTGCATCATAACCAACATTAGTCTTAGTTTTCTTAGTAGCAGTTCCATGTCCGCTAATACCTTCTTCAAAGTTTCCACCTAATTGGAAGTTTTGATAATATAAGCTTTCTGAAGAGTAAGCACCAAAACCAGTAACAATAGGAGTAAAAGCAGCAGGATCTAAAGTATAGAATTTTTGCTCAATTACTTCTTGCTTGATAGCTGTTAAAGTGTCAATGTCTTGTTGGAATCCAGAAGGAGCAGCATTGAATAAAATATCGCCTTTGTTATTTAAACCTGATAAGCCACTAGGTTGAACGGTAGAAAGGTAGCCTTTATGTTGATTACCATTCTCTAGAACGGCCATCATATTTTTTAATTT
>Ga0307377_10008984_pt1 | contig 10064 bp, 21 predicted proteins | sample TR3MG_FD_202535 | JGI IMG/M metagenome (GOLD analysis project Ga0307377, IMG submission 202535) | Soil microbial communities from Risofladan, Vaasa, Finland - TR-3 | ecosystem: Environmental > Terrestrial > Soil > Coastal area > Acid sulfate soil | place: Finland: Risofladan, Vaasa | collected... | reverse complement strand
TACAGATAGAAGCGGTAAAACAGAATGGATATGCTATTGTATATATATCGAATCCAAGTCCTGAGGTACAGATAGCAGCGGCAAAATGGGATGGACGTGTTATACAATATATATCAAATCCAAGCGCTGAGGTACAGATAGAAGCGGTAAAACAGAATGGAAATGCTATACAATGGATATCGAATCCAAGTCCTGAGGTACAGCTCCAAGCGGTAAAACAATATGGAAATGCTATTCAACATATAACGAATCCAGGTCCAGAGGTACAGCTAGAAGCGGTAAAACAGTATGGAAATGCGATACAATGGATATCGAATCCAAGTCTTGAGGTACAGATAGAAGCGGTAAAACGGAATGGATATGCTATTGCATATATATCAAATCCAAGTCTTGAGGTACAGATAGAAGCGGTAAACAAGTTATTAGGAGAGAACATAAATGACATAAACGAATATTATATGTACAAACTAGATGACAAAGCGTTAGAATATTTATTAAAAAATCTGGTGATAAAATATATCATTCAGTAAGTATTGACAGAAGTTGTTAGCGTGTAGTATAGATGTGAAAAGGAGAGAGTTATGGAGAAAAAGAATAGTGGAGAGTCATTAATTTGTACCTGATTCTCTGACTGCAAGAACGAACTACACCTTAAAAGGTAGGAATATGGAAAATACATCGGGAGTAATAATTAATAGAATTAATGCTCTACTCAACAAAACGGTAGAAAACGGTTGCACAGTAGCTGAGGCGGCATCAGCTGCGAAGATTGCCCAATTACTACTTACTCAACACCGGCTAACGGTTGCAGACCTGTCTGTTAACGGAGAGTCGCAGGAAGATATTCATAACAAAGGTGAGCCACTGTTTGTGGGGGCACGCCGGGTACATTGGAAAGATAAGCTAGCAAATTGTTTAGCTACCGTAAATGGTTGCAAAGCTTATGTAGATACAATAATGGTGCAGCGCACAGGACGTGCTAGGCGTGGTAGCCAAGTGTTTTGTCGTATAATTGGGCGTGATAGCGATATTCAAATCGTGCGATATTTCTTTCATTATCTAGAGCGAGAAATTGAAACTCTATGTAAAGAAGCCATGGGTCGGAACGAAGGGTCTGGTAAAACCTGGAGCAACAGTTTTAAGAATGGTGCCTCGGACGCTATCTGTAGCCGTTTACGAGAAGCTAACCAAGAGATTAGAGACGAGGCTAACAATACAGCACTGGTAAAGCTAGACAACCGTGACGAGGCAGTGTCACAATGGGCAGAGGATAATGGATTGAAGTTTAAAACGCCTCCAGATAAGAATGTTAATTTTAGTCGCCATGGTTACGTTCAAGGCAAGATTGCGGGAAGCAACGTGAATCTTAATAAAGGAATCACTGCAAAAAACGACCCCAAACAATTGAATTAATATGGCAACCAAACAAACACGCACCAAATCACACCGACGAGACCGGCGCAGGGCAAAAGCTAGTGATTGGGCTCGTCAGGGCAAATGTGGCATGAGAAAACGTATTGGGCATGGTCCGGGTGGCGCACCACAAATCGAAATCAAAAGTCACGTAAAAGTGGAACACGAAACGAAACCTTTGGATAAAAACGAACCATCACTTACGGTGGCAATAGGAAATATGATGGCAAAAATTCCAGTATTACCTAATTCCCAATGCCCACGTTGTTATTCGGAAAATCTAAAGGGAGACTTTTGTGACGATTGTGGGTACGGTTGGGAAGATTATCAAATAGGACGTATCATTAGCGAAAATGATAAATATGATCTAGAAAATGACAGCAGCAAACCAAAACCCCGATGAATATTATTATTAAAGAACTAAAGGAACACTCTCCTTTTACATGGTTTGGTACCCTCACTGGTATTGTGTTGATGGCACTTATCGTCAACCTTAATGTGCCGAAAAACGTATCATCTGGTATATTTTGGACACTTCATCCGCTACATGTCCTAATGAGCGCTTGGGTTACAGCGGGGCTTTATTATATTCATTCTAAACCAAAAACAATAGTGTCAGCAATTTTGGTGGGTTATATGGGGTCTATTGGTATTGGTACGCTGAGTGATTGTATTATCCCTTATATTGGAGAGCGATTATTGAGCATGCCCCATGCACATCACCATATTGGGTTTATTGAGAAGTGGTGGCTTATTAATCCGATTGCTTTAGTGGGTTCTATTGTGGGTATAAAGTGGCAGACAACAAAAGAACCACATGCGATACATGTACTTTTGAGTACTTGGGCTTCATTGTTTCATATTGGCATGGCAATGGGTACAAGTTTTAATGCAATTGAACTGGTATTAATTGCAACGTTTTTATTTTTAGCGGTATGGCTTCCCTGCTGCGTAAGTGATATAGTCTTTCCTTTGGTGTTTAGTCGTGTTAAAAGTAATGAAAAATAAATTTCAAGAGTATCACATAGATACTTCTAACCTTCTGTGTTTAAAAACCGAAAAGGAACAACTCCAAGCGGTAAAACAGAATGGATATGCTATACGATGGATATCGAATCCAAGCACTGAGGTACAGCTCCAAGCGGTAAAACAGAATGGATATGCTATACGATGGATATCGAATCCAAGCACTGAGGTACAGCTCCAAGCGGTAAAACAGTATGGAAATGCTATACAACGGATATCGAATCCAAGTCCTGAGATACAGCTCCAAGCGGTAAAACAGTATGGAGGTGCTATTCAATATATAACGAATCCTAGTACTGAGGTACAGATAGCAGCGGCAAAACAATATGGAGGTGCTATTCAATATATAACGAATCCTAGTACTGAGGTACAGATAGAAGCGGTAAAACGGAATGGATATGCTATTGCATATATATCAAATCCAAGTCTTGAGGTACAGATAGAAGCGGTAAACAAGTTATTAGGAGAGAATATAACAGATATAAACGAATATTATCCGCACAAACTGGGAGAGAAAGCGTTAGATTATTTGTTAAATAGTTTAACTGTGAAAGACGTATTGACATGATGGTTTATATGTTGGTATGGGGTGTGCTAGTGGTGTTAGCATTAATGCCGATGTTTTTAATTTTGTGGGGAAAATCAAATGATCATTAAAGTAGCTACAGATATTCTTAAGAGACACTGGTCGCCTTTTGATAGTCGGTCGCGTCCGTGGTCATTACAAGAAAACCGTCCTATTTCAATTAGCGAAGTGCAGCGGGCGGTCTCTCTGGAGCAGTTGGTATCACCAGAAAGGGAAGAACATTTTAAATATTATGGGAAGCGCTACAGAGAGTTACACGTTAGGCGGATAGCCTGGTTTGTAGTTAATGGGGTAGTGAAGCCAATTTCTATTTATGTTTGTCCATTTTTAAAAGACTTGACAAGTGGGGAGAGGTGGATTATAACAGATGGCAACCACCGGCTAGCTGCCGCTATTGTACGAAATGATTCGTTTGTTCCATCCAGCATTAGAGGGAATTGGGTTTATGCCGAGAAGTTATTGAGTTTAGATTTTGGTTCACCAGAGGGTATACGTTATGGATAACGATCGCGCTAAAGAAATTAAACAAATAATATCAAATCTGAATGAAGTATTGTCTGGTAATGAGTTTTGGCAAATTACTGTTATGATAGAAACTTTAATGTATGTTATTGCTTCTGTTGGGAGAGCAATTGGTAATGATGAGGCGGCGCGGATTCAAAATATAGTTATGGGTTTGTTAGAGCAGCTAAGTACCAAAGAAATCTCTGTACTGGATTTTATAGAGAAAACTACACCGGAAGCTCTTTTAACTGAAAATGAAAGACTTTTAATACTTCAAAGCAGCGGCGTTTCTATTTTTGGAAACACAAGCTCTCCGGGACAAGCATGAAGCTATATAAGCATTTTAATCGTTTAGCCTATCTGCGCCGTGTGCCTCGTAGACTGCACTCCCATTTAAGATGGGCTTTAACTTTGAAGCCTGGAGATATAATCAACGATTGTTCTGGGTTTAATGTTGTGATTCGTGAGATAGAGCCCCAAATCTTTTTTACCAAAAGCGGTTGGTATATCTACGATGTTAGGTTTACTACCGAGCCGCATGGAGGTAGTTGTTCTCTGTTCAATTGTGGTGTGGAGCCAGCTTTTTCCGTAAAAGAAATTGAACAACAATTTCGAAAATTCTATAATGAATGGGAGTGCGGACAAGGTGGTTGGGACTTTAAAACCGAAAAAGATCAAGTTTGGATGCGTTTATCGCAAGGGCTTTCCATCTGCGACGAACAAGGAATCAAAACACTTGACAAAACCAGCAAAATCAGTTAGTATTCGTTCACTGGAGACAATTAGATTATGGCAAAACAAACTCAATTAACCGTTAGCGATCTGGCAGTTATTCAGAAGTTTTTCTGTGATGTTTTGGCGGAGCCGGGTAGCCGGTTAACTACTGCCGACATCTATGTGCAAACGAAGGATGTGGTGTCTTCCAATTTGGATAGCTATTGTTTTCGTTCTTCCCTGAGTGATCGCATCAAAGATGGTACGCTGGCTGGTATCGTTATTAAAAAGGGGCGGTATGGTGGCGTCTCAATCAGTGATCTGGCAGTTGCTCGTGCGACAGTTGAAGCACTAGCACAAAAAGCAGAAGATGCTCCGGACGAGGTTGTGGAAGAGGAAGAGGACGAGCCTGATGCGCCTGAAGCTGGCATTGTTCACGCGGGCGCGGTTGCCAGGGCTGAACATAAAGCAAACGCACTTACTGTTCATCTTAATAAGAAGCTTCGTATTTATCCAATAGATAAGTATAACTGGGCAATTCAAAAGCTATCCGGCACCAACGCTGTGGGAGAGGAAAGCTGGCTTAGTTGTTCCTACCACAGCACTCTTGATCAAGCAATGCGGAGTGCTGCGCGCAGTTTGTTGGACAAGCGGTTGCGCGGTTCGGCAGAAACTGTTAATGAATTGAAAGAGTTATCACAAGTTGTACTAAAGGCAGAGGAATCTGTGCTTAATGAAATTAAAACCGCAGTCCAAAATATTGTTGACCAGAGCTAACTGGTAGTATATAATTAGTACCTAATCGGAGGAAACACCATGGCAGCAAGAGCAGTTTCAAGTGGATCGCTTACTTTCGGATTGGTAACAGTTCCGGTCAAGCTTTATACCGCCGCAGCGAGCGAATCGGTTAGTTTCAATTTTATCGCTCCGTCTAGCGTAGGTGAAGGTAAGACTCTAAGAAAGACCAAGATGCCTCTGCTTGATCCCGACACCAACGAAGAGGTTAGTCGAAGCACTTGTCCTAAAGGATACGAATGCGCCAAGGGTGAGTTTATTGTCTTTACTCCCGAGGAAATCAAGTCTCTCGATGCGGTTAAGAATAACTGCATCGAAATTCAGGAGTTTGTAGAGGCGGCAAGCGTTGATCTAATTCATATCGAAAAGAGTTATTATGTCAAGCCTGATAAGGGTGGTGACAAGGGTTACAAGTTGTTGTCTCAGGTTATGAAGGACAAAAACGTTGCTGCCATCGCTACGTGGGTTTCCCGTGGCAAAGAACATCTGGTCATGGTGCGCTCCTATCGTGGCGGGCTTCTCATGCACCAACTGTACTATAAGAATGAGGTCCGTGATTTTGAAGACAATTGTGCAGCAGTCACGATTAGTGATGTAGAAACCAAGATTGCGGGACAATTGATTGCTCAGCACACTACTGGTGCGCTAGATGTTAGCAAATATCGCGATCATTATATTGATCGGGTATTGGCGGCAGTCGAACAAAAGAAGGCAGGAGGCGAAATCAATATTGAAACGACGGCTCCGGGTTCTGCGCTTGATACTTTGGCTGCTATGCAAGCAATGCTTGACGGTAATACTGACGTACCACCCGTGCCGGAAAAGCCTAAAAAGACGAAGAAGGCTTCTAAGAAGCAAAAGAAGTAAGTTAATATAAATAATTGTATTCGCACGCATGTGCTTACGGAGAATAGAATAATGAATAATGATCGTAACGAAAATGACCGCACCACTTTGGTTCTTGGCGACTTGACGGCTCTGTTTGCTGCTCGGAGTTTTTATCAAAAGAGCATTAACTACGCCAAGCTAGATGAAACGCTAAAGCGTGTGCTTGGGGTTGAGGAGTTTGATGTTAACATATGGTACACTTTGTTTCGCCAAGATAATGAAAAGCAGGCATCATTCATTCAAGGGCTTAGGGATCTTGGTTGGGATATAGATACTGTCTCGACTCGGGATGTTCAGCGAATGAATGATCCTCGTAATTATCGTTTTGATACCAGAATTGCATACAATTTGGGGTTGGCAGTGGAGGCATATGATCGGGTTGTGGTAGTGACGGATAGTTTTGAACTTTATCCGGCATTCATGTCTCTCCATGATGACGATCCTAATATCGATACTTACCTCGCATTTTTTTCTGATGCATTGGACGGTCGTTGGTGGAAAGAAATCCGCCGTGATGATAGCCGACTGCATCTTATCGATCTGGAAGAGGAACTGCATCGAGAAGAGGATTGATGGATTATTTTGTTTTTACTCTAGGAATCATTCTCCTAGCCGCTACAATTATAATGCCTTTAGTATGCCTGTACCTTATTCTCACAGGAGCAGCGTTTCAAACACAAGTGTTGTTGCTATTGTGGACCATATTGGTTTATACTATTAGTGGTCATTTAGGTAGGAACGCATAATGGGACACTTTAAACAATTAGAAATTAAGGAAGCCGAGCGTGAGTGGGAAGCGGCTCATAACGAATGGCAAATCCGTCAGCTCTGTTAGAAAGACGACCTGTGTTACACCGAGAATTGAGGAGACCAAGACGATGACCAACTACAAAATCAAAGACGAGAGTATCTTTCAGGGCTGGCTCCGCTTCAGAGTTGGCAACGGTGAGTTTCGCGCAGAACGCAGCGGCGACGGCATTGTCAGCGTGTTCGTGCGGCAAGGTGAAAGTTTCGGTTTTGACAGACGTGTCCGCGCAAAATTCACGGCCAACGCGGTGTACACTGCTTGGCGCGATTCGGCCTAGCCATGCAAAGCAACCACGTCCCTGGACTCAGAAATCATGTCCAACCAAACGTCCAATATGCTTTGTACTCTAAGAGGTAAATCCCATGGCGCCAAGAAGGGCAACGAAGGCAAGGCGCCGGACGTGCCCCCGACCGACCCCGAGCTTTGGCTGACCGTCATTGGTTACCAGACGCCTGCGGAGCTGACCGCCGAGTTAACGGAGGACACCACCTACACGCCGCAGGATCGGATCGCGAGTGCAGTAGCCGAGGCTTACGCGCAGGGGCTTACCGTTCCGCAGGGCGAAGCCACGCAGCGGATTTTGCGTATGATGGGGTTGTCGTTGTGAGCGCCGCCGAACGGATTTGGTGGCAGGCACTGCTATCCAAAGAAGCGCAAACCAAGCTGGAAGAACGATTACGGTAGAATCCGGGGATATTAATTGGTCACATAATTAATCTTTTTCAAACTCAGAACTGGGCGTCCTTATATCCTGAGCAATTAAGTCCATCAAATCGCCCACTAGTTCCATCATTTCGTTGGAATCCATTCCTTCTGTCTTTAGACTATTAAAGAGGGATTTAGCCAACGTTGGGATGGTTCTTTCATCCTTGCTTGTCATTGCCGTTTTGTGATGAGCTAGGGTTCTAAGTATTGCCAGGCGCAGATGCTGTTTCATAATATTCTCCAACGAATGTATGCAAAAGTATTGACAACCCTATTTTAACCTGATACAAATCTATGTGGGATAAGAGGAAAGAAGTTTGTGCGAGAATTGCTAGGGTGACGCAATATATTGGTGTAACCAGCCCTAGACACTTTTGCCGGCATATTGATTTGTTATATGACGGACAAATAACTACAAAAACGAAAAAGGATTTAGGGGAACTATTGGTAATTATCAAAGCTAGTAGGGCAAATGAAGCGAAGAAAAATTAGTGTGCCGTACAAAATAAAGGTTTTTATATGAGATTAACAGAACAACAAAAACGCGATATTCGGCAAACATTGATAAACCTGTGTGATGGCACTCCGCTCCAAATTTACGCAGGGTTTGTTTCTACGTATATCGGTACTTACATAATTTCACTCGTAGAGAATCGCGACGAAGTGTTTAAAGAAAATAACAAGGACGGTAATAAGCGCAGTCTAACTCGCTAAAAAGTATTGACAAACTTAGATAGATGATGTAAACTCTCTTTACACGATGACGAAAACATTAACCCAAACCAAAAACACGAGGTATAACATGGCACGTAACGTTCTCTCTTACAAGTTTCAGGCAGCTGCTCGCGACGCCCTTCGCGAAGGTTGTGCTGATGGTGCGCGGATCACCCGCGAGGCTCTTAGTGCGGCTCTGACGGGCAAGGGCTATACCGTCACTCCCGCTCTTGCTGGTACTCTGATTGAGTCAGGTGAGCTGAACACGTCCACCGAGGCGTGGGATCTCTTCCGGGGACGATATGGTGGTATCCGTGAGGTTGACATGGAGGCTTACCAGGCAGAGCTGGACGCCGAGGCTGCTCGTGCCGTAAAGGCTGCGGAAAGGGCTGCCAAGCGCGCTGCCAAGGCTGCCGCCAAGGCTGGTCAGGCTCCCGAGGCGTCTGAGGCTGCTCCTGATGAAGCGGTCGCAGTCGCTAGCTAAAAGCTGGCTAAAAAAACGTCGAGACTCTAGCTCTAAAAGGGCTGGAGTCTTGGTGTTTTCTATCATTATCTTTACAATATCCTCGGAGGTAATAGATGGATAAGATGGATAAGATCAAAAAAGAAATTATAGAATTAGCTGGACGGGTGTTCCAAGAAGAGATTCCAACACGTAATATTTATGTTTCCCGCACCGATAAGGCTAGTGGGGTAAATCGAAAAGGATATAATTTATACCAGGGCAGTTTGTTCTCTAATAATCTAAAGGAATTAGCCCGTGGTAGACTTAGCTCCGATCATTATGGGGCTTTACATGCCTTGTTAAAAGCTGTAAGGGCGGTTCGCAGACAACAATTTGACAAAATGGTTGACAACAACAGTTTAATCTGATACAATCCAAATATGTATATTTTTACCGGTGATTCTCATGTAGGGCATCAAAACATTATGAAATACTGTAATCGTTTTGTTTGGAGAGATCCCCCTATAAAATATGCAAACGAAATGGATGAGATTATTATTAATAAATGGAACGAGGTGGTATCTCCCGAAGATATCGTATACCATTTAGGAGACTTTGCTTTTCGTAGCAAGAATACTTATTCATGTTTTAATCGTTTAAATGGTACCAAAATATTAATCTTTGGGAACCACGATGGTAAAGATGTTTTAAAACTTCCGTGGGCTAAGATTTATGGTAAAGTTACGGGTAAGGATGAAGATAGAATAAAGGAGTATACTTCTGTTTCTTTAACTATAGATGGACAATATATTACCCTGTCCCATTTTGCGCACCGGACTTGGGACGCTTCCCACCGTAATGCCTGGAATCTGTTTGGACATTCCCACGCCACTTTGCCAGAAGATGCTAGTTTATCTTTTGATGTTGGTTGGGATGCGTGGGGGCAACCTATCGATTTTGCTACGGTTTGTCGTAAGATGGAGTGGAAAAAAAAGAATGGCGCTCCTAAGATTCAAGAATGGACTCCAGAGAACGTGAGAGCGTTTAATATGCAGTTTATTAGGTAACTTCACTTCAAGAACCGCTTGACAAGTACCCGATCTGATTGGTATTATCAGAGCATGGTGGATAGGATTCAGTGGTACTGCGGACCCAAATTAGATGGTGTCCGCGCTAACCTGAAAGAGTTAGAAAAGTATGGGAATCGTGTTGCCGAAAGAAAAAAGGATGGTCGATGGTGCGCTATACACGTTGATCATTTTCAACCTCAGAAACATAAGTTTGAATCGCGAGCTGGTAATGATCACAACGGTTCTCTGATTCAGGGACTAAATAATCTTGACCTTGGTAATCTTGGTAAAGATACTATTCTAGTAGGGGAACTAGAGGCAGGAACCGAAGCAGCCAATAAACGTTTTGCCAAATTAGGGTATCGGCGTGTTTGGTTGTTTGATGTGGTATTGTTG